>JGI24140J50213_10000053_pt1 | contig 44528 bp, 36 predicted proteins | sample BarGraIncu00222A_FD_50213 | JGI IMG/M metagenome (IMG submission 50213)
CGTCGACATCATCAAGATCGACCGTACGTTCGTCACCGACGACGGCGCACCGGGCATCGCCCTCCTCGAAGCGATCGTGGCGATGGCACGACGCTTGGAGCTCGTCGTCATCGCTGAGGGAATCGAACAACCCGATCAGATGTCCCGTCTGCGAGCGATGGGATGCAACATCGGCCAGGGATTCCTGCTCTACCGCCCAGCGCCCGCCGCCCTCGTCGAAGGATTCCTGGCAACACCCAAGCCGCTGCCCCAGACCGAGCCAGCGTCGGGCAGCGGACCCCGATACCACGCGCTATCGCAGCGACACGGCTAGAGCAGCAACCTGGCCAAGGGGGCCGGACGCAGCGTCTCTTTCATCTGGATCGCACCGACGTGCCTCTTCAGAGCGCGCCATCCAGGCTGAGAGGGGTCGGCTCGTGGGTACGCAACCAACTTTGGTCGGCGCGGCAAGCCGCGCAGACAGCGACCACGGCCGCCAACACGCCTTTGTCGCCGCGGGTCATGCGGATGGCCTTCATGCGGGGATCCCGAACATCTCGGACACGAGCGGCAACACATCTTCGGGTGCCTGTACGTCCAACGTGACCGCATCGGGTGTCAGGTGCAGGGTGAAGGTGAAGAACGAGCAGCACGCCTGCTCGCGGACCGCCAGGTCACCTAGACGCCCGGCCAGTTCCGGGTCGGCCGGGAACCGCAGCCACAGCCCACCGGGGACCGGCGAGCGGTCCACGGCCAACGCCAGCAGACCGTTCCACTCGCCCATCCGCGCCGGCTGCCTTTCGCAGCGACACGCGACCCTTTTGCGGTCATAGGCGGTCACAAGCGTCAGAGGCATGATCACCGAAGATCGGTGATCATGCCTCTGACCTGCACTTACTTCGTAGCGGGGGCAGGATTTGAACCTGCGACCTCTGGGTTATGAGCCCAGCGAGCTACCGAGCTGCTCCACCCCGCGTCGTGCCCCGAGGGTATGTCACCGTGCACGACCCCGGCAAATCACCGGCCGCATGCGGCCAGCCGATCAGGGACTCGGGCTGGCCGACGCCGTCGGCTTCGTTGTCGGAGTGGTCGATGTCGCCTTGGCGGCGGCAGCCGCTCGCGCGATGTCGGCAGCCAGCGCGTCCTGGGCAGCGCCGTAAGCCGCGAAGTCACCGGCCTTGAGCGCCGCCTGGGCCTTCGCGAGGTCGGCCTGCGCGGCGGCGATGGCCTGCTGGAGAGCGACGCTGTTCGTGACCGGCGGCGGAGTCGTCCCGCCGCCCGGCGTCGGAGTCGTGCCACCAGGAGTGGGACCCGTACCGGAGTTGCCGTTGAAGACCTGGTTCAGCGCCTGCGCGAGGGTGTCGTCCATCTTCACGGTGTCGCCGAACGACACCAGCACCTTCTGCAGCAACGGGTACGTCGCACCGGACGTCGCGCGAACGTAGACCGGCTCGACGTACAGCAGTCCTCCCCCGACCGGGAGGGAGAGCAGGTTGCCGTACTGGACGTCGGACCCGCCTCGTCTCAAGAGTGAGAGCTCGGAGGAGATCGTCGGGTCGGCCTCGAACTTGTTCTGCACCAGCCCGGGTCCGGGCACGGTGAGGCTCCGGGGCAGAGCAAGCACGCGGAACGTGCCGTAGTCGGGACCCGGTTGAGCATCGACGGCCATGAACGCGGAGAGGTTGTTGCGGCCCTTCGGTGCGAACGTCGACGTCAGCGAGAAGGCCGGGTTGGACTGGCCGGGCATCTCGAGCGTGAGGTAGTACGGCGGCTGAGGGTCGACGACGGTGTCGGCCTTCGTCGGGTCGTTGGGCACCTGCCAGAAGTCCTGGCCGCCGTAGAACGCCTTGGGGTCGGTGACGTGGTAGCTGGCGTACAGCTCGCGCTGCACCTTGAAGAGGTCCTGCGGGTAGCGCAGGTGTGCCATCAGCTCGGGCGAGATCGCGGAGAAGGGCTTGACGGTGCCGGGGAAGGCCTTCTCCCACACCTTGAGCACCGGGTCCTTGCCGTCCCACTCGTACAGCGTCACCGTGCCGTCGTACGCGTCGACGGTGGCCTTGACGGAGTTGCGGATGTAGTTGACCTGGGCGGCCGCCTGCGCGGAGACCGACGTGCTCGTCGCGGTGACCGAGTCGGTGGTGACGTCGCCCAGCGAGGTGAGCTGCGAGTACGGGTAGCCGCTGGTCGTCGTGTACCCGTCGACGATCCAGACGATGCGGCCACCGACCACTGCGGGGTAGCTGTCGCCGTCGACCGTCAGCCACGGCGCGACGGCCTCGACCCGCTGGCGCGGCGTGCGGTTCCACAGGATCTTGGAGTCGGCGTTGACGCGGTCGGACAGCAGCAGGTTGGGCTCGCCGAACTTGGCCGCGAACAGCAGCCGCCCGAACAGCGACCCCATCTTGACGCCGCCCTTGCCGTCGTACGTGAAGGACGCCTGACCGCTGGACCCCGCGGTGTCGGTCGGGTAGTCGAACTCGACCGACGCCTTCCCGGCCGGAGCGCCGACGATCGAGTAGTCGGGCGAGGACTCGCCGTAGTAGATCCGCGGCTGGTCGACCTGGAGCGGGCCCAGGGTCGGGATGTTGTACGAGAAGAAGCTCGGGCTCCCGTCGCTGTTGCTGGTGTTGCCGTAGGCGGCGACGAACCCGTAGCCGTGCGTGTAGACGGTGTGGTCGTTGGCGAAGTTCTGCTGGGACGCCGACAGCCCGTTGAGGTCGAGCTCGCGCACCGCCACGACGGCGTCCCGGTCGCTCACCGTGCCGGCCGCGTTCGCCAACGGGTACCGGTCGACGTCGAGGGTGTCCGCGAACGAGTAGAAGCCACGGTTCTGCTGGAGGGCGCGGAAGGTCGGCGAGATCACGGCCGGGTCGATCAGTCGGACGTTGGAGATGGTCGCCGCGTCGCCGGACAGCTGGCCGGGCTTGGGATCGGTGGCCGCGTTGTAGGTCTGCGAGGAGACACCGTCGAGCTGGTAGGCCTTGAGGGTCGCATCGATGTTCCGCTGGATGTACGGCGCTTCCTTGTCCGCCTCGCTCGGGTTGACCTGGATCGACTGCACGAACGCGGGGTAGATGCCACCGACGACCACTGCGGACAGCACGAGCAGGCCGAAGCCGAGGCCCGGGGCGAGCCAGTTGCGGGTGAACACGGTCGCGAAGAACAGCAGCGCGCAGATGATCGCGATGACGAACAAGATGTCCTTGGCCGGGATCAGCGCGTTGACCTCGGTGTAGTTGGCNCCGGTGAACCGGTTGCCNTCGGTGAGGACCAGCCCGTAGCGGTCGTACCAGTACGACACGGCCTTGAGCGCGACGAACAAGCCGAGCAGGACGGCGATGTGCGCGCGGGCCGCACTGCTGGTCTTCTCCCCCGGCGTCTGCAGCCGCAGCCCGCCGTACAGGTAGTGGGTGGCCAGCGCGGCGACGAGCGACACGACGACGATGCCGAAGCCGAAGCCGATGAGGAAGCGCCAGAACGGCAGTCGGAACATGTAGAACGACAGGTCGACGTGGAACTGCGCGTCCTTGCTGTTGAACGGGGTGGAGTTGCGAAATGCCAGCCAGACCCGCCACTCCGACGACGCGGACCCGCCCGCGATGAGCCCGAGCAGCACCGAGACGGCGATGGTGAGCGGGCGACGGTACGGGTCGATGGCCACGCGGTAGCGGTCGAGCCCCTGCTGCTCGGCGGACAGCCCGCGGAAGGCCGGCCGCGACCGGTAGGCGATCCAGCAGCTGGCACCGACACCCGCGCCCATGAGCACGCCGAAGAACGCGAACAGCAGCAGCCTGGTCTTCAGCTCGGTCGTGTAGACGCTGGTGAACCCGACGGACCGGAACCACAGCAGGTCGGTGTAGAAGCCGGCGAAGATCCAGAACCCGACCACGATGACACCGATCACCAGCACGGTCAGCAGCAGCGCGCGCCCCCTCGGCGAGGAGGTGACGGGTCGCGGCGCGGGAGCGCTGGGACCGTCCGGGTCGGGGGGAAGGTTGAAGCTCACGCGTACAACGTACCTACCCCGGCCAGCGACACCCGCGTAGGCGAGGATGTCGGCCATGACCGACCCCCTGCCCCGGCTCGTACGCGAGATCGAGAACCACGTCGCCGGCGCCGGCTGGGACCAGGGTGCGCGGCTGTTCGCCCTGGTGCCCACGGCCGAGCTGCTGGCCCGCGAACCCGGTCTCGCCGAGCTGCTCGGGGCGGCCGTCGACGACGCCCTGACCCCCGTCGAGCAGGAGGAGCTGCCCGACCACGCCTCGATCGAGGAGCTGCTCGGCGGCCTCGCCTGGCCCGCCGACGTCGCAGGCGCGGCGCTCGTGGTCGAGCGGGTGGTCCTGCCACCCGAGGCCGAGGCGGACCTCCCAGTCGACGAGGGGGCGGCCCTCGCGATGCTGGCCGACCACCCCCTGCGCCAGGACGTGCGCCTCGCGGTGGCGACGCTGCGCGACGGTACGCGGTCGGCGGCGATGCGCTTTCGGCTGCACGACGACCCGGTCCAGGTCCTCGTCGGCCCCGACCTCGTACCGGGCCTCGCCGACGCCCTCGCTGCGACGCTGGAGGACTAGCTGCAGGACGGGGCGGTGCCCCGTCCGGTGACCGCAGCCGCGAGACCGGTCAGCGCGTCCGAGACGGTCGTCACCTTGACCAGCCGCAACCCGTCCGGCACCTGCATCAAGGCCTCCGCGCAGTTGCTGGCGGGTACGAGGAAGATCGTCGCACCGTCCGCGCGGGCGGCAGCCATCTTCTGCCGGATCCCACCGATCGCTCCCACGTTGCCGTTCTCGTCCATGGTCCCCGTACCCGCGACGTGGCGGCCGCCGTTCTCCTGCTGGGGCGTGAGCTTGTCGATGATGCCGAGGGTGAACATCAGGCCGGCACTGGGCCCACCTACGTCGTTGAGCTGGATCGTCACCTTGACCGGTGACGTGTAGCCGACGCCCGGGGTGAACCCGACGATCGCGCGCCTCGGGCCGCTGTCGGTCGACGCGACGGTGGTGAGCGGGACGATGAGCGTCTTCCCCGCCCGTACGACGACGAAGACGACCTTCTCGCCGGGCTGGTGCTTGGTCACTGCGGCGCGTACGCCGTCGGCCGTGGTCACCGGCGTGCCGTCCACCGAGACGATGCGGTCACCGCTGATCAGGTGCCCGTCGGCGGGCGAGCCGGCATCGATGTCCCCGACGACGACGGTCAACGTGACCGGCAGGCCGAGGTGGCGAAGCGCCGCTATCGCGGCGGCGTCCTGGGACTGGGCCATCTGGGAGGTGTTGTCGTTGGTGATCTGCGCGGCGCTCTTGCTGTCCGGGTAGAGCAGCGCCCTGGGCACCACGGCGTCCGTCGAGGTCAGCCACGCACCGACCAGCCCGGTGAGCAGGACGCGGTTGCCGGGGCCGCCACGCTCGCTGACCGTCGTGAGGTCCAGCGCACCCGAGGTCGGGTACGTACGCGCGCCGCTGATGGTGACGAGCGGGCCGGCGGGCGACGACCCGAGCACGTTGAAGACCGGACCCGGGCTCTCGATCACATAGGGCACCGGCAGCGACACCGCGACCAGCAGACCGACCGCGACGAGCACGGCGGCGAGCAGCTGGGCGGTCGATCGGTCAGGCACGACGGGTGAGCCTACGTCCTGCGCCACCAGTCGTCGGGATTGCTCTTGGGAACGTCTGGCTCGTCCGGCTCGGCGAGCTCGGTGCCGGTGGGCTCGACCGGCGGCCGACCGACCTGGCGACCCATCGCCTCGCGGAACCGCTGGTGCTCGGCGACCGAGTCGTGCGGGTCGACAGGGGGTCGCTCGCGGTTGGCGACCGACACCCAGACGATGGCCAGCACGAAGGCGAGCAGCGGTACGGACCACCAGATGATCGCCTGCATCCTCCGAGGGTAGGTCACCCAGGCGCGCCGACCCACTCCTCCGTACCGTCGGCGAACCGCTGGTGCTTCCAGATCGGCACCTGGTGCTTGAGGTCGTCGATCAGCCGGCGGGCCGCCTCGAAGGCGTCGCCGCGATGTGCGGCGCCCGCTGCGACCACGACCGCGAGGTCGCCGACCGCCAGGTCACCGACCCGATGGACTGCGGCCAGCAGCACCCCGGGGCAGGCGGCGCTGACCCGATCGGCGACCTCGCGCATCACGGCCTCGGCCGTGGGATGGGCCGAGTAGCCCAGCTGCCGCACGCCGCGACCCTCGTCGTCGCCGCGGACCGAGCCGACGAAGACCGCGGTGCCACCGACCCCGGGGTCGCGTACGGCGGCGAGGACCTCGTCGACCGAGAGCGGTCCGTCTCGCAGCTCGAGCAGGCGTACGAGGTCCACGGCTCTGTCCACGGCTCGACTGTAGGGCGTCCTAGCTGCCGCGGCGCGTACGTCGGATCTGTCGTACGACGGCCGCCGTACCGAGCACCGCGACCGTCGCGCCGGCCGCACCCAGGGTGGCGTCGCGGCCGAACCGCCGGCCGGCGGCGCGCACGCGTCCGGCGTTCTCGTCGACGAGCGCGCTGAGCGCCTGGCGGTTGTCGAAGGCGGGTCGCCAGCCGGCCGCCCGCAGGCGGGCCGAGGAGACGACCCACGGCTCAGCGGTGTAGGCCAGCTCGGACGCCGGCGCCGGCGTCATCCCCAGCCGGTGCAGCCGCTCTGCCGTCCCGTACGCGATGCGCGCCGGCAGCTCGATGCGCCGCAGGCCCGTGACGAGCTCGACCTCGGCCTGGGTGAGGTACCCGTCGCTGGCCACCGTCACCGAGCCCTCGACCGTGCCGAGCGCCGCGAGGACCAGCGCCGTGACGAGGTCGTCGACGTGGCAGAACTGCCAGTGCGGGTGCGAGTCCTTGACGACGAGCAGCCGAGGCGCCTCGAAGTGCCGCGTGAACACGCTGTCGACGCCAGGTCCGGCAAGGACGGCGGGGCGCACGACGGTGACCGCGAGGCCGGGGTGCACCGACCGGGAGCGCTCGGCGGTCTCCTCGACCTCGAGCAGCCCGTCGAGCGCCGAGCCGTCGGCCAGCGCGCGCCTCGGGCCGTCCTCGTCGAGCGGCACGTCGTTGTCGGCCGCGGCGCCGTAGACCATCGCGCTCGTCACGAGCACCGCGCGCCCGACGCCGGCGGCGGCGGCCGCCGTGAGGACGGTACGGGCACCCTCGACGAGCCGGGCCTGCGCGAGCGCTCGCGCGTCGTCGGTACCGGCAGCGCTGCCCACCTCTTGGTCCGCACCGTAGGTACCGCCGGTGACGTCGGGCAGCACGGCGTGGACGACCGCGTCGCATCCGGCCAGGCGCTGGACCAGTGCCGGCTCGCGCACGTCGAGGACGCGCCACGTGACGTCGGCGACATCGCCGCGCCGGTCGTCGATGCCGACCACCTTGCGCACGTCGGGATGGGCGACGAGCGCGGCGGCCAACGAGCGGCCCACCCCGGTGGCCGCTCCGGTCACGGCGACGACGAGCCCGGCCGGCCGCGCCGCGCCCGGCGTGCTCGCCGTGCGCCGTGAGCGAACCCGCCCGCGCGAGGGCACGACCGGAGCGTCGGCAACGTTACGGTCATCGTTACGGTCGACGTGTGGTCCCATGACGACCCCCATCCTGCCCGAGGTGCATAGTGAGCGACCTTCCGTTCGGTTTCAACAGCCCCTCCGACGACGACGACGACCGTGACCCCACCACGGGCGGGCCGGGTCATGACGGACCGGGTGACGGCGGCGCGGCGAACCCGTTCGCCGCGCTGTTCGGCGGCGACCAGGGTGACTTCGGCGCGGCCCTGCAGCAGATCGGGCAGCTGCTGTCGTACGACGGCGGCCCGGTCAACTGGGATCTCGCGCACGACATCGCGCGGCAGACGGTGGCTCAGGGCGGCGACCCCACGCCTTCGGCGGCCCAGCGGCGCGCCGTCGAGGAGGCGGTCCGGCTCGCGGAGGTGTGGCTGGACGGCGCCACGTCCCTTCCCGCGGGTACCAGCGGCGCCGTCGCCTGGAGCCGGGCCGAGTGGGTCGAAGAGACCCTTCCGTCGTGGCGGGCCCTCGTCGACCCCGTCGCCGAGAAGGTCGTCGCAGCCACCGCAGGGGCCGTGCCCGCCGAGATGGCTGCGATGGCCGGCCCCATGCTCGGGATGATGCGCCAGCTCGGCGGTGCCATGTTCGGGGCCCAGGTGGGCCAGGGACTCGGCGCGCTGGCCGGCGAGGTGGTCGGGTCGGCCGACGTCGGGCTGCCCATCGGCCCCGCCGGGCGCGCCGTGCTCGTCCCCGCCGGCGTGGCCCGCTTCGGGGAGGGCTTGTCCGTCCCCGAGGACGAGGTGCGGCTGTACCTCGCCCTCCGCGAGTGTGCGCACCAACGACTGTTCGCCCACGTGCCGTGGCTGAGGTCGCGCCTGTTCGGCGCCGTGGAGGACTACGCCCGCGGGATCGTGGTCGACACCAGCCTGCTCGAGGAGGCGATGCGCACGGTCGACCCGAGCAACCCCGAGGCCCTTCAGGAGGCGTTGCAGTCCGGCCTCTTCGAGCCCGAGGACACCCCCGCGCAGAAGGCCGCCCTCGCGCGTCTCGAGACGCTGCTCGCTCTCGTCGAGGGCTGGGTCGACTCGGTGGTGACCGCCGCCGCGGCGCCCCTCCCCTCGGCCGACGCGCTGCGCGAGACGGTACGACGCGTACGAGCGACCGGCGGGCCGGCCGAGCAGACGTTCGCCACCCTGGTCGGGCTCGAGCTGAGGCCGAGGCGGCTGCGTGAGGCGGCGGCGTTGTGGGCCGAGCTGCTGGCGGCCCAGGGCATCGACGGGCGCGACGCGATGTGGGAGCACGCGGAGCTGTTGCCCACCGCGGAGGACCTCGACGACCCGGCCGGGTTCGTCGCGCGGTCGTCGTTCGACCTGTCCGAGCTGGAGGACGCGGGCGCACCGCCGGTCGACCCGCAGCAGCAGCCCGACGAACCAGAGTCGCCCCCGGACGGGCCGACCGCGTGACGTTGCGCACCGAGGCCTTGCGCGAGCTGTCCGCGTGGGCCGCACCCACCCCTGACCAGGTGGCGCTGCGCAGTGCCTACCTCGACTACCTCGCCGAGCACGACGACGCGATGTGGCGCCGCTGCGAGCCGGGTCACCTCACGGCCAGCGCGTTGGTCCTGGACCGTGCCGCCGGCCGCGTCCTGCTCACGCTGCATCCCAAGGTGGGCCGCTGGCTGCAGACCGGCGGCCATTGCGAGCCCGGCGACCGCACGCTCGCCGGGGCCGCCCTCCGCGAGGCCACCGAGGAGTCGGGCATCGACGGGCTGGAGCTGCTCGACCAGCCGGTACGCCTCGACCGGCACCAGGTGCGCTGCCGCGGCGCCGGGCCCGACGGCGAGTCCGTGCACCTCGACGTCCAGTACCTGGCGCTGGCACCGCAGGGTGCAGCCGCCAAGATCAGTGAAGAGTCGCTGGAGCTGCGCTGGTGGCCGGTGCACGAGCTGCCCTCCGACGTGGACGGGTCAGTCCGCGCCCTCGTCGGCCGCTGCGTCGCCCTCATCGGCTGAGCCGTCGCCGTCCTGAGCCGAGCCGTCGCCGTCCTGAGCCGAGCCGGCAGCCGCCGCCCAGCCGTCGAGGTATCCCCGGGCGCGCTCGGTCCGCGGATAGGCGGCCAGCTCGGCCCAGAAGGCCGGGCCATGACCGGGGACCAGCAGGTGCACGAGCTCGTGCAGCAGCACGTAGTCGACGACGAAGTCGGGCATCCCGCGCAGCCTCGTGCTGAGCCGGATGGTCCGGTCGTCGACGGTGCAGGAGCCCCACCGACCGTTCTGGTTGCCGACCCAGCGCACGCCGGCCGGCACGGCGCGCCCGCCCAGGTAGCGCTCGGACAGCATCGTCGCCCGGTCGAGCAGCTCGACGTCTGACGGTCGCCTGCGCCGATCGCGTGCGTCGAGCCGGTCGACCATGACCGCGACCCAGTGCTTCTCGTCGGCCCGGGACATCCGGGCCGGCAGCAGGACGATGGTGCGATCTCCGTCACGGAAGGCGCTCACCGTGCGTCGTCGGCGGGCGCTGCGGCGCACCTCGACCTGGGGAGGCGCACCAGCGGCGCTGAGGTCGAAGGGGATAGCCCCCTGCACCGGCCTGCTGTCCATGACCGGCGACGCTACCGTGCCCAGCCGACGGGGTCTTTCTTCCATCCACAGGCGGGGGAGGGAGTCGGCGCAGGTCAGCCCGGTGAGCGGGGTCGATCACCGCCCCCGTCCACAGGCGGCGCCGCGTCCATCCACAGCGACGCGCCGTGATGTCCCCAGCTTTGTCCACAAGCTGTCCACAGGCTGGGGAACGCCACGTTGACGCCGGTCCTCCGTCGGTCCTAACCTCACGGCCGAACGAGGCCCCTGGGATAACTCGGCCGGGGCGTCCGCAAGGGGAAGGCGGACGGTCCGGGCGTGCGACCCGGGGGCCTCGTCCTCGTCGGGCGAGCCGTCCGCACGCCCGTACGGAACCCGGCGATTGGTGACTGTGCGTAGTCGGCGCCACACGCCAAGACGCTCGCGTCCACCGATCCCACGCTCAACTGACGTAAGGTGCACGATCGGTCCCCGTCGCACACGGCGGTGGGCCTCCGCGCTCGACAACGGACCGACGATGAGGGAGGACCCGCGATGGCCGAGAGCTACACGGGCGAGGCCTACTGCGTGAAGTGCAAGGAGAAAAGGGATTTCACCGGTGAGGTGGTCGTCAGCGCCTCAGGACGCCGGATGGCCCAGGGCATCTGCCCGGTCTGTGGCACCAAGCTGAACCGGATCCTCGGCAAGGCCTGACGCCAGTCCCAGCCTTGAGCTGACAAGCACGTCGCTGGAGGGGTGGTCGCCGCATCGTGCGGGGACCACCCCTCCTCGCGCGACCACGACCGTGCCCGGNCCCCTGCACTAGCAGAGTTGGCCTGTGGAGCGGGGAAACGCTCCACAGGAGCGGGTACNGCACGCTNGGCGCCTGATCGGACCCCAGTTGCGGAGGCGCTGCGTTGCGACCCATGCTCAACCCGGCCCTGCGCCCCGTCTGGCGCGACGCCGAGACCCTCCAGCTCGGCATCGACCCTGAGCGAGCCCTCGTGCTCACCGGAATCGACGAGCCACGGGCCCGCTTCCTGTCGCTGCTCGACGGCAGCCGCACGCGGCCGGACCTCGTCGCCGGTGCGGCCGCATCGGGCGTGCGCCCGGCGGACGCGGCCGCCCTCATCGACCTGCTCGCCGAGGGTGGCGCGTTGCTCGACGGCAGCACCGACCACCGCCCGCTCGCCCGGATCTCGGCTGCGGAGCGTGACCGCCTCGGCCCTGACCTCGCCGCGTGGTCCCTCGCCCCGGAGGGCCCCGGGAGCGCGACCAGGACCTTCCAGCGTCGGCGCGGGGCCGTGGTGGGCGTACAGGGCGCAGGACGGGTGGGGGCCACGCTCGTAGGGCTGCTGGCGGCAGCCGGCGTCGGCGAGCTGGCTGTGGACGACGAGCGGCCGCTNCGCGCTGCAGACCTCGCGCCCGGAGGGGCGGCGCCGGTTCACCTGGAGCAACCGCGCGGGAGTGCAGCGCTCGCGGCCGCCCGNACGTCCGCCCCGGGCACCCGTGCCGGTTCGTGGGCAGCCGGCCGGGCCGACCTCGTCGTCCTGTGCCCCGACGGGGCCCATGTCGACCCGGTGGAGCGCGGGCGGCTGCTCGCCACGGGGACGCCGCACCTGCTGGCCCACACCTACGAGCGGGTCGGTGCCGTCGGACCGCTGGTCGTCCCGGGCCGTACGCCCTGCCTNCACTGCCTCGACCTGCACCGGGTCGACNGGGACGGGGGCTGGCCGCTCGTCGCCGCCCAGCTCGCCGGTCCGGGCCGCCAGCTCACCGGCCTGCCGACCGCGGCGGCCTGCGACGTNGTCCTCGCCACCTCNGTGGCCGCCCTNGCGGCGACGACCGCACTGGCGTTCCTCGACGACCCACGAGCCGGCCACGAGCTCGCCGGAGCGCGCCTGGAGCTCCGACCACCGGACGGGCGTACCCGCCGCCGCTCCTGGGGCATCCACCCCGCCTGCGGCTGCGACTGGGACGCCTACCCCGACGACGCGGTCAGGGCCGGCTGACGGCCGGAGCGGGAGGAGCGGCGTCCTCGACCGAGCGCAGCCGCCGCAGGGGCGACGGGAGCGCCCACAGGACGCAGAGGAGGCCCCCGGCGGATGCCACCCACAGCGTGGGCCGCAACCCGAACGCCGTCCCGAGGAACCCACCGGCGAGCGCACCCAACGGCCGCATGCCGTAGTTGACGGTCCGGTAGGCACCCGAGACACGGGCCCGCAGCAGGTCGGGGACCGCCGCCTGGAAGATCGCGCCCAGCGAGATGTCCAGCAGCATGACCCCGAGACCCGAGCCGAACTCGGCCAGAGCCAGCATGCCCAGCACCATGGGACGCGAGCCTCCGGCGAGAGGTACGAGCAGGAGCGGCGCCGGGAAGAGCACGCAGCTGAGGACGAATGCCGGGCCGATCCCGATGCGGCGGGTGATCCGGCCCGTGACGGCGGAGCCGATCAGCCCCCCTACGGCACCGCAGCCGAGCGCAAGGCCCAGCGCAGCGGCGGGGACGTGCAGCTCGGTCGTCGCGTACAGCACGAAGATCGACGAGAAGACGAAGTTGAAGAAGTTGATCGTCGCCGTCGCGCCCAGGGCCGACCGCACGATGGGGTTCGAGCGGATGAACTGCGCTCCGGCCGCGAGATGACCCGCGCCGCCCTTGCTCGGCTCCGGCTCCTCCGGGTCGATCCGGGCGAGGGCCTGGGCCGAGAACAGGAACGAGCCGGCGTCGACCAGGAGGGTCACTGGGGCCGAGAGCCAGGACACGAGCAGCCCGGCGACGCTCTGCCCCGCGACGTAGGACATGGCCCGGCTGCCGTTGAGCAGGGCGTTGCCCTCGACGTACTGCTCCGGACGCACCATCGAGACGAACAGGGTGTTGTAGGCGAGGTAGAAGAAGACGTCCATCGTCCCGAGGCAGAACGCGACGACGAACAGCTGCGTCAGTGTCAGGTGGCCCCATGCATACGCGACAGGGACCGACACGAGCAGTGCGGCCCGCGCCAGGTCGCTCACCAGCATCGTGCGGCGGCGCCGCCCGTGCCGGTCGATCCAGGATCCCGCGAGGAGGGAGAGCAGCAGGCTCGGCGCCAGGCCGATGGCGGTCAGCAGGCCCATCTGGCCGGCGTCGGCGTGCAGGACGAGCACCGCGAGGAGCGGTACCGCGAGGGACGACACCTGGTCGCCGAACATCGAGACCGACTGCCCGGTCCAGAACAACCGGAACTGCCGGTCGCGCAGCAGCGGCGGGACGTGCCTTCGCCAGCGGCTAGTCATCGCCGGCCGGGAACGCGAGCTGGAGGTAGGTCACGCGCTTGGCCCCGGCCGGTCGCAGACCGGCGTCGAACGTCCGTCCCACGTACGGCTCGAGGAGGTCCTGCACCTGCCGTCCCAGCCGGGTGAGCTCGGCCGGCGTGAGGTAGAGCATCGTGTCGCCGAACTGAGCCGCGCGCTGCCACGGGCGAGACGCGGCCGGCAGGGCTTCGAGCCAGCCGAACAGGCCCTCGACGTACTTCTCCGCGACGACCCGGCTGAGCATCGCCCCCGCCTCGGCCGCTCCTGGCGTCGCGTCGTCGCCACGCCACCGAGTGAACATAGCCGTTGCCTGCCAAGGCTTTTCGCGCCCCTCGCCGCCCCTCGCCGGCTCGACGAGACCGTACTTCGCGAGCTGGCGCAGGTGGAACGAGCAGGACCCCGAGCTCTCCCCCAGCCGCTCGGCAGCCTGCGTCGCAGTCTGCGGGCCCTCCCGCCGGAGCAGCCCCACCAGGGCGAGGCGCGTGGGGTGCGCGAGGGCGCGCAGCGCGACCGGATCGGTCAGCTCGACGGATCGTCTCGGCGGCTTCGGCACCATCCGAAGATATCTTTGCAAAGGGTTCTTGGCAATGCGTGCCGGTCCGCGCCCGGCGTCTAGAATGCCGAGTTGGCCCGGCAGCAGGGACAATGGGGGCATGACCGACCTGCCCCGCAAGGCCGTGACCCGTACGGCCAGGCTCGCCGCCCTGCCGCTGGGCTTCGCGGGGCGTACGGCGCTGGGCATCGGCAAGCGGGTCGGGGGCAAGCCGGCCGAGGCGGTGGCCGCCGANATCCAGGCCCGTACGGCCGACCAGGTCTTCCGCGTCCTCGGCGAGCTCAAGGGCGGCGCGATGAAGTTCGGGCAGGCGATGTCGATCTTCGAGGCTGCGCTCCCGGAGGATCTGGCCGGCCCCTACCGCGCCACCCTCACCCGGCTGCAGGACGCTGCGCCTCCGATGCCACCGGCGACCACGCACAAGGTCCTGGCCGCCAGCCTCGGCCGGCAGTGGCGACGCAAGTTCCAGTCGTTCGAGGAGAAACCCGCAGCGTCGGCATCGATCGGCCAGGTCCATCGCGCGGTGTGGTCCGACGGGCGGGCGGTCGCGGTGAAGGTGCAGTACCCGGGAGCCGGGCAGGCCCTGACCTCGGACCTCGACCAGATCTCCCGCCTCGGGCGGCTCTTCGGCGCCATCGTCCCCGGACTCGACATGAAGCCGCTCCTGGCCGAGCTCCGCGACCGGGTCGTCGAGGAGCTCGACTACCGCCTCGAGGCACAGTCCCAGCGGGCCTTCGCCGCCGCATACGCCGACGACGAAGACTTCGTCGTCCCGGACGTCGTGGCCCAGGCCGAGGCCGTGCTCGTCACGGAGTGGATCGAGGGCGAGCCGCTGTCCCGGTACATCGTCGACGGAACCGCGCAGGAGCGCGACGACCTCGGGACGAAGTACCTCCGCTTCCTGTTCTCCGGCCCGGCACGAGCCGGCCTGCTCCACGCCGACCCGCACCCGGGCAACTACCGGGTCATGGCCGACGGGCGGCTGGGTGTCGTCGACTACGGCGCGGTCGCGCACGTGCCCGACGGCCTCCCCCCGTCGATCGGGCGACTGCTCCGGCGGGCCCTGGACGGCGACGCCGACACGGTCATGGCCGGGCTGCGCGAGGAGGGGTTCGTCCGTCAGGGGAGCCGGCTCGACCCGCAGGTGCTCATCGACTACCTCAGCCCGTTCATCGAGCCGGCCGAGGTCGAGCGGTTCCGCTTCGACCGCGAGTGGATGCGCGGCCAGTTCGCCCGCATCAACGACCCGCGCCAGGAGAACTGGTCAGTCGGGCTGAAGCTCAACCTCCCTCCGACGTACCTGCTGGTCCATCGGGTGTGGCTGGGTGGGCTGGGTGTGCTCTGCCAGCTCGGCGCCGAGGTCCCCATGCGGGCCGAGCTGGAACGCTGGCTCCCGGGCTACGCCGACGCCGGCTGACGAACTCCCGACACCCTCAGTGCTCGTTGTGCAGCACGAGGCCCCCACTCCCGTACGGAGGTGGGGGCCTCGGCTTCTCAGCGGGCGGCGAGAACGAGCTGGGCACGCTGTGCCGCCTGCTGAGCGCGACTCGCCGCCCGGTCGGACCGACGCTGCCACCGGTGGTGGTCGACGACGGCCGAGGAACGCCGAGCTTCCTGGGCTTCCTGATGGCGCCACGCGAGCTGCGCGCGCGCCAGTTCCTGATGCAGCAGATTCATGGCTGAGCTCCTCGTGAGGTTCGAGTGGATCATCACTTCGCGGGCGGCCGCGGCCTGGTTGGTCAGGGACATCAGGCTGCGACCTCTTCCTTGCGCGGGCGTCCGCGAGGACGCTTGCGAGCCACGACGACTCCCTGGATGAAGAGCTCTCCACCCCAGACACCCCAGGGCTCGCGACGCTCGAGAGCGCCCGCGATGCAGACACGACGGACCGGGCAGTCGACGCAGAGGGCCTTGGCCCGCTCGACGTCCTCGGGCCGTTCGGCGAAGAACAGCTCGGGGTCGGACGCGCGGCAAGGGATGGCTGCGCCGCTCTGCTCGAACTCGGCGATCAGATCGAGCAACATGGGATGTCACCTCCTGGGGTAGTGGAGAAAAACAGAAGAGCCGCGGATCCCGGGTCTCGGGTTCCGCGGCTCGAAGTGGCAGCCGGTCTGATGGGGCTAGGCCGGGGGACTCGAGTCAGTGGTGCCTGAGACTGTGGAGCGGGCGATGGCGGGGGACAGATCGGTCCGGTGATTCGGCGTCGTCGACGTGGCGATCGAGAGGCCCGTGTAACCACGCGGGGCCGTGAACGCAAAGGCACCCGTGCCGCTCCAAGGACGCACGACGGCGACCACACCGGTGGTCGCCTGCTTGGTCTGCATGTTGATCACGGGGGTCACCTCCTTCGTACGTCGGATCCGGTGAGAACGGCTGGGGCCGCGCTCCTTGACTGCTGGCAGGCTAGCAGCGCCTGTCGCCGCCAAGGCAACTGGTTTTCCCGGCATGTCGCGAAGACGTGATCAGATCGATGCCGGATCGGCCTCTTAGCGGAGCAGATCGAGAATGTCGGCACCGTAGCGGTCGAGCTTGACGGTGCCGACCCCGTTGATCATCGACAGCTGGCCGAGCGACTGGGGCCGGTGCTCGGCGATGGCTTCGAGGGTGGCGTCGGTGAACACGACGTACGCCGGCACCGACTCCCCCTTCGACCGTTCGAGCCGCCAGGCGCGCAGCCGTTCGAAAACTGCTTCGTCGTATGCCGGCGGACAGTCCGGACATCGCCCTCGGGTGCGGTCGGCAGGCGCCACGAGCGGGCGCCCGCACCCTGCGCAGACGGTCGGCAGCGGACCGCGGGTGCGGCGGCCTCGAGCTCCGCGGGCCGGTCTCCCGGACGCAGCGACCGGGTCCTCGGCCGGACGGAGCCCGTCCAGGAAGCGGGACGGCTTGCGCGACCCGCGCCCGCCGGGTGAGCGTGCCGCGGCCCAGGACAGGTGGAGGTGCTCACGGGCCCTGGTCGCGCCGACGTAGAGGAGGCGGCGCTCCTCCTCGACCGCCGCCGGGGTATCGGCATAGGTGATCGGCAGGGTGCCCTCGACGAGGCCGATGAGGAAGACGGCGTCCCACTCCAGACCCTTGGCAGAGTGCAGCGAGGCCAGCGTGACGCCCTCGACGGTCGGCGCGTGCTGCGCCGCGATGCGCTCGTCGAGCTCGGCGACGAGATCGGCGAGCGTCGCAGCCGCGCGGTCCCCGACGAGCTGCTCGGCGAGCGCGACGAGTGCCGCGAGCGACTCCCAGGCGTCGCGGGCGGCGCCCGATCCTGACGGCGGTGCCGGCCCCCAGCCGGCGGAGACGAGGACCGCCCGCACGTCGTCGACGAGCCCGGCAGCGCCGGCGGGGGGGCCGGCCTCGCTGCCGTCCTCGGCCTCGCCGACATCGGCGGCGCCACGAGCAGCCCCGCGCAGCAGTGTCACCGCCTTGCGCACCTCGGGCCGCTCGAAGAACCGCTCGGCCCCGCGCAGCAGGTACGGGATGCCCGCGTCGGCCAGCGCCTCCTCGAAGACCTCCGACTGGGCGTTGATCCGGTAGAGCACCGCGATCTCGCTCGCGGCGACGCCCGAGGAGAGCAGGGTGCGGATCCGCGTCGCCACACCGGCCGCCTCGGCCGGCTCGTCCGGGTACGGGGTGAAGGTCGGCCCCGGCCCGTTCGGTCGCTGGGCCACGAGCTCGACGCGGGCGTCGGCCGCCTCGCCCTGGGCCCGCCGGAGCAGCCCGTTGGCCAGCGCGACGACCTGCGGGGTGGAGCGGTAGTCGCGGACGAGGCGGACGACCTCGGCCTCCGGGTAGCGCCGCCGGAAGCCGAGCAGGTAGTCGGGGGTGGCCCCGGTGAAGCTGTAGATGGTCTGGCTGGCGTCCCCGACGACGCACAGCTCGTCGCGGCCGCCGAGCCACAGGTCGAGCAGCGCCTGCTGCAGCGGGTTGACGTCCTGGTACTCGTCGACGACCAGGTGGCGGTACTGCGAGCGCACCTGCTCGGCTACGTCGGCACGGTCCTCGAGGATGCCGACAGTGAGCAGCAGCACGTCCTCGAAGTCGATGTTGCCCCTGGCCCGCTTGACCTCCTCGTACGCCGAGTAGAGCTTGGCCACCTCGGCGGGCAGCAGGTCGGCGGGCGGGGTCCGCCCTGCTGCCGCCGCCGCAGCCACGTAGTCGTCGGGCGCCGTGCGCGTGGCCTTGGCCCACTCGACCTCGGCCGCGGCGTCGCGGATCGCCGGTCCTGGCAGCGACAGGCGGGACCGGCCGGCGGCCTCGGCCAGCAGGCCGGCCTTGCTGGGCACCAGCCTCGGCAGCTCGCCGCCGACGACTCGCGGCCAGAAGAAGCCGAGCTGGCGCAGGGCGGCGCCGTGGAACGTACGAGCCTGGACACCGCCCACCCCGAGCTGACGGAGCCGGCCCCGCATCTCCCCCGCCGCACGGGCCGTGAAGGTCACCGCGAGCACCTGCTGAGGGGCGTAGACACCCGAGTGGACGCCGTAGGCGATCCGGTGCGTGATCGCCCTCGTCTTGCCGGTGCCCGCGCCGGCGAGCACGCAGACCGGGCCCCGCAGCGCCACGGCCACGGCCCGCTGCTCGGGGTCGAGCGCTGCAAGGACCGCGTCGGGCGACGACAGGTCGGCGGAGGGGGCGGCAGTCATGACCGGGCCATCCTCGCAGGCGGCACCGTCAGGACGCCCCGGCCGTCCACAGGCCCCGGGAACATGCGAGGGTGGTTGACAGTTCTACGATCAGACCAGTCGCACGAGCCAGTCGCAGGAGAGGGATCGTCCGTGTCGAGCACAGCGTCGCTCACGATGTACAGCACCCCGTGGTGCGGCTACTGCCACCGCCTGCAGGGTCAGCTCGACCGTGAGGGCATCCGCTACACGGTCGTGGACATCGCCGAGGACCCGGCTGGGGCCGATGTCGTGATGGCGGTCAACCACGGCAACCAGACGGTCCCCACCGTGATATTCGCCGACGGCTCCGCGCTCACCAACCCCAGCGTCGCCCAGATCAAGGCCAAGCTCGTCGCCTGAGCCGCCCGACCCTCAGAGCAGGGTGGCCGCGAAGTCCGGGACGTAGGTCTGCGAGTCGCGCGGCGGGCGTACGTAGCCGGTGGACTCCGGTCGGGCCGGCAGGTCGAGGGGGACCCGCTGGACCTGGCGGTAGTCGAGGGACTCCAGCAGGTGGTGGATCATGTTCAGCCGGGCCCGACGCTTCTCGTCGCTCTCGACCACCCACCACGGGGCCTCGGGGATGTCGGTGTGGACCAGCATCTGGTCCTTCGCGCGCGAGTAGTCCTCCCACCGGCTGATCGACTCGAGGTCCATGCCCGACAGCTTCCAGCGGCGCATCGGGTCCTCGAGCCGCGAGCGGAAGCGCGCCTCCTGCTCGGCGTCGCCGACCGAGAACCAGTACTTGCGCAGCAGCACGCCCTCCTCGACGAGCAGCCGTTCGAAGATCGGGCACTGGTGCAGGAACCGCTGGTACTCGTCGTTGCTGCAGAAGCCCATGACCCGTTCGACGCCGGCCCGGTTGTACCAGGACCGGTCGAACAGCACGATCTCGCCCGCGGCCGGGAGCTGGGCCACGTAGCGCTGGAAGTACCACTCGGTCCGCTCACGGTCGCTGGGCGCCGGCAGGGCCGCGATCCGGGCGACACGCGGGTTCAGGTACTCGGTGACCCGCTTGATCGTGCTGCCCTTGCCCGCCGCGTCCCGGCCCTCGAAGACGACGACGAGGCGCTTGCCCTCCACGCGCACCCATTCCTGGAGCGTCACCAGCTCGGCCTGCAGCCGGAACAGCTCGCGCTCGTAGATCTTCTTGGGCACGCGGGCCGGCGCGTCCGCGCTGGCTTCCGGCCGATGTCCGTGGTGGTGATGTTTCGCCATGCGCCGCAGCGTACGGCGGGCCTACCAGGGAAGGGCAGGATCTGGGAGCTCTGACCCGTACCAGTCCTCGATCAGCCGCCGGGCGATCGAGATGGCCGGCGGCAGCCCGAGCGACCCGTCACCCACCCCTGTCGCGATCTCGGCGCGGCTGAACCAGCGGACCTCCGCGAGCTCCTCGCCGTCGGCCTGCGGCACCGCGTCGGCCGACAGCGCGCGGGCGCGGAACCCGAGCATCAGCGACGACGGGAACGGCCACGGCTGGCTGCCGAGGTAGCGCACCTCGCCGATCGCGACGCCCGACTCCTCACCGACCTCGCGGATCACCGCAGCCTCCGCGGACTCCCCCGGCTCGACGAACCCGGCCAGCGTCGAGAACCGGCGCTCGCTCCAGCGGGCCGAGCTGCCGAGCAGGCAGCGGTCGCCGGTGACGTCCGAGACGAGCACGATGATCGCCGGGTCGGTACGGGGGTAGTGCTCGGACCCGTCGGCCGGGCAGCGGCGGACGAAGCCCGCCACCGCGACCTCCGTGGGGGTGCCGCAGCGGGGGCAGTGCCGGTGCGTCGCGTGCCAGTTGGCCAGACCCACGGCGAGGACCAGCAGCCCGGCGTCGCGGTCGTCGAGCCGGGCGCCCACCTCGCGGAGGCCGGCGGGTACGGCCGCGGAGCCGAGCGGGGCGCGCAGGATGTTGGCCGGTTCGGTGCCCGCGACGGCGAAGAAGGCGGTGCCACCCTCGTCGACGCCGAGGAAGTACCGCTCGCCCGGAGGGGCCTGCTCAGGGGCGCAGTAGAGGATGCGGTCGTCGTCGACGAGGGTGCGGCCGTCCGCGACGCGGAGCACCCGGGTCCGCGGGTCGGCCCACGCGGCGGCCAGCCACGCGTCGTCCGTACGGTGCTCCGCGGCCCGATCGGTGGCCGAGCGCGCGAGGGCGAGCCGACCCTCGAGCGGGCTCCCGGTGCCCGCCGTCACTCGGGTCGGCCGGCGGACGCGAGGTCGGCCCACAGGTACGCGATGGCCTCGGCACCGGTGAGCAGCAGCGGGACCTCGACCTTCTCGTTCGGCGCGTGGATGCGGTCCTCTGGCAGGAAGACGCCGAGGAAGACGACCGGCACGTCGAGGATCTCGGCGAGGTCGGCCTCCGGGCCCGAGCCGCCCTCGCGGGTGTACAGCGCCTCGACGCCGAACGCCCGGCTCATCGACCGCTGGACCGCCTGCAGGGCCGGGTCCTCGAGCGGGGTGAGGCAGGCGCGCACGCCGGGTCCGTAGAACTCCACGCTGGCGGTGATGCCGTTCGGGGTCTGGTCCGCCAGCCAGGCGCGGAACAGGTCCTGGACGTGCAACGGCTCCTGCCCCGTGACCAGGCGGAAGGACACCTTGGCGTGCGCGTCCGAGGGGACGATCGTCTTGTGCCCTGGGCCGGTGTAGCCGCCCCACATCCCGTTGACCTCGGCGGTCGGCCGGCCCCAGATCCGCTCGAGGGTCGAGTAGCCGTGCTCGCCCCAGGTGGCCCGCGACTGCGCGTCGGCGAGGAACGCCGACTCGTCGAACGGCAGCCGGGCCAGCAGCTCGCGCTCCCGCTCGCCGAGCGGGACGATGCCGTCGTAGAAGCCGGGGATCGTGACGTGGCCGTCGTCGTCGTGGAGGCGGCCCAGCACCCGCGCCAGCTCGGTGAGCGGGTTCGGTACGGCGCCGCCGAAGGAACCGGAGTGCAGGTCGCCGTCCGGGCCGTGGAAGTCGACCTGGCCGTCGGTCATCCCGCGCATCCCCGTACAGATCGTCGGCACGTCGGCGGACCACATCCCGGTGTCGCTGACCACGACGACGTCGCAGCCCAGGCGGTCGCGCCGTTCACGCAGCAGGTCGGCGAAGTGCGGCGACCCCGACTCCTCCTCGCCCTCGACGAGCAGCTTGAGATTGACCGCAGGGCTGGTACGACCGGTGCTGGCGAGGTGCGCGCGCAGGCCGAGCAGGTGCATCGCCACCTGGCCCTTGTCGTCGGCTGTTCCACGTCCACGCAGGCTGTCGCCGTCTCGCGTCGGCTCGAACGGCGGCGTGGTCCACAGCTCCAGCGGGTCTGCCGGCTGGACGTCGTGGTGGCCGTAGACGACCACCGTCGGCGCGGACTCGTCGCCGGACGGCCACTCGGCGAACACCGCGGGCAGGCCCCCGGTCGGCCAGACCTCCACCGTCGGGAAGCCGGCGGCGGTCAGCTCGTCGGCCAGCCAGCGGGCCGAGCGCTCGACGTCGGGGTGGTGGGCCGGATCACCGCTGATCGACGGGATGCGCAGCCACTCGACCAGCCGTTCCAGCCACCCCTCGGCGTGCTGCTCGACGTGGGCACGTACGGCGAGGTCGGGGTCGGTCATGGGCCGACTGTACGACCCGAGCCGACGTCACCTAGCGTCGCAGCCATGGCCTTGCTGCGGGTGGCGACGTTCAACCTGCTGCACGGGATGGAGCCCGCGTCCGGGGCGACGGACCCAGACGCGCTCGGCGACGCCGTCCGCGCGATCGACGCCGACGTGATCGGCCTCCAGGAGGTCGACCGCGGCCAGCCTCGTACGGGCGGGATCGACCAGACGGCGCTCGTCGCCGGGGCGCTGGGGGCGGTCGCCTGGCGGTTCGCGCCGTCGGTCCACGGCACCCCGAGCGAGGACCCGAGCTGGCTGCCCTCGACGGCGGCCGACGGCTCGGCGACGGTCGGGCCCACCTACGGCATCGGGCTGGTGTCCCGGCTGCCGGTGCGCGGCTGGTGGGTGCGCCGCTTCCCGGCGGCGCCGTTCCGGCTGCCCCTGCTCGTCCCCGACTCGGGCCGGCCCCGGCTGGTCCGCATCCCCGACGAGCCGCGGGTCGCCCTGGCGGCGGTGCTGTCCGGCCCGTCCGGCCCGTTCACCGTGGTCACCGCGCACCTGTCGTTCGTCCCGGGCTGGAACGCGCGGCAGCTGCGCGCCATCGCCCGCTGGGTCGTGCGCATGCCGCAGCCGGTGCTGCTGATCGGCGACTTCAACCTGCCCGGCCCGGTGCCTTCGCGGCTGACCGGCTGGACGGCGCTGGCGTCCGGGCCGACGTACCCCGCGCCGGCACCGAAGGTGCAGCTGGACCACATCCTCGCGCTCGGCCTCGGCCCAGACCGGGTGAGCGACCACCACGTGTGGACGCTCCCGGTGAGCGACCACCGCGCCATCTCCGCCGACCTGTCCGTGTGAGACCAGGTCCCGACCTGGTCTCACACGGACAGGTCTCGGCGCGGACCCTCGAGCCGTCAGGCGAAGCCGACGACCTGTGTGGGCCGGCTCTGGTCCGCGGAACCACCGACTCCGAGCTGCCCGAACTGGTTCGCCCCCCAGCACCGCAGGCCACCGGTCGCCGTCACCGCGCAGGCGGACAGCGCCAACGACGAGCTCACCGACGTCACACCGCTGCCCAGACCCGTGACTGCGGTCGGCACATACCTGTCCGTGCTCCCACCGTCACCGACCTGCCCGTGCGTCTCCGATCCCCAGCACACTGCCGCACCCGCGCCCGTCACAGCGCAGGCACCCTCGGTGCCCGCGCTGAGCGAGATCACCTGGCTGGAGAGCCCCTGAGCCGCCACCGGCGCGTCGGACCCGGCCACGAGCGACCCGAAGCCCAGCTGCCCGGAGACGTTCACCCCCCAGCACTCGACGCCACCAGCGTCGGTGAGTGCACAGGCGAACTCGTTCGCGGCCACGACTTGCTGGACCAGACCCGAGAGCCCGACGACATCCACCGGGACCAGCTGGTCGCCCGTCCCACCGTTGCCGAGGTCGGACTCGGCGCCAAGTCCCCAGCACTTCGCGCCGCCCGCGACCGTGACCGCGCACGCGAAGCCGTCGCCCACCGAGACGCTCGCGACACCTTGCGCCAACCCGGACACCGCCACCGGGCGAAGGCTCGACGTACGGCTGCCGTCGCCCAGCTCCCCGTAGGTGTTGTCGCCCCAGCACACGACCCCGCCAGCCGACGTGACGGCGCACGAGCTGAACGCGCCCGCCGACACTGACGTGGAGCCGATCCCCAGGCCGGGTACGGCGACCGGAGCGGCGCGCAACGACGACGTACCGTCGCCGGTGCTCCCGCCCCAGCACCAGACTGCCCCCGCCACCGTGAGCGCGCAGGTGCGCCCCCACCCGACCGACACCGAGGCGACGCCGCCCGCCAGCCCGATCACATCGATCGGGAGCGCACTGTCGATCGTCGTCCCGTTGCCGAGCTCGCCGTCGGAGTTGCTGCCCCAGCACATGACGCCACCGCGCGTGGTCAACGCGCACGAGCTGACCAACCCAGCGGACACCGCGACGGCCGGCCCGTTGCTCCCCCCGCTGAAGTAGCCCATGACGTCGACGATGACCGTAGGGCCGCTCGTCGCGTTGAACAGGGTGAACGTCCCGTCGCCTGCGAGCTGGACGACGACGAGGTTGGACGCGGTCAGACCGACGGCGGGGTTCACGTCGGAGACGGCGGGGTGGGCCACACCGCCGCGGTAGGCCGTGAGGAAGTCCGGCTCGCCCACGGGAAGGGCCGTGATGCTGACGACGGCCACCGTGGCGCTGCTCGGCAGGCCTGCGGCCGGCACTCCTGGGCTGCCGCTCACCGGTACGGGCAGCATGGACCCGGGGCCGAACCCGGGGCTCGGAGGTTGTCGGGTGTCGAGCACCCGGTGGGGGGCGACCGGTGTGTAGTACGAGCCGGGGGCGGTCGAGTCGGTGCCGTCGTCGTAGTACCCGCTGACGTCGACGACGAGCGGCTGCGTCCCGAGGGCGTTGAACAAGGACACCTTGCCGCCGGCCCCGACGGCCACGATCACCCGGTTGGGCAGCGTCTGCCGCGCGTCGACGTTGAGGTTCGACGTCGCCGGGCGCGGGGAACCCGTGGGATAGACCGTGACGTAGGTGCGGCTCGACCCGCCGGTCGCGGTCACGTTCAGCACCACAGCAGAGACGCCGGTCGCCGGGACACCACCGAGACCCGTGACCTGGATGGGGACGCTTGCTCCAGGGCCGGGGGTGACGGCCCCCTGGCCGCTCCGGGTGTCGGCGATCCGGGCGGGATGCACCGCGTTGAACAGGCCGGCGGTCGTCGGCACGGGAAAGGCGGTGGAGTACCAGCCGACCACGTCGACCAGGAGCTCCGTGGATCGGCCTGAGCTGTACAGCGTCACTCGGACGCCCGGCCCCACCTGGGCCACCGTCAGGACAGCCACCGTCTGACCGGTCGTGAAGTTGAGGATCGAGGCCAGCGGTCGCGGCTGCCCGGTGGCATAGACCGTCAGGGCGCCCGGTCCGACGGTTCCGGTGACGGTGACGTTCAGCGCGACGGCGGCGACCCCGTCGGTCGGTACGCCACCCACCCCCTTGAGCGGGAAGTTGAGGGCCTGGCCGGCCTTGAGCGGGCGGCGCGTCGCGCCGAGCCCCACCCGGGTGTCCACGACACGTACGGCCGGCAACGGGTGGAAGCGCCCGCCGTCCTGGGTGGGCACGCTTGCCGGGACGTTGGACGCAGCCGGTGCCGCCGCCTGGGCGGTGCCACCGAGCAGTACCTGCGGCAGTGCCGGGAGCGCCAGGGTGAGTGCCAGCGCACCGACGGTGAGCGCAGCAAGGCGCGACGAGCGGTGCATCGGTGTCTCCCCGTGGCCTGGCGCAGATGTGCAGACGCAGCCTCTCACCCCTGACGGACTCGCGTGCAGCGTTCGATCAATGAGCGACCACCGAGCCACCTCCGCCGACCTGTCCGTGTGAGACCAGGTCCCGACCTGGTCTCACACGGACAGGTCGGCCAGGACCGGGCGGTCAGGCGGGGCCGTCGGCGAGGAGGCGCTGCAGCTCGACCACCGAGGGCAGGTCGTCGTGGCGGTCGATGCGACCGCTCGCGACGTAGTAGAACGCGGCCCCCACGTCGGCCTCGGGCACCCCGGCGATGCGCGCCCACGCCGCGCGGTAGACCGCGAGCTGCAACGGGTCGGCCGCGCTGCGGCCGGTCTTCCAGTCGATGACGTCGTAGCCGGTCTCGGTGCGGTAGACCGCGTCGATGCGGCCGCGGATCACCCGGCCACCGAGGACCAGCTGGAACGGCGCCTCGACCTGGTGCGGCGGCACGGCACCGTACGGGCCGGCCAGGAACGCCTCCTGCAGCGCGCCGAGCTCGTCGTCGGGGACGAGGTCGTCGTCGGCGGCGCCCTCAAGGTCGAGCCGGTCGAGCAACGGCTGCGCCCCGAACTGGGCCTCGACCCAGGCGTGGAAGCGGGTGCCTCGCGTCGCCGCGGGCGCCGGGGGGCGCGGCATCGGGCGGGCGAGGTCGCGCGCCAGCCCGTCGGGGTCCTTGGCGAGGCGCACGAACGCCGACGCGGACAGCGACGCCGGGAGGGGCACGTCGCGGGACACCTGGTGGGACTGCCTCGCCTCCTCGAGGAGGGCCGCAAGGTCGCGGTCCCAGTCGTCGACAAGGTCGCGGTCGGCGGCGGGCAGACCCGCGAGGACATCGAGCGGTGACCGGCCGGTCGGGATGTCGAGCTCGAGCTGGCCCGAGCCGTCGTCGGCCAGGACCTCGCGCACCCATTCGGCAGCCCGGCGCCGCTCGGCCAGCGCGCCAGCTGCCAGCGGCAACGGCCAGCCGCGCTGCTCGTAGGACCGCAGGTAGGGGTTGGCAGCGTCGCCTGGGTCGGGGTGCCACGCCACGACCTGGCCGACCGAGGCCCCCGACTCGCTCTCGGCGTCGCAGTGCGCGCGGATCGTCATGAGGTAGTCGGACGGCCCGCGCGGCTTGCTCTGCGACGGCCCCCACCAGTGCGCGGACGCCACCAGCTTGTCCTTCGCCCGCGTCACAGCGACATAGGCCAGCCGCAGCTCCTCGAGCGAGTCGAGGGCGCGGAGCTCCTCGCCGTAGGCGGTGAAGGCCTTGGCCGAGTAGTCGCCGATGTCGGGCAGGTCCTGGGCGTCGCCGCGCAGCGCCCGCGGCAGCATCGCCGCCGAGGTCGCCCAGGTCGAGCGGGTGCTGCGACTGGGGAACACCCCGGCCGTGAGGTCGGGGAGGACGACGACCGGCCACTCCAGCCCCTTGGCCTTGTGCACCGTCAGCAGCTTGACGCTGTCGCCCGGCGACGGCGCAGTCGTGTCGAGGCCGCGGTCGAACTGGTCGGCCGCGCGCAGGTAGGCGAGGAATGCGCGCACGCTCGGGTCGCCCTCGAGGTCGGCGAAGGCCGCCGCGTTGTCGAGGAACGCGCTCAGCGCCGCGCTGCGCCGGCTCGCCGGCCCACCCGGCGCGGCTCCCACCTCCACCTCGAGCCCGGACACGGCCACGACGCGATGGATGAGGTCGAGCAGCGGCTCGCCGAGATGGCGTCGCAGCGCGCGGATCTCCTGCGCCAGCAACGCAAACCTGGCCAGCGCCTCGGCCGAGTAGGGGTAGCGCTCGACGTTGCCCGGGTGCTCCAGCGCCTCGGACAGCGACGTGATCTCGGCCGGGTCGACGCCTTCGACCGCCTTCTCCAGCAGCCGCTCGACGGAGTCGTCCGCGGCCCCGTCGTCGTGCGTGCGAGGCTGGCGTACGAGGTCGCTGGCCCGCTCGCCGAGCAGCACGAGGTCACGCGGCCCGATCCGCCACCGCGGCCCCGACAGCAGCCGCACGAGGTCGGGGTTGGCGGTGCTGTCGTCGAGCACGCCCAGCATCGCGACCAGCTCGGCCACCTCGGGCAGCGACAGCAGGCCGCCGAGCCCGACCACCTCGACGGGCACGCCCTTGGCCACGAGGGCGTCGTGATAGGCCGGGAAGTCGCTGCGTACGCGGACGAGCACGGCGATGTCGTCGGGCCGGCGCCCGCCCTTGATCTCCGCGGCGATGACGTCGGAGACCCAGTTGACCTCCTGGGCGTAGGTCTCGAACAACCCGCACACGGTCTCGCCGGCGGTGACGACCTCGGGTCGAGGCAGCAGGGCGACGACGCCGGGGTGCCGCTCGCGCAGACGCGCGGCGAGGCCGTTGGCGAGGTCGAGCAGCCGGCCACCGCTGCGGTTGTTCTGCGCGAGTGCGTAGCGTGCGGCGGGCTCGCCGTCGGCGCGCGGGAAGTCGTCGGGGAAGGCGTCGATGTTTCCCACCCACGCGCCGCGCCAGCCGTAGATCGCCTGGCACGGGTCGCCGACGGCCGTGACCGGGTGGCCGGCGCCGAAGAGCCCGGCCAGCAAGCGTTTCTGGGCCACCGAGGTGTCCTGGTACTCGTCGAGCAGCACCACGCGGAACCGCTCGCGCTCGACAGCCGCAACCGCTTCGTGCTCGTTGCACAGCCGAGCCGCGAGGGCCACCTGGTCGCCGAAGTCGATGACGCAGAGCCGGTCCTTGTCGCGCCGCATGTCGGCGACGATGCTCGCCAGGTAGGACCGTTGGGTGGCGATCTTGGCCGCCTTGATCGAGTCGGCGGACTGCTTGCCGCGGTAGTGCCCGGGAGCTGCGGCCACGATCTCGGCCTTGATCTCGGCGTCGGCGGCCAGGAGCTGCTCGACGGTGGCCAGGTGCTCGTTGAGCTCGCCGTCGAGCTGTACCACGTCGCCCACGAGGTTGCTCACGGTCCGGTCGAGCTCGGGGAACGGCCCGCGAGCCCGGCGCAGCGCCCGGTCGGCGAGCTGGAACCGCGTCGCGTCGGCCAGCAGCCGCGCCGACGGCTCGACGCCGATCCACAACCCGTGCTCGCGCAGGAGCCGGCCGGCATAGGCGTGGTATGTCGCCACAGTCGGCTCGGCGTCGACGTCGTCGTCGAGCCCGGGGATCGACGGGGACGCCTTGCGCAGCGCCGCGCGGATCCGGTTGGCGAGCTCGGCGGCGGCCTTGTTGGTGAAGGTCAGGCCCAGCACCTGCTCCGGACGTACCTGACCGGAGACGACCAGCCAGACGACCCGCGCGGCCATGACCGTCGTCTTGCCGGAGCCCGCGCCGGCGATGACGACCGCGGGCTCGAGCGGAGCGGTCGCGGCGGCCAGCTGCTCGTCGGTGAACGGCACCCCGAGCAGGTCGCGCAGGGCGGTCGGGTCGACGGTGCCAGCCGGGCTCACGTCACCACCTGCCGGCCCTCGTCGCGCGCCGGGCACACCGTCTTGAACTCGCAGAACCGGCACCACTCGTTGGGGTGCGGCGAGAAGTCCTCGAGGACGAGCCGGCGTACGGACGACTCGAGGACCCCGGTCATCCACGTACGCCCCGGGTCGTCGGGGTCCTCGACGAGCGCGGCCTGCGGCTGCACCAGCGGCAGGCCCGGGGCCGCCTTGACCTCGTTTCGCAGCTGCACCAGCTCGGCACCGCCGCTCTGGGTACGCCCGGGCACCGCGCCCTCGCGTACCGCGATCTGGTAGACGCCGAGCTGGACATGCTCGGCCACCTTGCCCGCGGCCGGTGGCGTCTTGGAGGTCTTGAGGTCGACGACGACCACCTGGCCCTCGACATCGATCTCGACCCGGTCCATCTGCCCGCGCAGAAGGACGCGCCGGCCACCTGCAGTCACCTCGACCGTGAAGCTGTGCTCGGTGCCGAGCAGCTCGCGGCCGCGGTCGTCGGTGTGCCAGCGGAGGAAGCGGGCCAGCGCCGTGTGGGCGTGCGCCTTCTCCTGGGTAGACCGCCAGGGCGCCTCGAACGCCATCTGGTTCCACACCGAGTCGATGAGGGTGTCGAGCTGGTCGAGCCCAGGCGGCTCCCCGGAGCGAGCGACCTCGTGCGCGAGCGCGTGCACGATCGAACCGAAGCCCAGCGCGGTGCTGCGCGCGCTCTCGGCGTGGACCTCGTGCGAGAGGAACCAGCGCAGAGCACAGTCCGACAGCGAGGCGAGCGAGGACCCCGACAGCGGGATCGGGACGTCGTCGGGGTAGATCGCCTGGTCGGGCTGGGTGACCTCGGCGACGCCCCACCAGCGGTCGGGGTGGGCTGCGGGGACGAGCGGGACCGACCGTTCGTGGGCTTCGGCCAGCCGCGCCAGCCGTTCGGCTGCGGCCCGGCGCAACGGCTCGGGCCGCACCGGGTCGGCCGCGACCGAGCGGAGCTCGGCGACGAGAGCGACGAGCGTCATGGGCCGCCTCGGCCGGTCGCCCACGACCCGCGGCACAATGCCGAGCTCGGCGAGGAAGCGCGACGGGCGCACCCCGTCGTCCTCCGGGGAGTCGACCGCGGTGACCACGAGCCGGCGACGTGCGCGCGTCGTGGCGACGTAGAACAGCCGGCGTTCCTCGGCCAGCCGGGCCGAGAGCGGCAACAGCTCGGTCGGGCCAGAGAGAGCGGCGTCGCCGAGCCGCTCGGACTGCAGCAGGGAGCCGCGGTGGCGCAGGTCGGGCCACACGTCCTCCTGCACGTCGACGACGACCACCACCGGCCACTCGAGACCCTTGCTCCGGTGAGCGGTGAGGACGCGTACGCCTTCGCCGCGGATGCCCTGCTCGGCGAGGGTGTCAGCGGGGATCTGCTGGGCCTCGAGCTCGTCGAGGAAGACCCCGATCCCGCGGCGCTCCACGCGCTCGGCGTCACGAGCCGCCAGGTCGAAGAGGGCGACCACGACGTCGAGGTCGCGGTCGGCGGCCCGGCCCGCTGGACCGCCTGCACGCGATGCGTGCTCGAGACGGACCGGCCACTGGGTCGAGTCCCACAGCAGCCACAGCACGTCGTAGGCGCTGGCCCTGGCGTCGACGAGGGCGCGTGCCTTGGCGAGCAGCCGACCGAGGCGCTGGGCCGGTCCGGCCACGGACTCGCGGAAGGCGGTCAACCGCTCGGGCTCGAGCACGGCCTCGCGGATCAGCTCGTCGCTCGGCCGGGGGAGCTGGCCGAGCGGGTTGTCCTCGGTGACCGACGCCAACCGCTCGTCGTCCCGGAGCATGCGGCCGAGCTGGCGCAGCCCGCTCACGTCGGCGCCGCCGAGGGGCGAGACGAGCAAGGTCCTGGCCACGTCCGGCGTCAGCGAGTCGGGGTCGACGACGGCCCGCAGAGCCAGCAGCAGCGGGGCGGCGGCGGCCTCGCGGGACAGCGGCAGCTCGTCTCCGGCCACCTCGAGCGGCACGCCCGCGGCACCGAGCACGCGCCGTACCGAAGGCACGGACCGCGCCCCGGACCGCACGAGGACGGCCATCTGGGACCACGGCGTGCCCCCGTCGAGGTGCTCGCGCCGCAGCAGGTCGGCGACCGCCTCGAGCTGGGTGCCCCCCGACGGGAACGTGAGGACCTCGACGACTCCCGGCGACAACCCGTCGGCGGCGACGAGCGCGCGGTGCTCGCGCAGGTGGTCGGCGAGCCCCGCCCCGGCGAGCGGCATCCGCCGCGCCACCTGCCGGGACGCGGCCAGCAGGTCGGCGCCGGCCCGGCGGGACACCTGCAGCGTGCGCACCTGCGCCCGAGCTCCCGCGGCCGACCGGAACCGGTCGCGGAACTCGAGCAGCCCACGGACCTCGGCGCCGCGGAATGCGTAGATCGACTGGTCCGGGTCGCCGACGACGACGAGGTCGCGACCCTCGCCAGCGAGAGCGCGGAGCAACCGTTCCTGCGCGGAGTCGGTGTCCTGGTACTCGTCGACGACGACCAGGTCGAAACGCCCGCGCAGGTCGGCGCGACCCTCGGCCGACTCGGCGTAGAGCACCGCCCGGTGCACCAGCTCGCTGTAGTCGAGCAGCCCACGCGCGTCGAGCACGTCGAGGTACTCGGCGAGGAAGTCGGCGGCGGCCACCCAATCGGGCCGGATCCCCGCGGCGAGCCGNGCCAGCGCCGGCGGATCGAGCCCGAGGCCTCTGGCACGCGCCAGCAGGGTGCGCACCTCGTCGGCGAAGCCACGGGTACGCAGCGCCACGGCGAGCTCCTCGGGCCACACCACCGTGCCCTCGGCGACGTCGCCCAGCAACAGGTCGCGGACGACCACGTCCTGCTCGGGCCCGGAGAGCAGGCGCAAGGGCCGCCCGACGTCTTCTGGAGCGCGGGTCTGGCCGGTCAGCGCGTAGGCGAAGGCGTGGAACGTCCACGCGCTCTGCGCCATCACCGTCTGACCCAGGCGCGCCGAGATGCGGTCGCGGAGCTCAGCGGCGGCCTTGCGGCCGAAGGTCAGCGTCAGGATGCGGTCCGGCCGCGTGCCTGCGGCGACCCGGGCCGCCACCGCCTCGACCAGGGTCGTCGTCTTGCCCGTGCCCGGCCCCGCGAGCACCAGCACCGGACCGTGGCCGGGCCGGACGACCAGATCGACGACAGCCTGCTGCGACGGGTCNAGCTCCGGCGCGGGGTCCACGCGCGGCGGGGNGGCCACCAGCCGGTAGGCNGGCCGGTCCCCCAGGTCTGGCGTCATCCGGCCATCCCACCAGACCGGTGCGACAGGCTCTCCGGGGCGTCCCACCGGGCCAGCCCCATGTCCAGCCGGCTGCCGTCGGCGACCAGCGGTGCCCGCTCCGAGCGCAGCCGCTGCAGCGCTTCCCGCTCGTACCCCTGCGCCGGGTGCCCGCTGGCGCGGACCACCCGCCACCAGGGGACCGCGCTGCCCCATACCGCCATCACGTGCCCGACCTGGCGTGGCCCGCCCTCGCCGAGCAGCTCGGCGATGTCGCCGTAGGCGAGGACCCGGCCGGGCGGGATCTGCTCCACGACGTCGAGCACGCGCTCGGCGTAGGGCGAAGGCAGTCGGGGTTCCACGGCCGGATCTTCGCAGGCCGGGACGACAAGGATGGAAGACTCGCCACCGTGAGCTCCGAGCCGACCGAGACGACGAGCGCTCGCGGCGTCGTCGTCGTGGAGCCCCCGCTCGCCCGCAGGGCCAGGCGGCCGGCCGACCTGGCTCGGCTCGTGGTCAGCATCGTCCTGCTNGCCCTCCCGCTCGTGCTGGGCAACGTCGCCGCGGGCACNTCGACCGGGCTCGAGCAGGACATCTTCCGCTCGACCAGCGGGCTCCCCAAGATCGCCCTGCTGATCGTGACCTATGCGGCGAGCATCGGCGTGCTCGCCCTGCCGGTCGGCCTGAGCCTCGACCTGCTGTTCCATCGACGGCCCTGGCAGCTGCTCGACGCGCTGGTGGCCGCGACCCTCGCGGCCACAGCCGCGTTCCTCTTCCGGTACTGGATCGAGCACGAGCACCCGGGACGCCTGCTGGAGGCGCTGACCAAGACCCTCGAGGGGGGCGTGCGCTCGAGCCCCGTCCAGGGTCTGCTCGCCGGCATCGTCGCGTTCCTCACGCTCGCGCAAATCAGCGGCCGCCGGCTGTGGCAGCTCGCCGCGTTCGTCTCCGTGGGGTCGGTGTCGGTGTTCGGCGTGCTGTCCGGGCGCGTGACGGCCCTGTCCACGGCGGTGTCCCTGCTGCTCGGATGGAGCGTCGGCCTGGCGGTCCGCTACGTCCTCGGGGCTGCCAGCACCCGGCCGCGCGGGACCGAGGTCGCCGAGGCGCTGCACGCCGCCGACACCCCGGTCGTACGCCTGGAACGGGTCTACGAGGACACGGTCGAGCCGAGGCGGTACATCGGCAAGCAGCCGGACGGGCAGCTCATCCGGGTGTCGGTCCTCGACCGTGACACGTACGGCTCGGCGATCGCCTACCGGTTCTGGCGACGGGTCCGCCTCCGCGGACCGGCGGCCCGGCGTTCGTTCCTCACCGTACGGAGCGCCATCGACCACATGGCGCTGATGTCGCTGTATGCGCGCAAGGCGGGCGTCTGCACCCCCGACCTGCTCGCCGTCTCGGAGGTCGGACCGTTCGCCGCCCTCGTCGCCTACCGCAACCTGGAGGGCAGCAGCCTCGCGACCTACGAGGAGACGCTGCGCGACTCGACGCAGCCCGACCCCGAGCCCCTCGCCGACGAGGTGCTCGAGCAGATCTGGACCGCTCTGAAGATGTTGCAGGAGCGCAAGATCGTCCACCGCGGCCTGACCGCGGACAACCTCCTGCTGGTGGACGGCGGTGGCGTGGCGCTGCTGGACATCAACGCCGGGGAGATCGCCGCGACCGACCTCGCGCTGCGACTGGACACGGTCCAGCTCCTCACCACGGTGGCCCTCATCGTGGGTCCCGAACGCGCCGTGCGCACCGCGGTCGACGTCCTCGGGCCCGACCCCGTGATCGACGCGCTGCCGCTGCTGCAGGGCATCGCGCTGTCCCGGTCGACCCGGTCGCTGCTGCGCCAGCACAAAGGCCTGCTGCACGACCTGCGTACGCAGATCATCGACGTGACCCCGGCCGACCCCGAGGTCGAGGAGATCAAGCTCGAGCGCCTGACCGTGCGCGGTCTGATCGCCGTCCTCGGTGGCGCCGTCGCCGTGTACTTCATCGCCACCCAGTTCACAAAGGTCGACTTCAGCACGTTCGCGAGCGTCGACTGGTTCTGGGCGAGCCTCGCACTGGTCTTCGCGTTCCTCACCTACCTCGGCGCCGGGATGACCTGCGTGGGCTTCGTGATCGCCAAGGTCAGCCTGTTCCGGGCGACGCTCACGCAGTACGCGGTCGGCTTCGCCGGCCTCCTGGCCCCCACCGCGGTGGGCACGGTCGCGCTCAACGTCCGCTTCCTCGAACGATCCGGCGTCGACCCGGCCGTCGCGGTCAGCAGCGTGGGCCTCGTCCAGCTCATCATGTTCGTCGGCCACATCGTGCTGATCGTGATCTTCGGCGTCCTCGCGGGTACGGGGGCGGAGAGCTCCTTCGCGCCGCCCGTCGGCGTGGTGATCGCGGTCCTCGTCGTCATCATCGCCGGGATGATCGCGCTGTCGCTGCCCGTGGGCCGCCGGCTGGTCCAGTCCCGCCTGCGCCCGCTGCTCAGCCGGGTGATCCCCCGACTGGTGGCGGTCTTCCAGGTACCGTCCAAGCTCGCGACGGGTGTGGGCGGCGCGCTCCTGCTCAACCTCGCGTACATCGGCGCGCTGTACTCGTCCGTACGCGCCTTCGGCGGTGTCCTGACCATCCCCGCGGTCGCGGTCGTCTACCTGGCCGGCTCGGTGGTGGGCGCCGCCGTCCCGACGCCGGGCGGCATCGGTGCCATCGAGGCGGCCATGGCCGCCGGGCTCACTGCGGCCGGGCTCCCCGGGTCCATCGCCGTCTCCGCCGTCCTCATCTACCGGATCGCCACGTTCTGGATCCCCATCCCGATCGGCTGGCTGTCCCTCACCTACCTGCAGCGCAAGGGCTCGCTCTAGCTGTCCCGGTGCAGACCGACGTGAACGGCGAACCGCGCAGCTACGGCAACACCCGCCGCAGCACGGGTCTCGACCGGCTGGCGCGATTCGCGGTCGCCCGGACAACCGTAGATCGCGCCCACCCAGCCCACGTCGCAAGCACGTGTCGTCTACTGGTGTCCCAGCGCCACTAGTCGACACGCGCCCCGCGCAGGGTCGAGCGGTCAGTACGAGGGCTTGTCCGGCTCGATCTGGTTGACCCAGGCCAGCACGCCGCCGCCGACGTGGACGGAGTTGGCGAACCCGGCGCCCTTGAGGACGGCGAGCACCTCCGCAGAACGCACGCCGGTCTTGCAGTTGACCACGATCTGCTTGTCCTGCGGCATCCGCTCCAGCGCCGACCCGTTGAGGAACTCCCCCTTCGGGATCAGCACCGCACCGGGGATGGACACGATCTCGAACTCGCCCGGCTCGCGCACGTCGACCAGCAGGAAGTCGTCGCCGGCGTCCTTCATGGCCTTGAGGTCGCGCACCGAGATGGTCGAGTCGCGCGCCGCCTCGGCGGCCTCCTCGGAGATCGTCCCGCAGAAGGCCTCGTAGTCGATCAGCTCGGTGACAGTCGGGTTCTTGCCACAGATCGCGCACTCGGGGTCCTTGCGGACCTTGACCTGCCGGTAGGTCATCTCGAGGGCGTCGTAGATCATCAGCCGCCCGACCAACGGGTCGCCGATGCCCATGAGCAGCTTGATCGCCTCGGTGCCCTGGATCGAGCCGACCGATGCGCACAGCACTCCCAGCACGCCACCCTCGGCGCACGACGGGACCATGCCGGGAGGCGGCGGCTCGGGGTAGAGGCAGCGGTAGCAGGGACCGTACTCGGACCAGAACACCGACGCCTGACCGTCGAAACGGTAGATCGACCCCCACACGTACGGCTTGTTCAGCAGGACGCACGCGTCGTTGACGAGGTAGCGCGTCGCGAAGTTGTCCGTGCCGTCGACGATCAGGTCGTACTGGCTGAAGATCTCCATCACGTTGGACGAGTCCAGCCGCGTCTCGTGCAGCACCACGTTCGTGTACGGGTTGATCTCGCGCACGGAGTCGCGGGCGCTCTCGGCCTTGGACCGTCCGATGTCGCTCTGCCCGTGGATGATCTGGCGCTGCAGGTTGGACTCGTCGACGGTGTCGAACTCGACGATGCCGAGGGTGCCGACGCCGGCTGCAGCGAGGTACATCAGCGCAGGCGAGCCGAGGCCGCCGGCACCGACGCAGAGCACGCGCGCGTTCTTCAGCCGCTTCTGCCCCGCCATGCCCACGTCAGGGATGATCAGGTGGCGGCTGTAGCGGCGGACCTCGTCGACGGTCAACCCGTCGGCGGGCTCGACCAGGGGCGGCAACGACACGATCTCTCCTCGTCAGGTACGGCTGTGTGTCCAAAGGAATGCAGGGGTGCGCGGATCCTGCGGGGACAACGGTGTCACACGCCCGCGGATTCCCCGCACGTGGTCCACACTGGTACGCATGCGACCGCTGATCGGGATCACCTCGTACGTCGAGCAAGCCAGGTGGGGTGTCTGGGACACCAAGGCGGCGCTCGTGCCCTACTCGTACATCCAGCAGGTCAACGACGCCGGGGGCCGCGCGGTCCTGGTCCCTCCCTCGGACGAGCCGCTGGACGTCCTGCGCGTGCTGGACGGATTGCTCCTGGCCGGCGGGTCGGACATCGACCCCGAGCGGTACGGGGCGGCGGCGCACCCGGAGACGGCGGGCTTACGACCCGACCGCGACGCGGGTGAGATGGGGCTGCTCGAGGCCGCGCTGGACGAGGACCTCCCGGTCCTCGGCATCTGCCGGGGGATGCAGCTGATGACCATCCAGGCCGGCGGTCACCTGCACCAGCACCTGCCCGAGCTCGTCGGCCACGAGAACCACCGGCCGTCGCCCGGCGTCTACGGCGAGCACGCGGTGCACGTCGAGGCGGGCTCCCGCCTCTCGACGATCATCGGCAACCGCGTCCACGTCCGCTCCTACCACCACCAGGGCGTCACGGACCCCGGCAAGCTGACCGTGGCCGCGCGGGCCGACGACGACGACACGATCGAGGCCGTCGAGGACACCTCGCACCGGTTCGCCATCGGCGTGCTGTGGCACCCCGAGGTGGGCGAGGACCCGCGGATCTTCGAGGCCCTCGTGGGTGCCGCCCGGGGCGCCTGACACCACCGTGTGCACGATCCTGCTGGCGTGGCAGTGGCGCCCCGACGTGCCGCTCGTCCTGGCCGCCAACCGCGACGAGCGCATCGGGCGCCCGACCGACCCTCCCATGCGGCTGCACGACGACCCGCCGATCTGGGGCGGCCGCGACGTGGTGGCCGGTGGTACGTGGTTGGCCGTCGACCCGTCGGCGGGTCGGGTCTGCGCCGTCACGAACCGGTACGTCGGCGAGCGACCGTCCCCGCCCGACCCGACGCGGAGGTCGCGGGGGGCCTTGCCCGTGCTGCTGCTCGCCGAGGGCGAGACGGCGCTGGGCGGGCTCGACGCCGGCGACTACAACCCCGTCAACCTGCTCTGGTTCGACCGTGCGCACGCCTGGTGGTCCACCCTCGCCCGGTCGGGCGCGATCACCCCTGGAGTCCACGCGCTCACCGTCCACGACGTCGACGACGCGACGAGCCCGAAGACGGTGCGGCTGCTCGCCGCCGCTCAGGCTGCCGCCACGGTGGCGTCCGGCGCTGACGACCTGCGCGACCGGCTCGCCCGGCTGCTCACGTCGCACGAGACCGATCCAGGCGGTCCACCGCAGTCGGCCACCTGCATCCACGGCGACGAGTACGGCACGGTGTCCAGCTCGACGGTCGTCGTGCGCAGCGACGCTGTGCAGCTGCGCTACGCCGACGGCCGCCCGTGCGTCACCCCGTACCGCCCCGTCGACCTGTCCGTGTGAGATCAGGTCCAGACCTGGTCTCACACGGACTGAAGGCGATCGAGCCGATCAGTTGGTGAACGCGGTCAAGGTGGCACTGTCCTGGCTGACACCAGGCGGCGGAGCGACGGACAGGCTGTCCACCACGAGGGTGGTCCCGGACAGCGCGAGGCCGGGCACGTGGTTCAGGCTGCTCTCGCGGACGAGCCCGAACGCATCGCCGGCGGAGCCTGACCACACCGACAGCCCCGTGGTGACGTCGACGGCGAAGACGGTGCCCAGGGCCGACTCGACGAAGACCAGCCCGTTCGCTACGACGGGGGCCGACACGAGCTGGCCGTCACCGGTGAAGTCCCACAGATGGGCGCCGGCCGCGGAGGTGGCCGTGAGCGTGCCACCCGTCAGGAAGTAGCCGTTGTTCGCGTCGAACGCCGGGACACGGTCGGCCGAGTACGTCCCGAGCGAGCTGCCGGTGCTGGTGCTGATGATGGATCCCGGCAGCCCGGTCGTCTCGTCCCGCGTGTACTCCTTGCCCGCATGCAGTGCCGCCGTCTGCCCGTTGTTCTGGCAGGCACTCACCGGTGGCTGCCAGCGCAGCGCTCCGGTCAACGTGTAGACCTCCTGGAGCGGGCACACGTCGCCGAGGTAAACCCCCGATGCGTCGACGGCCGGGGCGGCCTGCTTGTCGTTGCCGGCGTTGCCCTGCCAAAGGATGGAACCGTCGACCTCCGACACGGCCCAGAAGGTGAAGTAGCCGCCAGCGACGACGTACACGACGCCATCCCAAGCGGTCGGAGCAGCCCACACGTCGGCGAGAAACGCTAGCTGATGACTCCAGACCAGGCTCCCGTCCGTCGCCGAGTAGGCCGCGAGGAGCCCGTCGTCGCTGACGGTGAAGACGGTCAGGCCGTCGTACGTGAGGGCCGCCGTCGACGAGCTCCCGGCCACGTCGATCGGTCCCCAGAGGATGGCGCCGGTGGTGAGCGAGAGCGCGTAGAGGGACGACTCCTGACCCACGACCGCACCGTGGACCACGGTGAACACCCGGCCGTCGGCCACGATCGGCGCGGAGAGCGAGTCGCCGTTCGCGAAGCGTTGCGTCCAAGCCTGGTGCAGGGTGCTGGTGATCGTGCTGCCGGCGTCGAAGCCGTCGTGCAGGGGGTCCTGCTGGTAGTCGGTGGAATAGGCAGCCGCCGGTGCGGTGACCGTCAGGGCGACCGGGGTCGACATGGAGGGGACGAAGAGCCCGGTCGGCGTGTACTGCGCGACGAGCTGGTGCGCCCCCGCTGTCAGGGCTGCGGTCGTGATCGCCGCCGTGGTGCCCGTGACGGGCAGCTCGGCCAGGACGACCCCGTCGGTCTCGTCGACGAAGGCGATCGAGCCAGCAGGCGCGGGACCCCCGTTAGCAGCGACGGTCGCGGTGAGCGTCACCGCATGGTCGTACGCGACGGTGGACAGGCTGCTGCCCAGCGAGACGGACGCGACCGGAGCCGCGTCGAAGTAGCCCACCACGTCGGTGATGACCTGCGCGGTGCCCGCGGCGTTGAACACCCCGAAGGTACGGCTGCCATCGGCAGCGAGCCCGGTCATGACCATGTTCGAACCGACACCGTGGGCGGCGAGGTTGAGGCTCGACGCGTTCGGCACGTCCGGCCCCGGGTAGACCGAGAGGTAGGTCGCGCTGGCGTCGCCCAGCCCGGTGAGGTTGGCCACGAGCGCCTCGGTGTCCACGTCGCCGACGGCGCCCGGAGTGGTCACGGCCGCCTTGGCAGCCGGCCCGAGGGGCGCTGGTATGCCGATCCCCGATCGCGTGTCGACGATGCGCTGAGGGACCGTCGCGTGGAAGCGCAGGCCGCCACCGTCGAGGGCGGTGTCGGTGGAGTACCAGCCGACCACGTCGACGATCACGTTGACCGAGCCCGTACCGCCCACGCCGACGGAGAAGGCGGGCGCCCCCGCCGGGACGGACGTCGGGTCCGCGGCCGTACCCACGACGGCCATGTTGGCGACGGACTGGTGCCTGCCGAAGTTCACGGTGGACGTGGCCGGCGCGTGCGGACCGCTGCCCGGCCATACGCTGACGTAGCCGGCTGCGGCGGCACCGGTCACCGTGATGTTGATAGCCACGGCGGACGTCTGCGGGATGCTCAGGTCGATCCAGTCGTAGTGGCCGGCCAGGATCGCGTGCGGGGGCGTACGGGTGTCGAGCACCCGGATCGGCGTCTGCGGATGGAATGTCCCGCCCTGCGTCACCCCGTTGCCCTGGTAGTAGCCGGTGACGTCGATGATGATCTGCGGCGACCCGGCCTTGTTGTAGACGCTGATCGTGTGGTTGCTGGACCCGTCGAAGTTCTGACCCAGCCCGACCGTCGAGGCGACCGCCACAGTCTGCCCTGGCGCGACGTTGACGTTGGACGTGTTCGGGCGAAGGGACTGGCCCGGGTAGACCGTCACGAACGTCGACTGCGTCGCGCCGGTCACGGTGATGTTGAGGACGACGGCTGACGCCGACCACGGCACGCCACCCCGCCCGGCCACCTGGATCACCCCGATCGAACCGGGACCGAACGGGTTCCCTCCGGCGTACAGCCCGTCGACGGTGTGATGCCCGGGCCGGGTGTCCATGAGCCGGGCCGGTGTGATCCCGACGAACGTCCCTTGGGTGGCGGACGCAACGGCTGGCGCCACCGACCCGGACTGCGCAGGGACCTCGGCGGTCCGTGCTGCCGCTGGCCCGGTGGCGATGGGCGCGCTGCCCTGGCCGCGCGCACGGACGACCTGGTCGACCAGGGTCGCGCGATGGGTCGGGCCCGCCGCTGGCCCGGCCGCAGCGGCCGGCTGGCCGGCGTACGCGAGGCCACCGACGAGGAGCACGACCGTGCCCAGGGCGATACGGGACCGGACAGGGCGCATGGCAGTCGTTCCCCCGCTTCTCGCCCCCCGACGGGCGCGCGGACCAAAGGTAACGCGCTCCGCAGCGAGGGTCCGGAGAACCCCCGATGTGGACGGCCATGGCTTGGTCCGGAGAGGCTTGGCCCGGATGTGCTGGACCCGGGCAGACTGGACCGGTGACGGAGACGGAGTCGNGTCGGCCGGCGCCGCTCGAGCTGCCNGACCCTTGCCTGGTCGTGCTGGTCGGGCCAGGGGCGTCGGGCAAGAGCACGTGGGCCTCGACGTACTTCGGCGCAGACGCCGTCGTCTCGAGCGACCGGCTCCGAGCGGTCGCCGGATCCGGACCCGACGACTTGGGAGCGAGCGATGATGCCTTCGCGCTGCTCGACGAGATCGTCCGGATGCGCATCGGCCGCGGCCTCACCACTGTGGTCGACACGCTCGGGCTCGACGCCGCCCGGCGCGCGCGGTGGCTGGCCCTCGCCCGCCAGAACGGGATGGCCTGCAGCGCCGTCACGTTCGACACGCCCGCCGAGGAGTGCCGCGCCCGCAACCGGTCCCGTGCCCGGCCCATCCCGGCTCAGGTCCTCACCGACCAGCTGCGGCAGTGGTCACATACCCGGGGCGCCCTCCCGGCCGAGGGGTTCGACCGCGTCGTCCCCGCACAGCCTGTGCGCGTCGTACCTGCCGCGCTCGCCGGTGCCTCGTCGGCCGCTGCCCGGCAGCGCGAGCAGCCCACCGGCCTGCGCTTCGGGCTGCACCTGTCCGAGTTCCGCGCGCCGACCGGTGGGTGGGTGCGCGACACGGCTGCCGCCGCCGAGGAGGCCGGCTTCGACGCGATCTACGTCATGGACCACTTCCGGCAGATCCCGCAGGTCGGCCGCGCGTGGGACGACTTCCTCGAGAGCTACACGACGCTGGCCTACCTGGCCGCAGCCACGGAGCGGGTACGGCTGGGGGCCCTCGTCACGGGCATCACGTACCGCAACGTCGCCCACCTCGGCAAGATCGTGGCGACGCTCGACGTCCTGAGCGGTGGCCGGGCCGTGTGCGGCCTGGGGCTGGGCTGGTTCGCGGCGGAGCATACCGCGTACGGCTGGGAGTTCCCGTCGACCTCGCAGCGGTACGACCTGCTGCAGGACGCGCTCGAGCTGTTGCCGCTGATGTGGGGACCGGGGAGCCCGGCGTACCGCGGGCGGGTGCTCGACGTCCCCGAGGCGTTCTGCTACCCGCGTCCCACCCAGGCCCACGTGCCCCTCGTCGTGGGCGGCGGCGGCGAGCGGCGCACCCTTCGGCTCGCCGCGCAGTACGCGGACGTGGCGAACGTCATGGGCGACCTCGCGACCGTCCGACGCAAGGCCGAGGTCCTGCGCGGGCACTGCGCGCGGGCCGGTCGTACGGTCGAGCTGTCGCACCTGTCCACCGTCTTGGTGGGCGCCCACGACGGGCACCTGGCCGAGCTCGTCGACCTGCACCGGCCGCGCGGTCAGAGCCCCTCGGCGTACGTCGCCTCGGTCAACGCGGGCACCGTCGAGGACCACGTGGGCCGGTTCCGGGAGCTGGCCGACGCGGGCGTGTCCGAGGTCGTGCTGCGGGTCGCCGACCCCTCCGGCTACGAGCAGATGGCCGCCGTGATCGCCGCGTTCCGCTGACGGCTCGCGTCAGGCGGGGCGTACGGCGAAGGCGGGGGCGTATCCGGTCACGCAGAACGACGGCGGCGTCAGGGGGATGTCACCGTTGCCGTTGTCGATCGCACCCTGGTAGCAGGTGAAGGTCGTGCTGCCACCCTCGCCGGTGTCGGAGTAGGTGCCGGCCTCGGCCCAGCCTCCGTACGGCGAACCGGTCACGGAGGCCAGGCAGATGTCACCCTCGGCACACGTCCAGCGCTGGGCGATCGGGCTGTCGATCTGGTGCCGGCTCGCCCCGCGCGCGGTGGTCTCCCACACGGCGACCTCTTGGCACAGCCCAGGGGCGCAGAGGCTGAGGTAGACCAGGTGCTTGCTGCCTGCGGTGAACGCGGGCTCGCTCGCGTAGGAGTCCGGCACGATCAGCCGGGGAGCAGTAGTCGGCCACTGCACCGCGATCCCCGTGCCCGCGCAGGCGTAGGCGATCTCCCAGTCCGCCGCCCACGCGGGTTGCGTCGCGTCGCAGCCGGCCCTCGACCGGCCGAGCGGTGTCGACGTGCCGCCGGCCGCAGGTACCAGGAAGATCTGGTGCCCGGCGGTCGTCGCCGGCTGTACGCGATGGTCCGCCCGTCCGGCGACCACGTCGGGTCGGACGCAGCACGGTTGTAGGTCAGGCGGTGCTTGCCGACCCCCGGGGTGACGAGCCAGATGTCACCGGCGTGGTCGTACGCGACGGTGCGCCCGTCCGGCGACCAGGACGGGTTGTTGGCGTCGCCCTGCCAGGTGATGCGCTGCACGCTGCCGTCGACATGATGGACGAGGTACAGGTCGCCACTTGAGTACACGACGTCGCCGAGCGTGGTTGCGGAAGTCGCGGCACCGGCCGGCGGCGCTCCCCCCAAGGCCCCGGCCAGGGCCAGGCACCCCGCAGCAACCCCCACCAGCCGACTCCGCACGGCAGCCATGGCCACCACCCCTCCCGCCGCTCATCCCACGGCGGGTCGCAGCGTCGGGGAAGGGCCTGGCCTTTTGTCACACTCCAGAAGGCCGCCGGCCCTGCAGCCGCTACGGGAGGCGGCCGGCTTGGACGGTGAGCGCCCGTGCCCTCGCGCCGCGTCCTTGCTGGCTCACGGCTCGCGGGATCGCCGACCCTTCAGGAGGACCCAGCCGGCGAACGCCGCGCTGAGCACGACTCCGGTCACCCCCGACCATCTGCTGACTCCCTGCCCGAACACGGCGAACGCGGCGAAGACGGCTCCGCAGGTGAGGGCGAACCGGATCCTCCCGGCGTCAGCCTCGGTACGGGTACTCATGCCCGGAGCGTACGCGCGGGTCGCTCCGATCAGAGGCCCAACGCGGCGCTCAACGACGGAGCCGTGGCGGCCTGCTGCAGGTACGGCAGGCCGAGCAGCCGCTCGGTCGCGCGCAGCAGCGAGTAGTGGTTGGCCAGCCCGGTCCAGCGGGTGCCGGGACTGATGTAGGGGCTCATGACCAGCAGCGCCACGTGGCAGCCAGGATCGGTGGTGTTGGTCGCGCAGCTGTTGGTCGAACGGGTCAGGCCCCCCTCGTCCCACGTGAGGAACACGACGGTCGACCCGGAACGGTAGGCGGGGCTCGCGAGGATCGCACCGAGATGCGTCCGTAGCCAGCTGTCGCCCTTGGCAACGGACGACGAGGTCTCGTGCATGTCGTTGCTCACGTTGGGGACGATGAGGCTGAAGCTGGGAAGCGCGGCCAGGTTCAGCGAGGTGAGCGGCAGGTCGTTGCGCGCGCAGGTCGCGGCCGTCGCGGTGTAGTAAGGGGCCGCGGTGTGATGCACGACGTACGGCCGCGCATCGTGCTTGACGCACGTGCCGGGCATCGACTCGGCGAACACCCGCCACGAGCTGGTCTCGCTGAAGATCGACGACCCGGACACGGGACAGAACGTCGCGCAGTCGGTCTTGGGCAGCAGCGTCATCGGTCGGCCCGAGGTCATCGCGAGGTAGTTCGGCAGACTCGGGTGCGAGACGTTGTGGTAGTTCGTGGCCACCCCGCAGTGCGCGGCCAGGGAGGCGATGTACGGAGCGCCGATGACCTGCGAGTAGCTGCGGTTCTCCATGACGATCCAGATCACGTGAGCCGGGTGGATCGCCCGGGGCGCGAGCGTCCCGCAGGGGCCGCTGCTCGCCGCAGCGACACGGGTGGCCGCAGCGGTACGGGTAGCCGCCTTGGCGTGCGACCGGGTGGCCGCCTTGGCGTGCGACCGGGT
>JGI24140J50213_10000054_pt1 | contig 44004 bp, 45 predicted proteins | sample BarGraIncu00222A_FD_50213 | JGI IMG/M metagenome (IMG submission 50213)
AGACCTACCTCGCTCTGCTCGCCGGGGTAGCGCAGGGCCAAAAGTTGTTGCCCGACGAAGATTCACCGGTCGCCTTGCAACTGCCCGGCATCGGCTTCGACGACAGCGCGCACAACCGCGCGATCACGTGGACGCATCTGCTGACGCAGACCAGCGAATGGGAGGGCAGCTGCTTCGGCATTCCCGACACGGTCGACCGCTGGCGCAAGGTGGCGCAGGACCCGCGCCCGGCCGGCGGCCCCAAGGGCGGATCGCGTCCTCTGCAGGCACCGGGCACCTACTGGGAATACAACGACGTGCGAATCAACCAGCTGGCGCTGGCCCTGCTGTACCTGTTCCGCAAACCTCTGCCGCAGGTGTTTCTCGAGCACGTGTTGGCGCCGCTCGGTGGCGGCGAAGGCTACGCGTGGCGGGGCTACGACGACGCCTGGGTCGACCTGCCCGGCGTCGGCCGCGTGCCATCGGTTCCAGGCGGATCGCACTGGGGTGGCGGCGTGTCGATCAGCGCCCGTGACCAGGCGCGGATCGGCCAGATGCTGCTCGACGGCGGGGTCGGTGGGGGCCACCAGCTCATTGCGAGAGAGTGGATCGACAGGATGGGCGCGCCGTGCCCGATCGCCCCGTTCTACGGGCGCCTGCTCTGGTTGAACCGGAACGGGCGCGCCTTTGCCGGCGCCCCGACGCGAGCGGTGTTCATGATCGGGGCCGGCGGCCACTACGTCTGGGTCGACCCGGAGCTCGATGCCGTCGTCGTGCTGCGCTGGCTCGATCCGCAGCATGCGCCGGCGGCGATCCGCAAAATGGCGACCGCGCTGAGCGCTTAAGCTCGACTCCGTTGCAGCACAGGAGACCGTCGATGTCCGTCCGCACCTTGAACCCGCGCGTCGCCGATGATGTCGCCGACGCCATCGCCGAGGCCCGCGTCCACCTCGCCGCCGCCCTGAGGCTGGCGGCGTTGCACGAGCTCGAGGAAGGCATCGACAACCACTTCACGATGAACGTCCCGGGCCGCGACGGGCAATACCTGATCCTGCCTTACGGCCTGCACTGGTCGGAGGCGCGGGCCGGCGACATGATCGTCTTCGACGAGCAAGGGCGCGTCCTCGAGGGCAACGGAACGCTGGAGCTGTCGGCGCACTGCATCCACGTTCCGATCCACCGCATCTGCGGCGCTCGCGTCGTGCTGCACACGCACCAGACCTGGACCATGGCCCTCAACATGCTGAGGGACAACCGCCTGCTGCCGGCCAGCCAGACCGCTGCCTTCTTCCACGGCCAGATCGCCTACGACGACGACTACACGGGCGTGGCCGCCACGCTCGAGGAAGGCGAGCGCCTCGCCGCGGCGATGGACGGCAAGCCGATCGTCTTCATGAAGAACCACGGCGTGCTCGTCACCGGCGATACGGTGGCGCAGGCGTACCGCAGGCTCTATCGGATCGAGCGCGTGTGCCGCAACCAGATCCTCGCGCTCGGCACGGGCCGGCCGCTCGAGGTGCTCGGCGACGACATCGTCGCCCGCGTCCAGACGATCAACCCGGGCGACAGCCATTCCCGGCCGGAACGCGAGCGCCTCTTCTTCGAAGCGATGATGCGCGTGCTCGACCGCGAGCTGCCGGGATACCGGGACTGAAAGAGGCCGCGCCGACTTTTCTCCCGCTCGCGCTGGCGGGGATCATCGGAGCGTGCAGCTCGCGTCAGGTCTTCGCCGACTTCTTCGCCGCCTTCTTTGCGGCATCGAGGTTCTCGGCTTTCTTTGCCACCTTGTCGGCGCGCGACGGCTTGGTGCCCTTGGTCGCTTTCGCTTCCTTTGGCTCCTTCGCCACCTTGGGCGCCTTGGGCGCCTTGGGTTTGGGAAGTTTGGCCTCCTTCACCGGTCGGGCGGCCTTTTGCCTGGGCAACCTGGCCCGCGCCTGGCGCTGCGCTCTCGCTTCCTTGAGCAAACGACGTTCCTCGAGCAGCGCCTTCTCTTGCTCGGAAGCTGGCTGGTCCGCCCCCTGCGAGCGAGCGTGGATCGCCATCGCCAGATGAAGCCTCACGCCGTTCTTCTTGATCTGATGAGTCAGTGATGCGGTGCGAATGGGCATGGCGGCGCTCCAGTTGGGATGAGCGTCCAATGTAGGACGGGTTGGGTCTCAGTGCCACCTTCCGTACGGCTGCTGAGCGCTCTCTAGCGATAGAACGCTTCGACCTTCCCCTTCAAGGTGATCAAGAGCGGCCGCCCCTTGCGATCGCGCGTCTTGCCTGCGGCGACCTTGATCCAGCCCTCGCTGATGCAGTACTCCTCGACGTCGGATCGCTCCCTATCGTTGAAGCGGATGCCGATGCCGCGTTCGAACACGGCAGCGACGTGATGCGGGCTGCGCGGGTCGACGGAGAGGCGGTCGGGAAGAGCGGGAGCGGGGGGCGCGTCGTCGGTCATGGCCCCATTGTCGGCCCGCGCTTCACGCCGGCGGCTTTGACCGCTTCGTCAGCACGACGTGCGTCGCGTGCTCGCTGGGCACGCGACGCGTGCATTCGAAGCCGAGCGCCGGCAGATCGATTCCGGCGAGCAAGGCCTCGCCCTTGCCGAGCAGCACCGTCGTGAGCGCCAGGTGCATCTCGTCGACGAGGCCGGCGTTCAGGTACTGGCGGATCGTCGCGACGCCGCCGCCCACGCGCACGTCCTTGCCGGCGGCCGCAGCGCGGGCGCGTTCGAGCGCGGCGCGGATGCCATCGGTGACGAAATGGAAGGTCGTTCCGCCTTTCATCTCGATCGCCGCGCGCGGGTGATGCGTCAGCACGAACACCGGAACGTGGTACGGGGGGCTCTCGCCCCACCAGCCCTTCCACGAGTCGTCGGGCCAGGGGCCGCGCACCGGGCCGAACATGTTGCGTCCGAGGATCCAGGCGCCGACGTTGGCGAAGCCCGCCGCCGCGAAGTCTTCGTCGATGCCGAGCGCGCCGCCGTCCTTTCCTTGCATGCGCTGGAAGGTGCGCGTTGAAAACGCCCATTCGTGCATGGCCAGGCCGCCCACGCCGATCGGGTTCTCGAGGCTTTGCTTCGGACCGGCGCCGTAGCCGTCGAGCGACATCGCAAAGCCGTTGACTCTGACTCTGGACATGGGCTGCTCTCCTTTCGTGGCGGATGTATACACGACGAACGAAGGGGTTGCGGATCGACGCCCGGCGCGATCCTCGGCCCCGCCCGGCCGGGCAGGACAACGTCGTGCCCTACGACGGCGAGCAGCGGACCTGACACACTCCGCCGACTGCAAAGCAAAGGAGGCACGAATGGCTGAGGCAATGACAAGGCGCAGGCGCGCACGCCGCTGGATCGTCGCCTTCCTGTGGCTCGTGGTCCTGCTCGCGCTCGCAATCGCGATCGGCGCCTATTCGTTCATGCGCGCCAGCCTGCCGGAGCTCGACGGCCAAGTCTCTGCGCTCGGCTTGCGCGCAACGGTCTGGGTCCGACGCGATGCGATCGGCGTGCCGACGCTGCACGGCAGCGACCGCGGCGACATCGCCTACGCCACCGGCTACGTGCATGCGCAGGAGCGCTTCTTCCAGATGGACCTGCTGCGCCGCGCCGGCAGCGGCGAGCTCGCTGCACTGCTCGGCAAGGCGCTGCTGCCGGTCGATCGCGAGCGGCGTATCCACCGCTTCGCGGCGCGCGCCGGCATCGGCCTCGCGGCATTGCCGGAAGCCCAGCGCGCCCTGCTCGAACGCTATGCGGCCGGCGTCAACGCCGGCCTCGCCGCGCTCGACGCGCGCCCGTTCGAATACGCCGTGCTGCGCGCGACGCCGCGGCCCTGGCGCGCCGAAGACTCGCTGCTCGTCGCCTGGGCGATGTACTTCGACCTGCAGGACGATCTGCTGCACCGCGTCTACTCGCGCGGCTGGCTGCGCGACCACGGCACGTCGGCCGAGCAGCTCGCCTTCCTGCTTCCCACCTCGAGCGGCTACGACGCGCCGATCGACGCGCCGGCGATCGCCGAGACCGCCGCGCCCTTGCCGGCCGAGCCGCCGGCCTGGTTCGGCAAGCCGGCACCGGCGAAGGTGGCGCTGCTGGAAGCAATCGGCGATGCCGGGGTGGGCAGCAACAACTTTGCGATTGCCGGCTCGCGCAGCAAGAGCGGCGCGGCGATCGTCGGCAACGACATGCACCTGGCGCTGCGCCTGCCGCACATCTGGTACCGCGCTGCGATCGAGATCGAATCGCCCGGCGCGCCGCCCTACCGCGTCGTCGGCGTCACGCTGCCGGGAACGCCGGCCGTGGTCGTCGGCAGCAACGGGCAGGTCGCGTGGGGCTTCACGAACAGCTACGGCGCGTATACCGATCTGCTCGAGCTCGAGTTCGACGCCAAGGATGCGACGCGCTACCGCATGCCGGCCGGCATGGCCGGCGCGCCGAGCGACGGCTGGGGGCTGCTGCGCACAGTCGACGAAACTATCGCCGTGGCGCACGGCGCCGGCGAGACGCTGCACGTGCAGGAGACGGCGTTCGGCCCGGTCTGGGAACGCGGTGGCCGGCGCTATGCGGTGCACTGGGTCGCGCACGATCCGGGTGCCGTCAACTTCGCGTCGCTCGAGTTCGAACGTGCGGCAAGCGTCGCCGAGGCGCTCGGCACCGCGCAGCGCGGCGGCTTTCCGGCGCAGAACGTCGTCGCCGGCGATGCCGCCGGGCACATCGGCTGGACGATCGGCGGTGCCTTGCCGGGGCGCCAGGCGACTTGGGGCTCGACCTTTCCGGCGCCGGCCGCGTCGGCGGCGACCTGGACGGCGCTCGCTGCGCCGAGCACGCACCCGAGCGTGATCGACCCGCCGTCGGGCCAGATCGCCACCGCCAACGCGCGCCAGCTCGCCGGCGCCGGCTATGCCGCCATCGGCGACGGCGGGGCCGACCTCGGCGCACGGCAGCGCCAGCTGCAAGGCAGCGTCGCGGCGCTCGGCCCGAGCACCGACGAAGCAGCCGGCTACAGCGTCGCCCTCGACGATCGCGCGCTCTACCTCACACCCTGGCGCGACCGCGCCCTGCAGGCCCTGGCCGGCGACAGCGACGCCGCCGCGCACCCGCGCCGCGACGAGTTCAAGCGCCTGCTCGAAAGCACGTGGACCGGCCACGCCAGCGTCGACTCGGTCGCCTATCGGCTGACGCGCGCCTTCGTCGGCAGCCTGTACCTGCGCCTGTTCGGCGGCGTCGACGAGACGATGCGCGCGGCCGACAAGGGCGCGAGCTTCGCGCGCGCCACGCCGCGCTGGCCCGCCGTGATCGCGCGCCTGCTCGACGAGAAGCCGCCCGCCTGGCTGCCGAAGGGCAGCGCCACCTGGCAGGCCGTGCAGCTCGCCGCCATCGACGATGCGATCGCCGACCTCGAGAAAGACGGCAAGCCTCTGGCCGAGGCGACCTGGGGCCGGCGCAACACGACGCACATCGTCCATCCGATGGCGGCGTCGCTGCCGTTCGGCGCACGCTGGCTCGCCGCGCCGGCCGAGCCGATGCCCGGCGACAGCCACATGCCGCGCGTGGCGACGCCGGACTTCGGCCAGTCCGAGCGGCTGGTCGTCTCGCCCGGACGCGAAGCGAGCGGCGTGTTCAACATGCCGGGCGGCCAGAGTGGCCACCCGCTGAGCGCCAATTTTCTCGGCGGCCACGACGACTGGGTGGCCGGTCGGGCCACCCCGTTGCTGCCCGGCCCGCCGCTACATACGCTCCGCTTCGATCCGCGCTTGACAGGGATGCGCGCGAATCCCGTTGCTGCGGAAACTTCGCACCGATAGGATGCCTGCTCCGCGACCACCGAGCCCGCGATCTTCATGGCCCTGATCCAGATCCTCGAGCAGATCGCCGCGGACGGCAAGCCGCGCACGCGCGAGTTCGCCAGCGACGCGCAGATGTTCGTCTCGATCCCGATCGACGAACTGAAGGCGCTGGCCGCCAGCGGCTACTCCGGCGCCGCGGCGGCGCAAACCTTCCGCGAGCGAGTCGCCGAGACGATCGCCAAGCCGAAGGCGGGAGCGAAGGAGGCGCTGGCAGTCAAGGGCGGCCGCGCCGCCGACGCGCTGCAGAACAAGAATGTGTCGATGGCGCTCGACGAGCTCGACAAGCTGGCCGGCGGCGAGGTCGAATTCCAGGGCTACGTCGGCCGCGAGCTGAACAAGAAGCCCGACCTCGACCTGATGCTCGAAGCGGCGCGCCGCGTCAACCGCAGCGGCAGCGGTAAGAAGAGCCCGACCATCGACGCCGCCGACGCGGTCGCCGAGGCGCTGCGCTCGCACACTTTCGCCGACAACATCCTGAAGCAGCTCGTCTACCCGAAGATGAAGCAGGAGCCCAAGGGCGGCGCCGGCATCCTCACGCTGTTCACGATCGAGCAGCTGCTGCAGACCGCGAAGAAGCCGGCCGACGTGAACCAGGCCATTGACCTGGGCGTCGCGCACTTCAGGAACAAGGCCGACCATCGCATCCCCAAGCGCGGCCACCGCAGTTTCGCGCAGCAGCTCGATCAGCGCCGCATGCGTCCTGCGGCCTGACCTCTTTGGACACCACGAACGAGACCGACCCATGTCACCCAGCGCCCAGGCCCTCTACGCCCAGCTCGCCAAAGCCCTCGGCGTCCAGGCGCTTCCCGCCGATGCCCAGGGCATCGTCCAGCTCAACGTCGACGACGACGGCCGGGTGGTGCTGGTTCCCGAGGATGCCTTTACGCTGATGCTGATGTCGCCAGTCGCCGCCTTGCCGTCGTCGATGGACCGCGGCACGCTGCGGTGGCTGATGCGGCGCAATTTCCACGACAGCCCGCTGGCGCCGTTTCGCATCGGCTGCGACGCGGCGGGCAACCTCGTCGTGTGGGGGCGCGTGCCGCGCGACGGCATGAGCGGCGAACAGCTCGCCGGCCTGCTCGACGCCGTGGCGGCGGAGGCGGCGCTGATCCACGAGGAAATCGCGACCGACGAAAGCGCCGACGACGACGAGACGACCGTGGCTGCCGTAGAGTCAATCCCATGAACGTCCAGTCCCTGGTGGAACCCGACCGTGTCCACAAAAGCGTCTATACCGACCCGCAGATCTTCGAGCAGGAGATAGAAAACATCTTCGAGAAGGTCTGGGTCTATTGCGGCCACACCTCGCAGATCCCGAACGCCGGCGACTACTACGCGCTGACGATCGGACGCCAGCCGATGATCATGGTGCGCGGCGCCGACGGCAGCGTCTCCGTCCTGCACAACCGCTGCCCGCACCGCGGCGTGCAGCTCGTCGGCAACCTGAAGGGCAACACCGGCGGCGCCTTCGTCTGCTCGTACCACGCCTGGAGCTTTCACCTCGATGGGAAGGTGCGCGCGATTCCGCTGGCGCGCGGCTACGAGGGGACGGCGATGAACAAGTCGAACCCCGACTGCAACGTCAAGCGGGCGGCGCGCGTCGATAGCTATCGCGGCTTCGTCTTCGCCAGCCTCGCCGCCGAGGGCCCGAGCCTTTCCGAATTCCTCGGCGACGCGAAGATCGCCTTCGACGACATGTGCGACCGCTCGCCGCTCGGCGAGGTCGAGGTCGTTCCCTACTGCCACCGCATGATCCAGCAGTCGAACTGGAAGTTCTTCATGGAGAACCAGCTCGACGCGCTGCACCCTTCGGTGACGCACCAGTCAACCGGCATCTCGGCCGGCCGGGTCGAAAAGCGCATCAAGGAAGAGCGCGGTTCGGCGCCGCTGCACTACCACTACCTCTCGACCTTCGCTTCGAGCTTCGAGCAGTGGGACGGCGTGCAGACGATCAATTTCCCGCGCGGCCACGGCATCCTCAAGGCCTACATGGGGCTGCGCCCGCGCGACCCCGACACGCTCGAATACGAGGCGCTGCTGCAGAAAGCGTACGGCGAGGCGAAGACCGAGGAGTATTTGTCGCGCAGCATCCACCACGTCCTCGTCTATCCGTACCTGTCGGTGCAGTCGCCGCTGCAGCAGCTGCGGTGCCTGCGCCCGATCTCTCCGGACAAGACGCTGTCGGAGATCTGGCACTTCCGCCTGAAGGGCGCGCCCGAGGCCATCTACCGCAGGAGCCTGTGGTACTTCAACCTCGTCAACTCGCCGGCGACGATGATCAACGCCGACGACCTCGAGAACTGGACCAAGGCGCAATGGGGCCTGACGTCGAACGGCGGCGACTGGGTCAGCTTTCATCGCAATCACGGCGACGACCGCATCGAGGAGAACGCCGCCTACTCCAATCACGGCACGTCGGAAATCGTGATGCGCAACCAGTTCAGCGCCTGGACGAAGTACCTGTCGAACGGTGCGGTGTCATGAGCGCCGAGCGACGACCCGGCGAGGAGATCCCGACGGCGGGCGCCGACATGCGCCACCTGCTCGACCAGGACGTCGTCATCGACGGCAAGACGACGGGCCCGGCCACCGGAGCGCAGGCGATCGAGCCGACGCATTCGCCGCGCGCGACGCTCACCGGCCAGGCGGTGCACTCGGCAACCCTGCCGCGCCGCGAAGCGCCCGCCGCGCCAGACCTGCATCGCGAAGTCGAGCAACTCCTCTACCTGCAGGCCGAGCTGCTCGACGGCAAGCACTGGCAGGAATGGATCGACCTGTTCGCCCAAGATGGCGTCTACTGGATGCCGGTCGCTCCCGAGCAGACCGAATGGGAAAGCTCGCCTTCGATCTTCATCGAGGACAAGCTGATGATGGAGATCAGGAAGGGCCGCGTCTCGCACCCGAACGCCTGGTCGCAGGCGCCGCAGTGGGAGACGAACCATCTGGTGAGCCACGTCGCGATCGAGTCGAGCGAGGGCGGCACGATCGCGGTGCGCTCGCGCTTTCACATGATGGAGCTGCGCCGCGACGTCATCCGCCACTTCGGCGGCAGCTACCGGCATTGGCTGGCGCGCGGCACCGACGGGCGCTTGAGCATCAAGCTCCAGCGCGTCGACATGTTCAACAGCCAGGCCTCGTTCGACTACGTGCTGCAGATCTGGGTGTAAACGCGCCCCTTCCTTTCCTTCTTCGAAAGCCTTCCATGCCGACCTTCGTTCGTTCGCTCGCGCTTTCCTGCACGGCCGCCGCGCTGGCCTCGACCCTGACGCTCGCCGCGGCGGCCGACAAGGTCAAGGTCGGCTTCGTCAGCACACTCTCGGGGCCTTCGGCGGCGCTCGGTGTCGACATCCGCGACGGCTTTTTGCTCGCCGTGAAGATGAACGGCGGCAAGCTCGGCGGCCTGCCGGCCGAGGTGCTGGTGAGCGACGACCAGTTCAAGCCCGACGTCGCCAAGCAGCTGTTCGAGAAGGACATCAAGCGCGACCACGTCGACTTCATGACCGGCGTCGTCTTCTCCAACATCATGCTGGCGGCGCTGCCCGAAGCCTTCGACAGCAACACCTTCTACCTCTCTGCCAATGCCGCACCCTCGCCGATGGCGGGCAAGGACTGCAACCCGCTGTTCTTTGCCGTGTCGTGGCCCAACGATGCGTATCACGAAGCGGCGGGCGAATTCGCGAACCAGCGCGGCATGAAGTCGGTGTACCTGCTGGCGCCCAACTACCAGGCCGGCAAGGATTCGCTGGCCGGCTTCAAGCGCACCTTCAAGGGCCAGGTCGTCGGCGAGAACTACACGAAGCTCGGCCAGCTCGACTACGCCGCCGAGCTCGCCGAGATCCGCGCCGCCAAGCCGCAGGTCCTCTACGTCTTCCTGCCCGGAGGCATGGGGATCAACTTCATCAAGCAGTTCGTCGGCGCCGGCCTGGGCAAGGACATGACGCTGCTGCTGCCGGGCTTTTCCGCCGACCAGGACGTGATCGGTCCGGTCGGCGCGTCGATGTCGGGGCTCTTCAACACGGCGCACTGGTCGCCCGACTTCACGAATCCGGCGAACCAGAAGTTCGTCGCCGAATTCAGGAAGGAATACGGTCGCACGCCGACGCTCTACGCCTCGCAGGGCTATGACACGGCGCAGCTCATCAACGCCGCGGTGCGCGACGTGAAAGGAAAGCTCGAAGACCACGACGCCGTTCGCAAGGCGCTGAAGGCGGCAAAGTTCGACTCGGTGCGCGGGCCGTTCCGCTTCAACACGAACCAGTATCCGATCCAGAGCTACTACGTCCGCACCGTCGGCAGCGACGGGCACGGCGGCCTCGTCAACAAGTCGTTCAACGAACCGATCCTGAAGGACCACGGCGACGCCTACGTGCAGGATTGCAAGATGAAGTGATCGGCGTGCGCCCTCACCCCGACCCTCTCCCGCACGCGGGAGAGGCAGAAGCACAATGCCCGGCGTCCTGATCCTCGAGCAGGCGCTGAACGGCCTGCAGTTCGGGCTGATGCTGTTCCTGCTCGCCGCCGGCCTGACGCTCGTCTTCGGCGTCATGGACATGATCAACCTGGCGCACGGCTCGCTCTACATGGTCGGCGCCTTTCTCGGCGCCTGGATCGTCGGCCTGTCGGGCTCGTTCGTCGTCGGCCTGGCCGGCGCCGTGCTCGGCACCGCGCTTTTCGGCATGGCGCTCGAAACGACGCTGCTGCGCTCGCTCTACGCGCGCGACCACCTCTCGCAGGTGCTCGCGACCTTCGCCCTCATCCTGATCCTCAACGACGGCACGCGCATGGTCTTCGGCAACGACCTGCCGTTGTCGGCGCCGCAGGCGCTCGCCGGGCCGATCGAGCTGGTGCCGGGGCTCTCGTATCCGGCGTACCGGCTCGTCATCATCGCTGCGGGACTGATCCTGGCGGCGTTGCTCTACATGCTCGTCGCCCGGACGCGGATGGGTGCACTGGTGCGCGCCGGCGCATCGAACCGCGAGATGGCGACCGCCATGGGCGTCGACATCAAGCGCCTGTTCACCTTCGTCTTCGGCATCGGCGCGGGGTTGTGCGCCGTCGCCGGCGTGCTGATGGGGCCGCTCCTCGCGGTGCAGGTGGGCATGGGCGAGAACATCCTGATCCTCGCTTTCGTCGTCATCGTGATCGGCGGCATCGGCTCGATCCGCGGCGCGCTGGTCGGCGCGCTCCTCGTCGGCTGCGTCGATACCTTCGGCCGCACGGTGATGCAGCAGCTGTTCCGCGAGTTCCTGCCGCCGCAGATGGCGAGCGCTGCCGGCCCGGCGGCTGCGTCGGTGGCTATCTATGTCTTCATGGCGGCGGTACTCGCGATCAGGCCACAAGGCCTCTTTCCGCCGCGCGGTTGAAGGCTGCCGTGCCCGGCTCCCGCCGCATCGCGCTCGTCGTTCTCGCAACCGTCCTCGTTGCCCTGCCGACGTTGCTGCAGGCGCTCGGCGTCGGCTACTACGTCAGCACTGCCGGGCGCATCGTCGTCTACGCGATCGCGGCGACGAGCCTCAACCTCGTTCTCGGCTACGGCGGAATGGTCTCGTTCGGGCACGCCGCATTCTTCGGCCTCGGCGCCTACGCGACCGGCGTGCTGATCAGCGAAGGCGTCCTGAACGCGGCGACGCACGTCGCAGCGACGATCGCCGTGAGCGCGCTCGCCGCCGGGCTGATCGGCGCGATCTCGCTGCGCACGCGCGGCGTCTACTTCATCATGATCACGCTCGCCTTCGGGCAGATGCTCTACTACCTGGCGAACTCGATCAAGGGCTACGGCGGCGACGAAGGCCTCAACATCCGCGCCCGCTCGCAGCTCGGCCTCGGGATCGATCTGAAAGACGCGCCGACCTTCTACTACGTGGCTCTGGTGCTGCTCGCAGCGACGCTGGTCGGCCTGCACCTCTTCACCCGCTCGGGCTTCGGCCGCGCCATCGTCGCGACGCGCGACGATGAGCAGCGCGCCGAAGCGCTCGGCTTCGCGACCTATCGCGATCGCCTCGTCGTCTTCGTCGTCGCCGGCGTCGTCGCCGCAATCGCCGGCGCGCTCTCGGTCAACCAGCAGGGCTACGTCAGCCCGGCGCTGCTGCACTGGACGCAATCGGGAACGCTGATGGTGATGGTGATCCTCGGCGGCGTCGCGTCGCTCTGGGGCGGCGTTCTCGGCGCGGTGCTGCTGATCGTGCTGCAGGAAACGCTCTCAGCGTACACGACGCACTGGGAGTTCTGGACCGGCTGGGTCCTNCTCGGCGTCGTTCTGTACGCGCGCCACGGCCTCGCCGGATGGATCGCCGCACGAGGGCAAACGCCGTGACCCATCGTGCACAGACATCGACGCCGCTGCTCGACGTGCAGCGCCTGTCGAAGCGGTTCGGCGGCGTCGTCGCAAGCGCCGGAGTCGACCTGCAGGTGATCGAAGGCGAAGTGCACGCGCTGATCGGGCCGAACGGCGCCGGCAAGACGACGCTCGTCGCCCAGCTCGCCGGCCAGCTGCGCCCGGACAGCGGCCGCATCGTCTTCGCCGGCGCCGACATCACGCGCCTCGCGCCGCACGAGCGGGCGCGCCGCGGCCTGGCGCGATCGTTCCAGATCACGCGCCTGTTTCGCAGCTTCGACGTGCTCGGCAACGTCGCGCTCGCGGTGCAGGCGGCCGGGCGCCTTGGCGGCGATACGATGCCTTCGCCACCGCGCCGAAGCGACGCGATCGTCGCCCGCGCGCACGAAGTGCTCGCCGAGATCGGCCTGGCCGACCGGGCGGCTGCGCGGATCGACGAGCTGTCGCACGGCGAGCAGCGTGCTCTCGAGGTCGGGCTCGCCGTCGCCAGCCGGCCGCGCCTCGTGCTGCTCGACGAGCCGATGGCCGGCATGGGCCACGACGAGTCGCAGCGCATGGAAGCACTGATCGGCGAACTGCGCCGGCGCACGACGGTGCTGCTGATCGAGCACGACGTCGACGCCGTCTTTCGCCTCGCCGACCGCGTCTCGGTGCTAGTGAGCGGCAGCATCATCGCCAGCGGCGCGCCCGACGCGGTGCGCCTCGACGCCGGCGTGGTCGAAGCCTATCTGGGCGAGGAGTGAGCCACGTGGTCGCCGACGCCGCAGCGATCCGTCCTCTGCTCGAGGTTCGCGCGTTGCACGCCGGTTACGGCGCGAGCGAGGTGCTGCACGGCGTCGACCTGCGCGTCGGCGCCGGCGAAGTGGTGGCGCTGCTCGGCCGCAACGGCATGGGCAAGACGACGCTGGTGCGTGCCATCACCGGGCTGCACTGCGCACGCAGCGGGCAGGTCGTCTTTCGCGGCGCGCGGGTCGAAGCGGAAGCGCCGAACCGGATCGCCCGGCGCGGCATCGGCCTCGTACCCGAAGGGCGGCAGATCTTCGCCAACCTGACGGTGCACGAGCACCTGAGCGCCTTCGAGCGGCCCCGCGACGGCGCCGGCGGCAGCCCCGCCGTGCGCATCGGCCGCGTCTACGAGCTCTTCCCCGGCCTCTACGCGCGGCGCCGGCAGCTCGGCAGCCAGCTCTCCGGCGGCGAGCAGCAGATGCTCGCGATCGGCCGCGCCCTCGTCACCGAACCGCGCCTTCTGATCCTCGACGAAGCGACCGAAGGCCTGGCGCCGCTGATCCGCCAGGAGATCTGGCGTTGCCTGGGTGACCTGCGCGACGGCGGCCAGGCGATCCTCGTGATCGACAAGTACGTGCAGCGGCTGATCCAGCTTGCCGACCGACATGTCATCCTCGAGAAAGGCCGCGTCGCCTGGACCGGCTCTTCCGCCGAGCTCGACGCCGACGCGTCGATCTGGCAACGTTACCTGGGAGTGTGACGACATGAGCTACGCGAGCGACCCGGCAATCGATGCCGCCTATGCGCCCCGGCGCGCCCTGCCGCCCGGAGTGTTCGAGGCGCACATGGACCTCTATCGCGACCGCTCGGCCGAGGCGTATCGCGCCCTGCCGAACCACCGCGACCTCTGCTACGACCCGGCGAGCGGGCAATGCCTCGACGTCTTCCCGGCGCCCGGCCCCGGGCTGAAGCCGGTGTTCGTCTTCATCCACGGCGGCTACTGGCGGATGCTCGGCAAGAGCGACTCGGTGTTCATGGCGCCGGTTCTCACGCGCCGCGGCATCAGCGTCGTCGCGCCCGACTACGCGCTGGCGCCGGGAGCGACGCTCGAGGAGATCGTCCGCCAGGTGCGCGCCTCGATCGCCTGGCTGTACCGCAACGGCCCGACCTGGGACATCGACCCCGACCGCATCTACGTCGGCGGCAGCTCGGCCGGCGGCCACCTTGCGGCGGCGCTCGTCTCGGCCGGCTGGCGCGAAACGGTCGGCCTGCCCGAAAACCTCATCAAGGGCGCGATGCCGGTGAGCGGCCTGTTCGACCTGGCGCCGCTCACGAGGTCGTTCGTCAACGAATGGATGGGCCTCGACGCAGCGCGCGCGCGCGCGCAAAGCCCGATCTTTCACCTGCCGCAGCAGACCGGCAAGCAGGTCGTCGCTTGGGGCGCCGAGGAGACCTCGGGATTCAAGGAGCAGTCGCGCGACTACCTGCGCGCCTGCCGCGGCGCTGGCCTCGACGTGCAGCCCCTCGAGGTCCTGGGCCGCCACCATTTCGACATCGTCCTCGACTGGTGCGACGACGGCTCGACCATGACGAACTCCTGCGCGGCGATGATCCTGTCGCCCTAGCCGACCGCACGAAAGGCCACTCACCATGAAGACGATCAAGCTCGGCCCCACCGGCCTCGACGTGTCGCGCCTGTGCCTCGGCTGCATGAGCTATGGCGAGCCCGAGCGCGGCAACCACGCCTGGACGCTCGGCGAAGCGGCGAGCCGGCCGTTCATCAGGAAGGCGCTCGACCTGGGCATCAACTTCTACGACACGGCCAACGTCTACTCCGACGGCACGAGCGAGGAGATCGTCGGCCGCGCCCTGCTCGCATACGCGCGACGCGGCGAGGTCGTGATCGGGACCAAGGTGCACGGGCGGATGCACAAGGGGCCGAACGGCGCGGGCCTGTCGCGCAAGACGATCTTCGCCGAGATCGACGCGAGCCTGAAGCGCCTGGGCACCGACCACGTCGACCTGTACCAGATCCATCGCTGGGACTACGCCGTGCCGATCGAGGAGACGCTCGAGGCGCTGAACGACGTCGTCCGCGCCGGCAAGGCCTTGTACATCGGCGCTTCGTCGATGCACGCCTGGCAGTTCGCGAAAGCGCTGTACCTGTCCGACCGGCACGGCTGGCCGCGCTTCGCGACCATGCAGAACTACCTCAACCTGCTCTATCGCGAGGAAGAGCGCGAGATGCTGCCGCTCTGCAAGGCCGAAGGCGTCGGCGTCATCCCGTGGAGCCCGCTGGCGCGCGGCCGCCTGACGCGTGACTGGGACGCGACGAGCGCGCGTGCCGAGACCGACGAGTTCGGNAAGAGCCTGTACGCGAAGACGGTCGACGCCGATCGCAAGGTNGTCGGCGCGCTCGCCGCGGTCGCGGCGCGCCTGGGCCGGCCGCGCGCCCAGGTGGCGCTCGCCTGGCTGCTGGCGAAGAGCGAAGTCTCGGCGCCGATCGTCGGCGCGACGCGCCTCGAGCAGCTCGACGATGCCGTCGCCGCACTGACGCTCGAGCTCTCGCCGCAGGACATCGCCGAGCTCGAGGCGCCCTACGTGCCGCACGCGGTGGTCGGACACAGCTGAGGAGCACCGGGACCATGCTGGGCCGCACCCTCTTCTGCGCCCTTCTATCGCTGCAATAGCCCTCGGGACGGCGAAGTCTGCCGACCCCCCGCCGGTCGCAACGGGATTGGCTGCCACGATTGCGGATTCCGGCAGCGGCGGCGGCCCCGGCGGCGGCACGTTTTTCGTGCTGAGCGAGGTCGATGGCACCTCGGTTCCGAACGCCATCGATGCCAGCCAGCGCGCCAGCCGCGGCTCTGGCGCCTACCTGCGCGTCGTCGGGGCCAGTCGCGAGGTCGCAGCCGGACGCGTGAAGCTGACTAAAGCTCGTCGCCCGGATCGCGCATGCGGCGCCGATCGGCGAGATTTTCGGCGCGCTGCAGAACGACCCCGTGTCGGGTGTGATCGAGGTGGAGCTGCAGCCGGGCGGCCGCTACCGGGTCACCGGCAACCTCGCCAGATGCTCGGCGAGAAGATCGTGCAGCCTCCCTCGACGCAGGCGCAGGCGCAGATGGCCGGGGCGACCACCTTCGCCTGCTGCAACCTCTACTATGACGACGACTGGATCGGCGACGGACCCTACACGACCCTGCCCTTCGTCCCGGCCGGCGCGCGGATCCGATTCATCGACTGGGGGCGCAACCGCGCGAACGTGCTGATCGAAGGCCGCAAGATGAGCATCGGTGTCGACTTCGCGCGCAAGCAGACCACGCGCCTCTCGTGCCCGGCCTCGAAGCGCCGCAATGGACGTACTTCGCGGATGAAGAGGCTCCGTACACGCTTGTCTGGGGCAACGACGGCAAGCTCAAGTCGATCGACGCGCCGGAACGGATCCGGCGACTGGTGACCGCGACGCCCTGACCCCGCGGCTGTCGCCTCCTGCTCGCGGCGATGACGGGCGGCGAACGAACGCTCAAGCCCTCGGCGCGGGCGACGCCATCGTCATCGCGACATCGTCGGGCCACTCGACGGCCCCCGAATGCGTGACCGCACCAAGATGCGCAGGCCCGACCAGCTTCGCGTACTTCTCGAGAACGCCCGCGAGTCGTTCCCGCGGCTGCGGCCGATGCGCGGCGCGGCGTCGCGCGAGCTCGTCGTCGGCCACCTTTAGCTCGATCGTGCCGGCCTCGCCGTCGATGCGGATGCGGTCCCCGGCCTGCACCAGCGCGATCGCCCCGCCGAGCGCCGCCTCGGGGCCGACGTAGCCGACCATCAGCCCGCGCGTCGCGCCCGAAAAGCGCCCGTCGGTGATCAGCGCGACGCGTTCGCCCATGCCCTGGCCGTAGACGAGCGCCGTGACGCCGAGCATCTCGCGCATTCCGGGGCCGCCGCGCGGTCCCTCGTTGCGGACAACGAGCACCTCGCCTTCGCCGTAGCGGCGCTCACTGACGGCGGCGAAAGCGTCTTCCTCGCATTCGAAGACACGCGCCGGCCCTTCGAAGACGGCGCTCTTCAGCCCGGCGATCTTGATCAGCGCACCGTCGGGCGCGAGGTTGCCTTTCAGCACGACGACGCCGCCCGACGGATGCAGCGCCGCCGCGGTCGCGCGCACGACGTCGCCGTCGGGCGCCGGCAGCGAGGCCAGCTCGGCGGCGAGCGTGCGGCCCGACAGCGCGAGCGCGTCGCCGTGCAGGTAGCCGCCGTCGAGCAGCGCCTTCAGCACCACGCCGACGCCGCCGACGCGATGCAGGTCGACGGCCAGGTATTTGCCGCCCGGCTGCAGGTTGCCGATCAAGGGCGTGCGCGCGAACACCTCGGCGACGTCGTCGAGCGCAAAGCGGATGCCGGCCTCGTGCGCGATCGCAGGCAGGTGCAGGGCGGCGTTGGTCGAGCCGCCGGTCGCGGCGACGGCGGCGGCGGCGTTCTCGAGCGCCTTCCGTGTCACGAGATCGCGCGGCAGCGGCCCGCCGTCGCGGACGATCTCGGCGGCGCGGCGGCCGGAACGACGCGCCAGCGCCAGGCGCTCCGCGTATGCCGCCGGCAGCATCGCCGAGCCGGGCAGCGCGAGCCCGAGCGTCTCGGCGACCATCGCCATCGTGTTCGCGGTGAACTGCCCAGGGCACGACCCGAGCGTCGGCGCGCAGGCGTGGCCGAGCTCGTTCAGCTCGGCCTCCGTCATGCGGCCGGCGAGGACCGAGCCAACGCCTTCGTAGGTGGTGAGGATGGTCACGTCCTGGCCGCGCCACGTGCCGGGCAGCATCGCGCCGCCGTAGACGAAGACGCTCGGGCAGTTCAGGCGGACCATCGCCATCATCACGCCGGGCAGCGTCTTGTCGCAGCCGGCGAAGCCGACGAGCGCGTCGTAGGCGTGGGCGCGAACGACGGCCTCGATCGAGTCGGCGATCAGCTCGCGCGAGACCAGGCTCATGCGCATGCCCTTGTGGTTCATCGAGACGCCGTCGGAGACGGAGATCGTCGTGAACTGCACGGGGATCGCACCGCCCGCGGCGACACCGAGGCGCGCCGCGTCGGCCTGCGGCCCCAGCGACATCGAACACGGCGTGTTCTCGCCGTGCTGGCTGACGATGCCGACGAACGGCTTGCCGAAGTCCTCGTCGCCGACGCCGGTGGCGCGCAGGAAGGCGCGGTGCGGCGCCCGGTCGAGGCCTTCGCTGACGATGGCCGAGCGGAGTTTCTTGTCGGGCGAGGTCATGGGCGTTCGGAGCCGGAGCGGATCTCGGTGCCATTGTTGCTCTCGACCCAGCGCGCCAGCTCGCTGACGCTCGCCTCGGGCGCCGCGTCTTGCGCTGCGGCGTGCCAGAGCTGCTGCGCCAGGGCGCTGATCGGCGTCGCCGCCGCCGTCGTGCGGGCGAGTTCCATGGCGATGCCGACATCCTTCAGCATCAACGCGAGCTTGAACGGATCGTCGAAGCTGCGGCTGATGACGCGCTGCTTGATGTGGGTGCGCGATATCCACGACATCCCGGTCGATTCGTTCAGCACGTCAACCATCGCCGCCGGGTCGAGCCCGTAGCGCTTGCCGATCACCAGGCCTTCGCTGACGGCGAGGAAGTTGATCGCCGTGACAAGGTTGTTGAGCGATTTCATGGCGTGCCCGGCGCCGATGGCGCCGACATGGAAGACCGCCTTGCCCATGCGATCGAGCAGCGGGCGGACGCGCTCCACGTCGCCGCTCGCGCCTCCGACCATGAAGACGAGCTCGGCCGCCCGCGCTCCCCACTCCGCCCCCGACGCCGGCGCGTCGACCATGGCGATGCCGTGCGCCGCGAGCAGCGCCGCCGACTGCTCGGTGAGCCACGGCTCGGACGACGACGTGTCGAGCAGCAGGCTGCCCGGCGCCATGGCGCGCAGCAGCCCGTCGTCGGCGACGAGCAGCGCGTGCACGACCCGGCCGTTCGGCACCATGGTGATGACGATGTCGCTCGCTCGCGCCAGCACCGCCGGCGAGGCGCAGGCCCGCGCACCCGGGATGCTGCCCGCGACGGCCTCGGCCCGTCCCGGTGCGATGTCGTAGAGATGCAGCGCGCAGCCGGCCCGGGCGAGGTGCGTCGCCATCGGCCGGCCCATCACGCCGAGGCCGACGAAGCCGATGGCCGACGGCAGAATCGAAGCGTTCATAGAGGGTTTACGAGATCGACGAGTGCGTCGCAGAGGCCGCAAGCTACGCGCCGCGAGCGCGCACCGGCCACCCCCTGCGGGCAGGCCCGCACGATACGCTCAACGCTCCCACGTCCATCGCCTCCGGAGATCTTTCGTCATGACTTCACCCCGCCGCTTCGCAGCACTTGCCGCGACCCTCCTCCTCGCTGCGTTGCCGTTCACGGTCTCGGCGCAAACGACGCTGACGATGTCGAGCTGGGTCGGCCCGAACCACCTGCTGACCCGGGACGTGCTCCAGGTTTGGGCCGCCTCGGTCGAGAAGGCCACCAACGGCCGCGTCAAGTTCCAGATGCTCGCCAAGGCTCCTTCGGCTCCGCCCGGCACCTTCGATGCCGTTCGCGACGGGCTCGTCGACGTCTCGTACGTGACGGCGAGCTACACGCCGGCGCGCCACCCGCTGCCGTTGCTCGCCGAGCTGCCGGGCGCGGGCGCGACGGCCGAGATCAACTCGGTCGCCTACTCGCGCATCCACTGGAAGTACCTGCAGGCGGCCAACGAGTACAAGGGCGTCAAGCTGCTCGCCGTGTTCACGCACGGGCCGGGCCAGATGTTCACTTCGAAGAAGCCCGTGACCTCGGTGGCCGACCTGGCGGGAATGAAGATCCGCAGCGGCGGCGGCATCTCCGAGGCGGCGGCCAAGGCACTCGGCGCATCGCCGCTCGTCAAGCCGGCACCCGAGTCGTACGAGATCCTCTCCTCGGGAATCGCCGACGGAACCTTCTTTCCGTCGGAATCGATCAAGTCCTTCAACCTCGACAAGGTCGTCCACTACGCGACCTTCTTTCCCGGTGGCTTCTATTCGTCGTCGTTCGGGTTCTTCATGAACCAGGACAAGTGGGACAAGCTGCCGAAGCAGGACCAGGACGCGATCCTGTCGGTCTCGGGCGAGGTGCTCGCGCGCCTGGCGGGCAAGGCCTGGGACGCGGCCGACAAGATCGGCATCGAGACGATGAAGGCGGCGAACGTCCAGTTCATCGAAGCGAGCCCGGCCTTCGTCGCCGACGTTCGCAGGCTCACCGCGCCGCTGGCGCAGGAGTGGATCCAGTCGGCCAACGCCAAGGGCGTCGACGGCGCGAAGGCTTATGCCGAGTTCCACGAGGAGCTGAAGAACGTCGCGGCGGGCCGTTGACGCCTCGCCACGACGACGCCCTTCGCACAACTCCGGTCTCGATGCACGCCGGCGACCCGCGCCGTCTGCTGACCCGCTCGGCCTGGATCCTGGCCGACGAAGGCCACGAGTCCGGCCTGGCCGGGCAGCTCACGGCGCGCGGACCCGATCCCGGAACGTTCTGGACCCTGCCGCTCGGCCTCGCCTTCGACGAGGCCGAAGAGAAGTCGTGGCTGCTGATCGACGACGAGTTGCGCGTCCTCGCCGGTGCCGGGTCGCTCGGAATCCGCGAGCCGAATCCGGCGACGCGCTTTCACCTGTGGGTCTATCGCGCCCGCGCCGACGTGCACGCGATCGTCCACACGCACGCGCCGGCCGCGTCGGCACTCGCCGCGGCGGAGCAGCCGCTCGTCGTCGCGCACATGGACGCGACGCCCCTCTTCGACGACCTGGCGTTCCTGCCGCACTGGCCGGGCCTGCCGACGGCCGACCGCGAAGGCGAGGTGATCGCCGCCGCCCTCGCCGACAAGCACGCGATGCTGCTCGCCCACCACGGCCTGCTCGCCGCCGGCCGCTCGGTGCAGGAAGCGGCCTTCCTCGCCGTCTTCATCGAGCGCATGGCCAGGCAGCAGATCGACGCGGCGGCGGTCGGCGGCGCAAAGCCCATCGACTCCGGCGAGGCACGGCGCGCCCGCGACTTCCTGCGCAGCGAGAGGATCATGGGACTCACCTTCGACGCCTGGGCACGACGCGCCGAGCGACGCCGACCGCGATGAGAGGCGTCGGCATCTGGCTGCAGCGCGTTCTCGGCGTGACCGCCGCGGCCGTGCTCTTCCTGATGATGCTCGTGACCGGGGTCGACGTCGTCGGCCGCTACCTCTTCAACAAGCCGCTGACCGGCGGCTTCGAGATCACCGAGATCATGCTCGCGGCCCTCATCTACTGCGGCCTGCCGCTCGTCTCGGCACGGCGCGAGCACATTGTCATCGACACTCTGGATCCGTTCTTCTCGCGCCGCTTCAAGCGCGGCCTCGACGTCGCCGCCGAAGTGATCTGCGCGGCGACCTTCGCCGGGATCGGCTACCTCATCTTCCTGCGCGCCGAGCGCATCGCCGGCTACGGCGACACGACCAACGTGCTGAAGATCGCGCTCGCGCCGGTCGTCTACGTTATGGCGGCGATGCTCGTCATCACGGCGCTCATCCACTTGTTCCTCGTCTTCGTCCCGCACCCGGTCGACGAGAGCAAGAGCATCGCCGAAGGCTTCGAGTGACCGAGTCGCTGACCGCGCTGGCCGTGATGCTGGTGCTCTCGTTCCTCAGGCTGCCGATCGCCATCTCGATGGGCCTGGTCGGCTTTCTCGGCCTGTGGTGGGTGCGCGGCGTCGCCCCTTCGATGGCCTCGGCGACGACGGTGGTCTACGAATCGGGCTTCCAGTACACGCTGTCGGTCGTTCCGCTCTTCATCCTGATGGGCAGCTTCGTCACGCGCGCCGGCATGTCGAAAGAGCTCTATCGCGCCGCCTACACCTTCGTCGGGCACCGCCGCGGCGGCCTCGCCATGGCGACGGTGATCGCCTGCGCCGGCTTCGGCGCGATCTGCGGCTCGTCGATCGCAACGGCGGCGACGATGACGCGAGTCGCCTATCCGTCGATGCGCTCGAGCGGCTACTCGGAAGAGCTCGCCGTCGGCTCGATCGCCGCCGGAGGAACTCTCGGCATCCTGATCCCGCCTTCGACCATCATGGTGCTCTACGGCATCATGACCGAGACCAACATCGGCAAGCTGTTCGCCGCCGGCGTGCTGCCGGGCCTGGTCGCCGTGGTGCTGCTCTGCGCTGCCGTGCAATACATGTGCTGGCGCGACCCGGGCGCCGGGCCGCGCGCCGAGCGCATCGGCTGGAGCGAGCGGCTGAAGGCGCTGCGCGACGTCTGGGCCGTCGCCGTGCTGTTCGGCGTCGTCATGGGCGGCATCTACGGCGGCATCTTCACCGCGACCGAAGGCGCCGGAGTCGGCGCGGTCGGCGCCTTCTTCTTCGCGCTCGTGCGCCGCACACTCGGCTGGAGCGGGCTGTTCGAGGTGCTGATCGACAGCGCAAGAACGACGGCGATGCTCTTCATCATCCTCGTCGGCGCCCTCGTCTTCTCGAACTTCGTCAACTACACGAGCATGCCGAACGACCTGAGGAGTTTCGTCGCCGACAACCACCTGAGCCCGCTCACCGTCATCGCCGCGATCTGCTTCATCTACGTCGTGCTCGGCACGGCGATGGAGGAGCTTTCCGTGATCCTGCTGACGATCCCGATCTTCTTCCCGCTCGTGGTCGGGCTCGGCTTCGATCCCGTGTGGTTCGGCATCCTGATCGTCGTCGTCATGCAGATCGGCCTGATCAGCCCGCCGGTCGGAATGAACATGTTCGTCGTCAAGAGCATGATTCCGGGCGTGACGACGCGGACGATCTTTCGCGGCGTCACTCCGTTCGTCTTCGCCGAAATCATCCTGCTCGCGATCCTGGTCGCGTTCCCGTGGATCAGCCTCGTGCTGCCGCGGCTGATGCGGCTATAGCGCGACGATCTCGACCCAATTCGGGTTCTGTCCGACCGCGCGGTCGGCGTGCTTCGCGAGCGTGCCGCCGACCGGGTCGATCGCGTGGAGGCTCAGGCGGTGCGAGAGCTGGCCGACGGCGACGAGCCAACGCCCCGAGGGATCGATGGCGAAGCCGCGCGGCTGCGCTTCGGTCGGCACGTGCCCCAGAGACGTGAGGCGGCCGGTCGCCGCGTCGACGGCGAACGCGGCGAGCGTGCTCGAGGTGCGCTCGCTGCTGTAGAGAAAGCGCCCGTCCGGAGTCAGGTGGATGTCGGCGGCCCATGGCTTGCCGCTGAACCCGGGCGGCAAGGTGTCGACGGTCTGCACGCTCGCCAGCGCGCCGTGCTCCGCATCGAAGGCGAGGACGTCGATTCCGGCGTCGAGCTCGTTGAGCAGGTAGACGAAGGGCGCGGCGGGGTGGAACGCGAAGTGGCGCGGGCCGGCACCCGTGCGGCCACGATACGCGGGCGCATCGAGCACCGCGAAACGGCCGCTCGCCGCCTCGAAGCGGTAGCCGAGGACGACACCGCCGCCGAGACAGGCGGCGAAGAGGAAGCGATTCGCCGGATCGGCCTGCACGGAGTGCGCGTTCTGCGCCGTCGCCGCCGTCTGCTGCGCCGATAGCGCGACCCCGCCCGCGTCGATCGGACTCACCGCGATCCTGCTGTCGCCGTAGGAGGCGCTCAGCAGGTAGCGACCGCTCCGGTCGGTGCTGATCCAGCACATGCTGGCCGGCAAGGGGCTCTCGCCGATGACCGCGATGCGACCGTCGAGCGGATCGATCGCGAAGCTCAGGACGCGAACCGGGTCCGACCGGATCGACGCGTAGAGGAAGCGCCGATCCGGGCTGACGGCAAGCGGCATCACCGTTCCGCCGACCTGCACCTCCAGCAGCGGCGCCAGTGCGCCGCTCGCCGCGTCGAGGCACAGCACCGAGATGTCGTGGCTGTCGGCGTTGGCGACGTAGACGATCGTCGTCACGGCATCACAGGTGGAGCAGCCGCGGCAGCCAGAGCGAAAGCCACGGGATGTAGGTGACCATCATCAGCACGACGAACATGGCGACGAAGAACGGAACCATCGCCCGGACGAGGGCGCCGATCTTCACGCCGCCGATGGCGCTGCCGACGAAGAGCACGGTGCCCACGGGAGGCGTGATCAGGCCGATGCCCAGATTGAGCAGCATGATCATGCCGAAGTGGATCGGGTCGACGCCCAGCGACTTGACGACCGGCAGCAGCACCGGCGTGCAGATGAGGATCAGCGGCGACATGTCCATCAGGCAGCCGAGCACGAGCAGCATGATGTTGATGAGCATCAGGATCACCGCCTTGTTGCTCGACACGGTGGCGAAGAACTCCGTCACCTTGAGCGGGATCTGCATCAGCGTCATCAGATAGCCGAAGCTCGCCGCGAAGCCGATCAGGATCATGACGATGGTCACGGTCTTGACGGTGCGGTGGATCAGGCGCGGCAGGTCGCGCCACTTGTAGTCGCGATAGATGAACATCGTGACGAAGAAGGCCCAGACGACGGCGATCGACGCCGACTCGTTGGCCGTGAAGACTCCGGAAAGGATCCCGCCGAGGATGATGACCATCGTCACCACGCCCCACATTGCCTCGCCGCAGATGCGCAGGGCCTGGCGCAGCGGAATGCGTTCGCCGGCCGGGTAGTTGTTCTGCCTCGCCTTGATGAGGCAGAGCACCGACAGCGTCAGGCCGAGCAGCAGGCCGGGAACGACGCCGGCCATGAAGAGCGCGGCGATCGAGACGCTGCCCCCGGCCGCGAGCGAATAGATCACCGAGTTGTGGCTGGGCGGCAGGACGATCGCCTGCACCGATCCGCTCACCGTGACTGCGGTCGAGAAGTCGCGCGGGTAGCCCTTCCTCTCCATCTCCGGGATGAGCGCCGAGCCGATCGACGCCGTGTCGGCGACGGCCGATCCCGAGATGCCGGCGAAGAAGGTCGAAGCGAGGATGTTGACGAGCGACAGCCCGCCGCGAACGAAACCGACCAGCACGCTCGCGAAGGCGACGAGGCGCCGCGCCATGCCGCCCTCCGCCATGATCGCTCCGGCGAGGACGAAGAAGGGAATGGCCAAGAGCGAGAACTTGGCGACTCCCGAGGAGATCTGGATCATCACGGCGTCGAGCGGCAGGCCGATCCACAGCGCTGCGAAGAGGGAAGCGAGGCCGAGCGAGTAGGCGATCGGCACGCCGATCACCATCAACGCGAAGAAGCTGCCGATGAGGACGAGTGCGTCCACGTCAGTGGCGGCCCGGCGCTGCCTCGTAGCGGACGATCGGCCGTTCGGACTGCGCGCCTAAGGCCATTCGCTCGACGACGAAGACGAGCGTCAGCGCGGCGCCGATCGGCAGCGGCAGGTAGGTCGCGCCGACCGGAAGCCACGGCAGCTCGGCGATCGACTGGCCCCAGGTGCCAGCGCACAGGCGCGCGCCGTACCAGAGGACGAAGAAGCAGACGAGCAGCATGAGGACGTCGCTGACGAAGGCGGCCATGCGCCGCAGCAGGGAAGGCAGCGCATCGGTCAGCAAGGTCACGGCGATGTGCGAGCCGGCGCGATAGGCGGCGGCGGCACCGATGAAGGTGAAAACCATCATCAGCAGGATGGCGATCGGCTCGGGCCACTGCGAGCCCGAGCCGAGCACGTAGCGCGTGAAGACGCCCCACGGGATGATCAGCGACATGACGAGAATCGCCGCTCCGGCGATCCAGACGCTGGCCAGGTACAGCGCGTCGAGCGCCGCCGGGACCCACTTCTTCATTTCGTCGCTTCGATCCGCTTGATCAGCTCCGCGTAGGGCGCGCCGTACTTGGCGCGGACCGGCGCCGTCGCGTCATAGAAGGGCTTGTTGTCGATGGCGATGAACTCGACGCCGGCCGCCTTCAGCCTGGCGACGTAGTCGCCGACGCTGGCGTCCCAGAGCTGGCGCTGCTCGAACTGCGCCTCGCGCGAGAACTTCTTCACCAGCGCCTGGTCGGCCGGCCCGAGCTTGTCCCACGTCACCTTCGACATGACGAAGATCTCGGGGATGATCAGGTGGTTCGTCTGCGTGTAGTACTTCGCCCCGGTCGCGAAATGATTCGCCGTGAAGTAGCTCGGCGGGTTGTTCTCGGCGCCGTCGATGACCCCCGTCTGCAGGGCGCTGAAGACTTCGCCGTAGCCCATCGAGATGCCGTTGCCGCCCATCGCGTTCATCGTGTCGACGAAGAGCGGGTTGCCGATCATGCGGATCTTCTGCCCCTTCAGGTCGGCCATGGTGCGCACGGGCTTCTTGGTGTAGAGGCTGCGCGAGCCGCCGTCCATCCAGCCGAGCGCGACGAGCTTGGCCGGCGACGCCGTGATCTTGGCGAGCATCTCGTCGCCGATCGGCCCGTCGATCACGGCGCGCATGTGCGCCTCGCTGCGAAAGACGAACGGCATGTTGAAGACGTTGACGTCGGGAACGACCGGCCCGACCGGGCCGAGCGAGGTGCGCAGGATGTCGATCGCGCCGACCTGCGTCTGCTCGATCATCTCCTTCTCGCTGCCGAGCACGCCGCCGGGAAACATCTTCAGCTTGATGCGTCCGTTCGTCGCGGCTTCGAGCTTTTGCCCGAGGTGCTCGATGGCGACGACGTTCGGGTAGCCGGGCGGATGGACGTCGGCGGCGCGCAGGCTCAGCGTCGCCTGGGCGCTCGCGCTGCCGGGCAGGGCGAGCAGCGCGGACGTCGCGGCGAGGCCGGCGCCGAGGGTCGAGAGAATTCTGCTGAGCTTCATCGGAGGTCTCCTGTCGTGTTCAGTCGTACGGGCCCTTGACGACGAACGCACCGCCCTGGAAGCGAACGGTCGGGTCCTGCTGGTCGAGCGCCGGCTGCTTTGCCTCGAGCACGGCGCGAAAAGGCTCGGAGCTGTCCTCGGCGCGAAAGCCGAGGTGGCGCGCGCTCGTGTTGTCCCACCACGTCGTGCAGTTGTCGGACATGCCGTAGACGATGCTGTGGCCGACGACGGGAGCGCTCAGGCCTGCTGCGACCAGGCGCTCGAGGTCGTCGTAGCTGAGCCAGGTGGCGAGCATGCGCCGGTCCTTCGGCTCGGGGAACGACGAGCCGATGCGCAGGCACACGGTCTCCAGCCCGTAGCGGTCGAAATAGAGGCGCGAAAGGTTCTCGCCGAAGGCCTTGCTGAGGCCGTAGTGGCCGTCCGGCCGCACCGGATCGAGCGGCGAGACGACCTCGTCCTGGCGGTAGAAGCCCGTCACGTGGTTCGAGCTCGCGAAGACGATGCGCTTGGTTCCGTGCCTGCGCGCCGCTTCGTACAGGTTCCAGACGCCGACGATGTTCGCCTGCAGGATCGGCTCGAACGGCCCTTCGACCGAGACGCCGCCGAGGTGGACGATCCCGTCGCAGCCTGCGACGAGTGCGTCGACGGCGGCACCGTCCTGCAAGGGCGCGACGACGACTTCCTCGCCGGCGCCGGCCGCGTCCATCGCCGAGATGTCGCTGGCGCGCAGGACGCGACAGAGCCGCTTCAGGCGCGGCCGCAGCACGCGGCCGAGGCCGCCGGCCGCGCCGGTCAGGAGCAGTCGCTCGAAGCGCGGGGGCGCAACCGGAGTCGTCGACGGGGCGGTCGCCATGGTCGCGATGTTCGGCGCACATGCGGCGAGCGCCAATCGGCGCAAATGCTCTTGCGCTCGGTTGTCCGATGTCGTACAACCGAGCGAATCCTGCGCCAACCATGAACGATTTCGCCGTGCTCGAACGTCGCCGCCCGAAGAGTCTCGCCCTGGGCGTCGTCGACGAACTGTCGGACCGGATCCGCGACGGTCGCCTGGCGCCCGGCGCCAAGCTGGCGACCGAAGCGGCCCTGATGGGCGAGTTCGGCGTCAGCCGCACCGTCATCCGCGAGGCGCTCTCGAAGATGCAGGCCTCGTCGCTGGTCGAGACGCGGCACGGCGTCGGCACCTTCGTGACCGGGCACGCCGACTCGGCCGTCTTTCGCATCCGCGCCGACCAGCTGGCGACGCTGCGCGACGTCGTCGCCATGCTCGAACTGCGCATCGGCGTCGAGACCGAGGCGGCCGGCCTCGCGGCGCAGCGCCGCACCTCTGCCAACCTCGAGACGATGCGGCAGGCGCTCGGCGCCTTCACGCACGCCGTCGAGGCCGGGCACGATGCGGTCGGCCCCGACTTCCGCTTTCATCTCGAGATCACGCGCGCGACCCAGAACGCGCACTTCGAAAGCCTGGTGCAGACGCTCGGCACGGCGATCATTCCGCGGGCTCGCCTCGACCCCTCGGCCGCTTCGGCCGATGAACGCCAGGCGTACCTGCGCCGCGTCAACGCCGAACACGGATCGATCCTCGACGCCATCGCAGCCAAGGACAGCGAAGCGGCGCGCGCAGCGATGCGCACCCACCTCGCGAACAGCCGCGAGCGGCGCCGCCGCGCCGCGCGCCTGGCCGAGCGCTGAAGGTGCGACGCGGTTGTTGTACGACAACTGGGTGATGAACGAAATCCCCTAGCAACGAAAGCCCTGCGATGCCGACCCCTGCTGCCTCGTACCGCGCGTTCCCGAACTCGTTTCGCCAGCGCCTGCTCGACGGCGAGACGCTGTTCGGCTGCTGGTGCTCGCTCGCCAACCCGATCACGACCGAGGTGCTCGGCGTCGCCGGCTTCGACTGGATCCTGCTCGACGGCGAGCACTCGCCGAACGACGTGACGACCTTCATCCCGCAGCTGATGGCGCTCAAGGACAGCGCCAGCGCACCGATCGCGCGACCGGCGTCGAACAACGCGGTCGAGCTGAAGCGCCTGCTCGACGCCGGCTTCTACAACGTCCTGATCCCGATGGTCGAAAGCGCCGACGAGGCGCGCCGCGCCGTCGCCGCGACGCGCTATCCGCCCGCCGGAATCCGCGGCGTCTCGACCTCGCAGCGCAGCAACCGCTACGGCACCGTCGACGGCTACTTCGAAGGCATCGACGAGCAGATCTGCGTGCTCGTGCAGATCGAGAGCCGCAAGGGCCTGGCCGCCGCCGCCGAGATCGCCGCAGTCGACGGCGTGGATGGCGTCTTCGTCGGCCCGGCCGACCTTTCTGCGGCGATCGGCCACCTCGACAACCCGAATCACCCCGAAGCGCAGGCCGCCATCGGCACGATCTTCGAAGCCGTCAAATCAGTCGGCAAGGCGCTCGGCATCCTCGCGCCGATCGAGGCCGACGCGCGGCGCTACCTGCAGATGGGCGCCCGCTTCGTCGCCGTCGGCAGCGACCTGGGCGTGCTGCGCGGCGGCACGCAGGCCTTGCGCGACCGCTACATGAAGAGCACCTGACGAGCGCGGTCGGCCGGCCGGTCGCCGGGCCGCTCCCAAGACCGGCCGCGCCCCCTCGGGGGTAGCGAACGAAGTGAGGCGACATCGGGCCCGTTACTGTGTGCGGCGCGCCTCGAACAGATCGCGGCCCTTGGCGAGGGCGCGGATCTTCGCGTCGGCGATCGGGCGCTTCAGCATCCAGAAGCCGCAGTCGGGGTGGATGTAGCGCACGCGCCCGGCTCCCAGCACGCGCTCGGCGCGCTCGATGGCGCGCGCCACCGCGTCGGCCGATTCGACCTCGGTCGCCTTGATGTCGACGACGCCAAGGCCGAAGCCGATCTCGGGCTTGAGCTCCTTGAAGACCTCGAGCTCCTCGACCGGCCGATGCGCGCATTCGAGGATCACGTGGTCGGCGTGCAGCGCGTTGAGGTATTGCAGGAGCTTGTCCCAGCTGCCGCTCTGCACCGTCTGCCCGCCGTAGTTGCCGAAGCACAGGTGCACGGCCGGCATCGACGGCACGGCGTCGAGGACGAGATTCATCGCCGACGCCGCCCACTCCCACTCCTCGGGGTGGCCAGGCAGGTTCGCCTCGTCGAGCTGCACCACGTCGGCGTCGAGGTGGCGCACCTGCTCGGCGAGCACGTCGGCGATCGCATGCGCCAGCTCGGCCGTATCGCCGTAGTAGCGATCGAGCAGCGTCTTGGCGAGCATGTGCGGGCCGGTGACGGTGAACTTGAAAGGCTTGCTCGCCAGCGCCGAAGCACGCTGGCAGGCGAGCGGCAGGTCGAGCGTGCCGCTCGAGACGGGCCCGTCGACGACGCCCGGCGGCCGGGTGCGAAAGCGCATGCCGGGCAGGGCGCGGTACGCCATCACCTCGTCGAAGGTCATCGCATAGCGCACGCCCTGCATCGGCCGCACGAAGTACTCGATCATCCCGTTCGTCTCGGGATGGTTCAGGTCGAAGCGGTAGAGCTCGCCGTCGCAGACGACGTCGACGCCGGCCGCCTCCTGCGTCGCGATGACGACGCGCGTCGCGTCGATCAGTGCCTGTTCCGAAGGCGCGGCGAGCAGCCACTCGGGCACCGGGTACGAGCCGACGACCGTCGTCCGGATGCGCAGCGCGGCGCTCACGGCCTGCCCCTCATTTCGTCATCTTGATCGAGCGGTCGAGGAACTCGTTCGTGTAGGCCGTCTTCACGTCGAACGGGGCGTCGAGGCCGATGTAGGTCTTGACCAGCTCGTAGTCGGCGGCCATTCGCGCATCGTCGAGGATGCCCAGGGCGACGCTCTTCGAGTACTTGTCGCTCATCAGCACCTCGACGAGCGCCCAGTTCTGCATCTCGTTGTCGAACTGCAGCGCGCCGTTGGCGTCGATCAGCGCCTGCACGCAGGGCTTGGGCACGGCGACGCACGCGGCGAAGGCCTTCTGCGTGACCTTGACGAAGGCGGCGACGGTCGCCCGGTTCTTCTTCAGGTAGTCGGCGTTGACAATCACCGTGTTGCCGTACGGATTGATGCCGGCGTCCTTCCAGGCGATGAAGCCCATGTCGTCGCCGAGCTCGCGCTGGAAGATGTGGTGGATGTTGTAGAACGAGGTCGTCGCGTCGATCGACTTCGCCTTCAGCGCCGCGAGCTTCGAGTTCGCGTCGATGTTGACCCAGGTCACGGAGTTCGGGTCGATGCCGTTCGCCTTGGCCAGGGCCGGCCAGATCGTTCGCGCGCCGTCGCCGGCCGGGTTGCCGATCTTCTTGCCGGCGAGGTCCTTGACCGACTTGATCCCCGAGCTCTTCAGCCAGTACAGGCCCTGCGGCGAATTGGCGTAGACGTTGAAAACGCCGACCGTGTCGGCTCCCTTGCCGCGCAAGGTCAGCGCGTTCGCCATGTCGGCCAGGCCGATCTGGTTGGCGCCGGCGCCAACTTTCTGCACCGCGACCGCCGAACCCTTGCCGGGCTCGAGGTTCAGCTCGATTCCGGCGTCCCTGTACCAGCCCATCTGCTTGGCGTAGTAGTACGGCGCGTGATCGCCGCCGGGAACCCAGTTGAGGATGAAGTCGAGCTTTTGCTGGGCCAGCGCCGGCGGCGCTGCGAAGCCGGCGGCGGCGACGACGAAGAGGGCGAGTCGGTGAAGGAGCTTCATGTCGGGTCTCTCGAGCTGCGAGCGACTTTCAGTCTAGCCATGGCGCCTGCGCCGGTGCCAGAGCATTGACCCCGATACGCACGTCTGGCCCCTATGATCGGTTCGCCGCGGAGGCCGATCGCCCTTTTTCGCCGTGAACCACGACCGCTCGACCCGAACGCTGATGGCGGTGGCTTCGCACCTCGCGCTGCTCCTCGTCTGGTACTTGTTCGTGAAGTTCGGCGACGTGCCGAAGTTCGTCATGCCGTCGCCGTTCGACACGGCGAAGACGCTGGCCATGGGCAACTACCAGTGGTGGGGCAACGCGCTGGTGACGGCGACCGAGATCTACGGCGGCTACCTCGTGGCGCTCGTCACCGGCGTGCTGCTCGCCCTCGCCTTCACGTGGTCGAAGCCGCTCGAAGCGCTGATGATGCCGCTCCTGGTGAGCCTCAACATGATCCCGAAGGTCGCGCTCGGCCCGCTGATCATCGTCTGGTTCAAGTACGGGATCGTCCCGAACATGCTGATCGCGTTCTCGATCTGCGTCTTCCCGATCCTGCTCACCACGGTGCGGGGGCTGCGCGAAGTCGAGCCCGACCTGCTCGACCTCGTGAAGAGCCTGCGCGCCTCTCGCTGGCAGACCTTCACCAAGATCCAGCTGCCGGGTGCGTTGCCCTACGTCTTCTCGGGGATGAAGGTCGCGGCGATCCTGGCCGTCGCCGGCGCCATCGTCGGCGAGTTCCTCGGCTCCGACAAGGGCCTCGGCTACCTGATGCTGCAGGTGCAGGTCACGCTCGACACCGCGGCGATGTTCATGGCGGTGCTTCTGATCACGCTGCTCGGCATGCTGCTCTACGGCAGCGTGCTGGCGCTCGAACGCGTCCTCGTCGTCCCCGACGCACGTGTCTCCTGAAGGCGCCTACGTTGACCGCCATCGCGCCCTTCATCCATCTCGCCGGAGTCGCCAAGAGCTACGGCCGCGGCCCCAAGGCGCACCTGGCGATCTCCGACGCCAGCTTCGACGTCATGCCGGGCGAGCTCGCCTGCCTGGTCGGCCCATCGGGCTGCGGCAAGAGCACGCTGCTGAAAATCCTCGCCGGCCTGCACGCGCCCGACGCGGGAACGGTGACGATCGGATCGGCGCTCAACCCTTTCGATCCGGCGCGCGACATCGGCATGGTGTTCCAGCAGCCGCTCCTGCTGAAGTGGCGCAGCGTCCTCGACAATGTGCTGCTGCCGGCCGAGATCCTCGGCTTGCCGGCCAAGGAAAGCCGCGAGCGCGGCCGCGACCTGCTCGCGCTCGTCGGCCTCGCCGGCGCCGAGGACAAGCGCCCCTACGAGCTTTCCGGCGGCATGCAGCAACGCGCCGCGATCGCGCGCGCCCTCGTCCACGACCCCAGGCTGGTGCTGATGGACGAGCCGTTCGGCGCGCTCGACGCGCTGACGCGAGAGAAGATGAACCTCGAGCTGCTGCGCATCTGGAAACAGTCGGGAAAGACGATCCTCTTCGTCACGCACGGCATCTCGGAGGCGGTCTTTCTCGGCACCCGGGTCGTCGTCTTCACGGCCGGGCCGGCGCGCATGGCCGACGACTTCCGGATCGACCTGCCGCATCCCCGTACGCTCGACATGAAGACGCACGAAGCCTTCGGCGTCTACACGCGGCGCATCTACCGGCTACTCGGGATGGAGTGAGGCGACGGCGCCGGCGTGCGCGAGGCGGTTGACGTAGCCGAGCATCTCGTCGATCTCGTTCGACTTGTCGAACACCGCCGCGGCACCGAGCTCGACACACTTGGCGCGCATCTCGGCCGTCGCATGGTTGCTCAGCACGATGCGCTCGGTTCTCGCCTGAAGCGGGGTGGTCCGCTTCAGCACGCCGAGCCCCGAACCCGCCTTCAGGAAGATGTCGACGATGACGAGGTCGCAGCGGTTCCGCGGATCGGACAGCCAGGCGACCGCCGCGTTCTCGTCCTCGGCCGCGCCGACGATCTCGACCGGCGCGTTTTCCTCGAGCGCTTCCTGGAGGTTGTCGCGGATGACCGAGCTGTCCTCGACGACATAGGTGCGCAGGCGTTTCATGGCGGGTGGGCTTCTCTGCAGCCGATTCTCGCCGGTTGGGGGCGGCGTCGCGTAGGCCGCGCGGCGGCCGGCCTCACCCTTGCCTTCGCGCTCCAATGTCGGAATGCTCCGACTCCGCGCCGCCGCCGGCCGCTGCCGGCCACGCAGCAGGCAGCATCGGCGCCGTCGAGGAGAGGTCAGGAACGACGGCGCTGCCGAAGCCCTTGCAGTCGAGCGAGTCGAGCGCCAGCCGGCCGGCGCGGATCGTCAGGCGGACATGCCCGTCGTGCCTGGCGTAGAGGTCGGGATGCGCCTGAAGGTACGCCTCGGCCTCGGCTTCGGGTCGGCCGGCGAATCCGTCGATGAAGTGATGCCCGTTTCTCTCCACGTCGGCCAGGCCGAGCAGGGCGACGAGGGCCAGATCCTGCTGCACCGCCAGGCCGGCCTGCGTCGTCAGGTCCTCGCCGGACAGGAAGTAGGAGCCGTCGCCTTCGGCGTTCCAGAGGCGGCAGCGCGCCAGGTTGACGATCGACTTGTAGAAGCCCTTGCAGTCCTTCGACGAGACGCCGGCATAGCCGAGCGAGCGGGCGCGCACGAAGGAATCGAGGTCGCCGTCGGACTCGTCGATGATGACCGGACGGTATCGCGCCAGCGGCGCGATGCTGCGCGAGAGCGCCACCTGGCGCTTGATCGGCTGCTCGATGAAGAGCGTCGCCGCGCACAGCTTCTGCAGGGCGGGCGCGGCCTCCATCGCGTTCCACAGCTCGACGACGGCGTCGACGTCTTCGAACTGCTCGTTGCCGTCGAGGGTGACGTGCAGCGGGCCGGCGATCGTGTCGATGACGCCGGCGATCCTGGCGAGCCGCTCGAGGTCGGCGGCACGGTCGCCGCTCACCTTGAGCTTGAAGGCACGCTGTCCGTACGCGGCGACGACTTCCTCGAGCGTCTCGGGCAGGCCGTCGCCGACGCGCGTTCCCGCCGCCCGGTCGGCGGCGACGATCGGGTCGAGAAGGCCGACCGTGTGCCGCGCCTCGATGCTGCGGACCGGCTCGAGCCCGGCGAGGAAGGTCGTGAAATCGAAGTGCCCCAGGTCTGCAATGATCGGATGCGGCGCCATGCCGCCGAGGTTGCTGCGCATCGCCGTCCAGAAGCTCGCGCCGACGACACGGCAGATCGCGTCCATCACGGCGCGGTCGAGCAGTGCCGTGCCGTAGCTGGCGACCAGCGGTGGCAGCTCGAGCTCGCGGCCGGCGCGGATCTGGTGCCGGTAGTTGTCGGCGAAGAGATCGAACGCGGTGCACGCCGGCGCTGCCAGGTACGCCTCGGCGGCGATCTCGATCGACTTGCGCAGCTGGTGCTGGTTCTGCGCGTCGGAAAGAAGCGGGTTCTTGTCGAACCACTTCGCGGCGAGCGCCTCGGCGGCGTAGCCGCAGCCCTCGCGCCCGTCGTCGAGGCGGATAAGGACGCGAACGATCGCCTGCAGGCCTTCGGTGAGGGTGATCACGCCAAAGCGAAACGGCATGCGCAGGCGAAAGGGCTGCTCGAACGCCTCGACAGCGAGGACCTTGAGCCGGGGCGCGGGGATTGCGATTGCCATGATGAATGGGATTCTGGGGCCGCGCGCGGCCCGACAAGATTCGAATCGTTCGGCCGGGGATCAGCGGAGCCAGAGATCGAGACGAGCGGCGACGAAGTCGTCGTCGCCGAGGTTGGCGTGAACGCTCAGCACCCGATCGATCTCCACGGCCTGGCCGGGGCTGAGACCCTCGTGCGGGTCGAGGCACCAGATGCCTTCGAGCAGGCCTTGCCGGCGCAGCACCTCGTGGCAGCCGGCGATGCTTCCGGCAAAGGCGTGGGCGACGTCGAAGAACGCACTGTTGCAATCGGTGACGCGGCTGTCGAGGGCGAGCAGCGCAGCGTCGACGGCGCCACCGTTCTCCGCCACGGCCGCCTGGCAGCGCTCGAGCAGCTCGACCGCGCTTTTCGTCCAGACCGACCAGTGGCCGAGCAGGCCGCCGCGAAAGCGCACCGCGACCGGAGCGCCGTCGCGCATCGCCACCAACGGCGTGACAAGGTCGAGCACGATGTGGTCGTCGTTGCCAGTGTAGAGAACGACGCGATCCTCGGCGCGCGCGGCGACGACGCCACGAACGACCTCGAGCGTGCGATAGCGATTGAAAGGCGCGACCTTGATCGCGACGACGCGGTCGAGCGCGGCGAAGCGGGACCAGAACGCGGCGTCGAGGTCGATGCCGCCGACGGCGGGCTGCAGATAGAAGCCGATCAGCGGGATCTCGCGCGCGACCGCCGCGCAATGCTCGAGCAGGGCATCGTCGCTCTCGCCCCGCAGGGCCGCCAGGCTCAGCAGGCCGGCGTGATAGCCCAGGCCGACTGCCAGGCGCGCCTCGGCGACGGCTTGCCGGGTCCGGCCGCAGACGCCGGCGACCAGGACCGGCGGCGGCCCGGCGCGCGGCCAGGAACGCGCCGTCTCGACGGCGTTGCGCAGCACCTCTTCGTAGAGACCGGCCTCGCGGATCCCGAATTGCGTCGTGTGCACGCCGACGGCCAGGCCGCCGGCTCCGGCGTCGAGGTAGTAGCGCGTCAGGGCGCGCTGGCGGCGCGGGTCGAAGCGGCGCGCCGCGTCGAGCGCCAGCGGATGCGCCGGGATCACGAGCCCTTCGCGCAAGCGCCGGCGCAGCGCCTCGGCGTCGCGCCAGGCATCGAGCGGCGTTGCCGATGCTGCCGTGCCCATCAGCCGAACTCCGGTCCGGCGAGCACGCAGGCGCCTTCGCCGAGACTCGGCGGATGCGCCGCGCCGAGCGACATGCGAACGAAGCGACGCTGCCACGTGAAGCCGTGCCGCTCGAGCCAGGCGACGATGTCGCGCCGGCTCTCGGGCACGTCGAGGAAGACGCGCTCGCCTTCGGCGGCGCCTGCCGAGGCGAGCGCCGCCGAGAGCAAGGCGATTGCCTGCCCGGCATCCGGCGCGACGAGCGGGCCGACCTGGGTCGCGCGGCGGCCGGCGCGGGCGACGACGAAGCCGCGGCCGTCGGGACCGAGCCAGGCCCGCGTTGCCGGCCGCGCCAGCAAGTTTTCGAGCACGCCGCGTCGCTCGATCCCGCTCGCGGCGCGATCGAGCGCGACGATGGCGGCGCCGTCCCTGGCCTCGGCGGCGCGCAGCGCCTTGGCGTCAATCGCGGTGTCGAACGGGGCGCCCGATTGCCAGCGCTCGAACGCGAATCCGGCGGCAAAGCCCAGGCCGCGGTACACCGCCGCGCCGGCCGGCGTCGCGTCGAGGACGGGCGTCACGCCGAGCGCCTGCAGGTGCGCAACGCACTCGCGCAGCAGCGCGCTCGCGAGGCCGCGATGGCGCCAGGCTTCGGCGACGATGACCATCGAGATCCAGCCGGTGCGATCGCCGTAGGGCAACGCCGCCGCCGTCGCGACGAGACGGCCGGTGGCGTCGCGATAGCCGATGGCGCGCCCCTCGGCGATGAAGAGAGCCCAGTCGTCGGCCGTCTGGTTCCAGCCCGCCGCACCGGACAGGGCCAGACCGCCCGGCACGTCGTCTAGCGTCAACGGATCGAGGCGCAGCCCGTGACCCGCATCGTGTTCCTTCGGCACGGTGCGCGCCTCAGAAAGTGCCATCGCGGATCTCGAACTTCGTCGGCTTGCCGAGGCTCGCGCCGCCGCTGTCGACCCAGTCGGCGACCCAGTCGAGCATCGCGTCGAGCGGCACGGCCGGCGGGCCGAACAGGCGCGCCGCCTCGCTCGCGTCGGAGAGCAGGGCGGTCTCGGCTTCGCGGCCGACGATCTTCGCGGCGACGCCCATGCGCTCGCCGAGCGCGGTCGCGAGAGCGCGCACCGAGAGCGCTTCGAGCCCGGTGCAGTTGAGCGGCGTCGCCGGCGTCGTGCAACGGGCCAGGCAACGCAGCACCTGGGCGTTCGCGTCGCCCTGCCAGATGAGGTTGACGTGGCCCATCGTCACGTCGACCGGCTCGCCGCGATGGACCTTGGAGGCGATGTCGTGGAGCACGCCGTAGCGCATGTCGATCGCATAGTTGAGGCGAACGATGCGGCCCGGCGTGCCGTGGCGCGCCGAGAAGTACTCGAACATGCGCTCGCGGCCGAGGCACGATTGCGCGTAGTCGCCGATCGGGCCTACCCGGCTCGCCTCATTCGGCGCCGCCTCGCCGACGCGCGTCAGCGGATAGACGTTGCCGGTCGAGAAGGCGACGATGCGCGAGGCGCGATAGCGCTCGGCGACGAGCGCCGGCACCCACGTGTTCATCGCCCAGGTGAGTGGCGTGTTGCCGCTGGCGCCGAACTTGTGCCCGGCCGCGAAGACGACGTTCGGCGCGTCGGGAAGCGCCTCGACCGCGGCGCGATCGAGCAGGTCGCAGGCGATCGTCGCGATGCCGGCGCGCTCGAGCCGGTCGCGCACCGAGGCGTCGCTGAAGCGCGCGACGCCGACCACGCGCCTCTGCGGCGTCGCGTTCTTCGCGAGGAGGGCGAGCGTCGGCCCCATCTTGCCGGCAACGCCCAGGATGATCAGGTCGCCGCTCACCTTCGCCAGGTCGGCGACGAGCTCGAGGCTCGGCGCGGCCAGAAAGGCGTCGAGCGCCTCGACGGATTCGAAACGACGCGGCAGCGGCCTGGATTCGGTGCGGAGCGCGGACATGAGGTCGTGGGCAGGCGGCGCGTAAAGCGCGAATCGAGTCTAGTGGATCGGTTGCGCGCGGGTGCGCGGCTCGCCGAGAATGCCTCGATGACGACGCCCCCTGCCGAGAAGATCGTCCGCATCGGCGGCGCCAGCGGATTCTGGGGCGACAGCATGGTCGGCGCGCCGCAGCTGGTGCGTTCCGGCCAGGTCGACTACCTCGTCTTCGACTACCTCGCCGAGACGACGATGGCGATCATGGCCGCGGCGCGAGCGAAGAAGCCGGAGCTCGGCTACGCGACCGACTTCGTCGAAATCGCGATGCGCTCGGTGCTGCCCGAGCTCGCCGCCGCGCGGATCAAGGTCGTCAGCAACGCCGGCGGCATCAACCCGCACGGCTGCGCGCAGGCGCTGCAGAAGCTGATCGATTCGCAGGGACTGCATCTGAAAGTCGCCGTCGTCGAAGGCGACGACGTGAACGGGCAGCTGCGCGACCTCTGCGCCGCCGGGCAGCGCGACATGTTCACCGCCGAGCCGCTGCCCGAGCGCGTGCTGAGCGCCAACGCGTACCTCGGCGCGGTGCCGATCGCGCGCGCCCTCGATGCCGGCGCCGACATCGTCGTCACCGGGCGCTGCGTCGACAGCGCAGTGACCCTCGGGCCGCTGATGCACGAGTTCGGCTGGGCCAGCGACGACTTCGACAAGCTCGCGGCGGGCAGCCTCGCCGGCCACATCATCGAGTGCGGTTGCCAGGCGACCGGCGGTCTCTTCACCGACTGGCAGAGCGTCCCGGATTGGGCGACGATCGGCTACCCCATCGCCGAGTGCCGCGCCGATGGCAGCTTCACCCTCACCAAGCCCGCCGGAACCGGCGGCCTGATCGCCCGCGCCGCGGTCGCCGAGCAGCTGCTGTACGAGATCGGCGACCCGGGCGCCTACGTGCTGCCCGACGTGATCTGCGATTTTCGCGGCGTGACGATCGAGCAGGAAGGCGAGGACCGGGTCCGCGTGAACGACGCGCGCGGCCTCGCACCGACCGACGCGTACAAGGTCTCGGCGACGACGATGCAGGGCTTTCGCGCCACCGGCACGCTCGTCATCGTCGGCATCGACGCGGTGCAGAAAGCCGAGCGCAGCGCGGCCGCGATCCTCGAGCGGACGCGCCTGCTGCTTGCCGAAGGCGGCCTGGCCGACTTCAGCGCGACGCACGTCGACGTGATCGGCGCCGAGAGCTCGTACGGCCCGCACTCGCGCGCCCGGCACTCGCGCGAGGTGATGGTGCGCGTCGTCGCCGACCACGCCGACCGGCGCGCCCTCGAGCTGTTCGCGCGCGAGATCGCCCCGGCCGGCACGTCGTGGTCGCCCGGAACGACCGGGTCGGGCGGCGGGCGGCCGAGCGTGTCGCCGCTCATCAGGCCGCTCGCCTTCATGCTGAACAAACGCTCGGTCGACGTCTCCTTCACGCTCGCCGACCATCGCCATCCGGTGCCGATCGAGCTCTACGGCGGCGTCGTTCCCCACTCGACCGAACCGACGCTTGCGGCGTACGCTGGCGTCGGCGATGACGAAGACGTCGTCGAGACGGTCCCGCTCATTCGCCTCGCCTGGGCGCGCAGCGGCGACAAGGGCAACCTGTCGAACGTCGGCGTCGTCGCCCGGCGCGCCGAGTGGCTGCCGCTGCTCTGGGAGCGCCTGACGCCCGAGCGCGTCAAGGCGTATCTCGCGCATCTCGTGCAAGGCGGCGTCGAGCGTTTCCATCTGCCGGGGATCGCGGCAATCAACTTCGTGCTGCACGAGGCGCTCGACGGCGGCGGCCCGGCCTCGCACCGGCTCGATCCGCTCGGCAAGGGCATGGCGCAGCTGCTCCTCGACATGCCGGTCGACGTGCCGCGCTCGCTTGCCCGCGCGGCCGCTGCCGCCGCTGCGGCGCCGCCTTTCGTCGAGGCATGAGGCCTTGGCCGAAGCAGGGGCCTCCGACAGGGAACGTAGTCCAACTGGATCAACTCGGTGGCGAGCACGAGCGCCTTGCAAATCGATCAGAACGACTTCGTGAGGCCGGCAACGCGTCATCGACATCCGCAGGGCGCCGGACGGGAAGGGTCGGTCACTTCGGCCGCTTGCTGGAGCCGCCTCGACGGCCCTCATCAGCCTGAGCCTGCAGCGCGCTGACCTCGGCGGCCAGCTTGTCACGCTGCGCCGTCAGGTTGTCACGCTGCGCCGCCAGCTCGTTGAGCTCCTGCCGCTGCCACCAGACGAACCCGTACCCGATCACGCCGATCGTCGCACAGGCCAGCGCGACCGAGATCCAGACGATCCTGCCACTCCCTCTTGAACTCGGCGATCGTGCCGATGCGCTGGGAGCGGACCATCTTGCCTTCGTTGGCCGCTGCGGCGAACGCGTCGAGCGTCGATTCCGCCGCCACATGGGCGGCCCGCGTCGTCGTCTCGGCGACCTTCGAGGCTCTCTGGCCTGGCGTCGCCCTTGCTCATGTCGGACTACCGCCCCCGGTCGGGGTCCTTCTTGACCTTGCCCGGTTCCGGAGTCCGCGGCGAGAGCTTCGGCTCGCGATCGCGATCGCGCCCGAGCTCTTTGCCAGGCTCTCGCTACCGGCAAAATCACCCGTCCGATGGGACGGGCGACCGAGCCCTGATTGCGGCGAGGCGACCGCGGTCTTTGCTCGGGGCTTTGAGGCAGGAGAGATCGCCGTTTCCCGCAGGCCGCTGCAGACACGATACAATGAATACAAGTATCGGAAACCTCAGATGGCCACTTCAATCCGGCTCGATCCCGACGTCGAGCAGCGCCTCGAACGCTTGGCAGCCCAGACAGGCCGCACCAAGGCCTACTACCTTCGCGAGCTCGTGACGAGCGGCCTCGAGGACTTAGAGGATTTCTACCTGGCCGCCGCGACGATGGAACGGGTTCGCAAGGGCGAGGAGCGCATCTACACACTCGATGAAGTGGAGCGCAACCTTGGCGTGGCGGATTGAGCTGACGGCGACCGCGGCGAAGCAGCTGGGCAAGCTCGACAAGAACGAAGCCAAGCGAATCACGGATTTCCTGCGAAACCGCCTGGCATTGCAGGATGACCCTCGCAAGACAGGCCATGCACTTGTCGGTCCGCAGTTCGGCTCCTACTGGCGCTATCGCGTCGGCGACTACCGCCTCATCTGCGACATCCAGGACGGCGCCCTTCGGATTCTCGTCATCGAGGTGGGCAATCGACGGGAGGTCTATCGGTGATCGACCAGGAGCCGATCCATTGCGTGGACGGGGGCCTCGTTGCTAGAGGACCGTCGCCCCACTGCACCCGAAGCCTTCGCAGCACTGTCGGCGAGGTCTGGCCAGGACGTTTTAGGATACTCGGCCACTGCGAGGTGGTCGAAACCTCTTGTTTTCATTGGCGCGCCCGGCAGGTATCGAACCTGCAACCCCTGCCTTCGGAGAGAGGGTTGCCCGGACGTCTTTGGACGTCCTCGGACAAACTTTACGAGGTAAGACCGTCCGCAGGCGTCCCGAAAAGGTTGGGTAGGTTTAGGATACTTTTAGGATACTCGTTGAGCGAGCCATGCTTCGTCGAATCGACACTGTGGAAGGCCGCGGCAAGCTGAAGGCTCGCCGGGCCCCCTACTGGCAGAGGCTGTCCGCCGGCTGCCATGTCGGCTTCAGAAAGCTATCCGCAGACTCCGATGGCACTTGGCTCGCCCAGACGTACGACGAGGCGACCAGGAAGCAGATGCGGCGCAGCATGGGCGCCTTTGGCGACATGCTGCCTCACCTTCGATTCGACGCTGCGAAGAAGGCTGCCGAGGCATGGGCCTCGCATTTGAGCCGAGGCGGTAGTGCAGACACGTTGACTGTTCGCCAAGCTTGCGAGGAATATGTCGCGTCTGTCCGCGCGCGGACCGGAGACACCACGGCAGACGACATTGCCTCGAGGTTCAAGCGGCATGTCTACGCTGACAAGATCGCCAGGTTCGACCTCACCAAGTTGACCCGCAGACACGTCGAGGCTTGGCGCCAGAATCTTGCTGCCACTCCGGTGATCATCAACCCCCACGCGCGTAGGCCTCGCACGCGGGCTCGAGCTGCATCGTCCGTGAACCGAGACATGGCCGCTCTTCGCGCCGCGTTCAATCTGGCGTACGACAACGGATCCGTGACCACGGACATGGCGTGGCGCGTGGCGCTGCGCCGCATCGAGAACGCCGATCGGCAACGTGATGCGTACCTGGATCGCAGCCAACGAACAGCATTGATTGAAGGCGCGGCTCCGGACCTGGCCCAGTTCCTTCGGGGATTGTCCATGGTCCCGCTCCGGCCTGGTGCGTTGGCGTTACTGACCGCGGGGAGCTTCGACAGGAGGCTTGGCGTTCTCGCTATTGGCAAGGACAAGTCGGGCGCGGACAGGCGGATCAAGCTGCCAAGGCAGACGGCCGCGCTGTTCGAGGCGCACGCCAAGGACAAGCTTCCAGCAGCACCGCTGCTGGCCCGGCAAGATGGCAAGGCATGGAACAAGGACGCCTGGAAGAAGCCGGTACGCGCAGCCGCCAAGGTAGCGGGCTTGCCCGACAGCGTGACTGCCTATGCGTTGCGACACAGCACGATCACCGATCTTGTGACGGGCGGACTAGATCTTTTGACCGTTGCCCAAGTCAGCGGTACCAGCGTTGCGATGATCGAGAAGCACTACGGCCACCTCCGTGCTGATCACGCCGCAAATGCCTTGGCCGGCCTGGTCTTGTAGGCAGACGGGGAGGGGTTGAAACCCAAGCGTGCTTGGGTTAAACTGACGGATGCCCACCGTTCTTCCCGTCTTCAAGGGCTGGCGCGTGGTGATCTACCCCAACGATCACCGTCCTCCCCATGTCCACGTGATCGGAACCGAGGCGCACGCGCGGTTTGAATTGCTTTGCGATCTTGGGCAGGTACAACTGCTCAGCAACATCGGCTTCGGACTGGGGCAGCTGAGGCTGATAGGAACTTACCTGCTGGGCCACCTCGCCCACCTTTGCAGCGAATGGGAGAGATTCCATGGCCACCACTAAGCATCGGGTGTCGGCGATCGACGAAGCCGAATTCGCTAAAGCGTCGGAACAGGGTCGCAGGCTCCTGGCGCGCGGACCTCTGGCCACAGCCGCCAAGTACGAAGCCGGCCACATCCGCGTCGAGCTGAACAACGGGTGCGCGTTCGAATTCCCTGTCAACCAGGCTCAAGACCTGGCCGGCGCCAAGGCAGCAGACCTCCGCACGATCGAAATCTCCGCTGCGGGTCTAGGCCTGCACTGGCCAAAGCTTGATGCCGATCTCTACGTCCCGTCCCTGGTCAGAGGTATCTTCGGGACCAGGCGGTGGATGGCCGAGATTGGCGCCGCCGGAGGAAGGGCCGCGACCGAAGCGAAGGGCGCCGCAGCTCGCACCAATGGCAAGCTCGGCGGGCGCCCGCGCAAGTCTGGTCTAGAAACAGCGTAGACCCAGGCCGAAGCTGTTGGGGCCTCCGACAAGGAACGTAGTCCAACCGGGATCAACTCGATGGCGAGCACGAGCGCCTTGCAAATCGATCAGAAGGTCTTCGTCACTCGGACGATGAACGTTCGCCGCGGCCCGGTTCGCCTCGCAATGTTAGGGCGCACGGTCCGAGTTGCGCAGCAAACTGTCGCCCGATAACAAGGTTAGGCCCCGGAACGCACGAACGCACATGCGAAAGTTTGTCCTCCTCATCGGCTCCCTCGCAAGTTCCGCTTTCGCGGGAACAGATTCCTATGTCCCGTCGGCGGGGTTCGTGCCGAATGAATCCACGGCTGTTGCCATCGCCGTGGCAGTGTGGAAGCCAATTTACGGAGATAAGCTAATCGAAGGTCAGCGTCCGATCGTCGCAACTCTTCGAGGCGGCGTCTGGTACGTCCATGGCACCTTGCCTACGGACACGGCCGGTGGAACTGCAGAGGCGGATATTTCCAAGAAAGACGGCCAAGTCCTAAGAGTCAGCCATGGCAGATAGAGAACATCTCGTCGGGGAGGGACGCTGTCACACCTCTGCGAAACTCTCTGGCCCGAGGCCTCG
>JGI24140J50213_10000056_pt1 | contig 43177 bp, 48 predicted proteins | sample BarGraIncu00222A_FD_50213 | JGI IMG/M metagenome (IMG submission 50213)
CGCGAAGTCGCCGGGCGCGCCGCGATCGGCGAGCCGCTGCGCCACCGCGAGCCGGTGCTCGGCGTCGACGTTGCCGCCGTACTTGAACTTCGCGCGCGCCTCGGTGACCCGCAGGCGCAGGCCGCGGATCCCGTCGAGCGTACGGCCGTGCTCGGCAGGGTCTACCCAGCCTCCGTCAGGATCCAGCGACCCCTGCTGCAGCCGCAGGATCGCGGCCTTGCCGCCGGCGTCGTCGACGACCTCGGCCCGGGCGGTCAGCTGCACTGCGGCGTAGTAGGTGGTCGGGATGCCGAGCGCCGGGTCGTCGGCGCCGACGGCCTTCCACGCGGACGGTACGAACGACCAGTCGCCCGCCACGGACAGCAGCACCATGGGGTTCTCGTCGATGGCGAGCCACACCGGGTTGGGGCGGGCCAGGTGCAGCACCACGTCGTCACCGTCCAGCGTGTACTGCGTCGGCACCACGACGGCGACGTCGCGGCCGCGGCCGGACGCGACCAGCTGGCCGAAGCCCTGTGCGGCGAGGAACTCCCGGGCCTCGTCGCCGTCCCGAGCCGCGTCCCACGGGTGGACGAGCACTCAGCACCCGCCGGTGGCGGTGGGGCTCGCGAGCGCGGAGATCACCGCGTTGGCCTGGGCCGTCGGGGTGAGCGCGGCGTAACCCTCGCCGAGGACGAAGTCGACCGAGGCGTTCTTGCGGTTGTCCGGTACGAGCACGGCGCCGACGACCTGTGCGGCCACCACCTTGGCCGCGATAGCACCCAGCCGGCCGTACCGGATCTCGGCGGAGGCCGCGATGATCTTCTTGGCCGGGTCGTTGCCGACCGTTCCCACCGCGAAGCCGCGGGCCGCGAGCTCGAGGCTGGTCGCCTTGGCGAGCCCCTTGCGGGTCGTGGCGTTGTAGACGTTGACCGTGATCGAGCGTGGTGACGGGTAGGCGACGAGCGACGCGGACGGCTTGGCGGTCGGGCTCTTGCCCGGACTCGCGGTGGTGCGCGCCGTCGACGACCCGCTCGCACTCGTCGTCGGGTGGCGCGTACAGGTCGACGTCGTCGTCGGTCTTGGCGCCGCGACCGTGGTCTTGTCGCGCCCGGCGAAGTACCAGCCGCCCGCCAGGCCGACGGCGAGCGCGGCCACGACCGCGGCCACGACCGGCAGCACCCCGCGCCGGCGGGACGAGCTGCTCGGGCTGAGCAACGTCATGAGGCCTCCAAGTCGTACACGCGGGCGTGGAGCACGTGCCGCTGCTGGAGCGCGGCACGAACGGCCCGGTGCAGACCGTCCTCGAGGTAGAGCTCGCCGTTCCAGCGCACGACGTGGCAGAAGAGGTCGCCGAACATGGTGGAGTCTTCCGCTAGCAGCGTGTCCAGGTCGAGGGCGCGCTTGGTCGTGACCAGCTCGGAGAGGCGGACCTGCCGCGGCGCGATGTCCGCCCAGCCGCGGCCGGTCAGGCCGTGGTCAGGGTAGGGCCGGCGGTCACCGACGCGCTTGAAGATCACAGCGATGATTCTAGGTGGCCGGTTAGGCTGCGCCCCCATGAGCGAGACAGCCAAGACGGCAGCGGAGATCGTCGACGACGTCAAGAACGGGTACACGTTCAGCGGACCGGCCCTCGAGCTGGGCGCCCTCGTGACCGACAACACCTCGCACCCCGAGGTCGGCGTACGCATCCCGCTGGAGATGCTGAACCGGCACGGCCTGGTCGCCGGTGCGACGGGTACGGGCAAGACCAAGACGTTGCAGCTCATGGCCGAGCAGCTGTCTGCCGCGGGCGTTCCGGTGTTCCTCGCCGACGTCAAGGGCGACCTCTCGGGCGTGGCCTCGCCCGGCGTCGCGAACGGCAAGGTCGCGGCCCGCGCCGCCGACGTGGGGGAGACCTGGAGCCCGGCCGGTTTCCCGACCGAGTTCTACTCCCTCGGCGGGCAGGGGGTCGGCGTACCGATCCGCGTCACGGTCACCTCGTTCGGGCCGACCCTGCTGGCCAAGGTGCTCGGGCTCAACGAGACGCAGGAGTCGTCGCTCGGCCTCGTGTTCCACTACGCCGACAAGGCCGGCCTGGCGCTGCTCGACCTCAAGGACCTGCGCGCCGTCATCGCGTACCTGGTCAGCGACGCGGGCAAGGCCGAGCTCGACGGTCTCGGCGGGCTGTCCAAGGCGACCGCGGGGGTGATCCTGCGCGAGCTGATCGGGTTCCAGGATCAGGGCGCGGAGGTCTTCTTCGGCGAGCCCGAGTTCGACACGCAGGAGCTGTTGCGCACTGCGGCCGACGGACGCGGCATCGCCTCCGTGCTCGAGCTCCCAGCGGTGCAGGACCGCCCGGCGCTGTTCTCCACGTTCCTCATGTGGTTGCTCGCCGACCTGTACGAGGACCTGCCCGAGGTGGGCGACGTCGACAAGCCCAAGCTGGTCTTCTTCTTCGACGAGGCGCACCTGCTGTTCAGCGACGCGTCCAAGAGCTTCCTGCAGTCGGTCACCCAGACGGTACGGCTGATCCGCTCCAAGGGGGTCGGCATCTTCTTCGTCACGCAGACGCCCAAGGACGTGCCGTCCGACGTGCTGGCCCAGCTGGGCAACCGGGTCCAGCATGCGCTGCGCGCCTTCACCCCCGACGACGCCAAGGCGCTGAAGGCGACGGTCTCGACGTTCCCGAACAGCGGGTACGACCTCGGCGAGCTGCTCACCCAGCTCGGCATCGGCGAGGCCGTCGTGACGGTGCTGTCCGAGCGCGGGGCGCCCACGCCGGTGGCGTGGACCCGCCTGCGGGCGCCGCGGTCCCTCATGGGCCCGTCGGACCCAACGATGGTGGCAGCCACCGTGGCCGCGTCACCCCTGGACGCGAGGTACGGCACGGCGATCGACCGCGACTCCGCGTACGAACGGCTGGCCGCGCGGCTGGCCCCGGCTCCCGCAGCCCCCGTGCTTCCCGTACCGGGCCCTGCTCCTGCGCCTGCTTCCCCTGCACCGGCGCGGGCCCCGGGTCGCGCGCGGACCGCGAAGCCTGAGCCGACGGTGGCGTCGGAGATCGGCGCCGCCATGACGCCGGCGGTGAAGTCCTTCGCGGTCGCCGCTGCAGCGACGCTGGGCCGCGAGATCTTCCGCGGCATGTTCGGCAACGCCAAGAAGCGCACCCGCTGAGCAAAGCCCGCCCCAGGTCCCGACCGGGCTGGGGAAGGCGGGGGGCTTGAGCGGAGGATGCGGGATTTGAACCCGCGAAGGGTTGCCCCTTACACGCTTTCCAAGCGTGCGCACTCGGCCACTATGCGAATCCTCCGCCGCAGAGGTTACCGCCTCGCGCACCGTAGACTGTCCGCCGACCCCTCGTGCGGCGTCATCCTGTGAACTCCCCCAGGGCCGAAAGGCAGCAAGGGTAAGCGGGCCCTGGCGGGTGCACGGGGGGTCCCTTGGTGCGGTCGGTCGGTCCGGTTACTGTCGTCGCGTGTCCCTGGCCCTGTACCGCCGCTACCGCCCTGAGACCTTCGCCGAGGTCATCGGGCAGGAGCACGTCACCGGGCCGTTGCAGCAGGCGCTGCGTAGCGACCGGGTCAACCACGCCTACCTGTTCAGCGGTCCGCGGGGCTGTGGCAAGACGTCGTCCGCCCGCATCCTCGCCAGGGCGCTCAACTGCGAGAAGGGCCCGACCCCAGATCCGTGCGGCGTCTGCCCGTCCTGCCTCGACCTCGCCCGCGACGGTGGGGGCAGCCTCGACGTCGTCGAGATCGACGCCGCGTCGCACGGCGGCGTCGACGACGCGCGCGACCTGCGCGAGCGCGCGTTCTACTCGCCGGCCTCCTCGCGCTACAAGATCTACATCATCGACGAGGCGCACATGGTGTCCTCGCAGGGATTCAACGCCCTGCTCAAGGTCGTCGAGGAGCCACCGCCGCACCTGAAGTTCATCTTCGCGACGACCGAGCCCGAGCGGGTGCTGGGGACCATCCGATCGCGCACGCACCACTACCCGTTCCGGCTGGTGCCGCCGCGGGTGCTGCAGGACTACCTCCAGCACCTGTGCGACCTCGAGGCGGTCGCCGTGGGGCCGGGTGTGCTCCCGATGGTCGTCCGTGCCGGCGCCGGTTCCGTACGAGACGCCCTCTCCGTCCTCGACCAGCTCATCGGCGGCGCCGGGCCGGAGGGCGTGACCCACGCCTACGCCGCCTCGCTGCTCGGCTACACCGATGCCGCACTGCTCGACGACGTGGTCGATGCGCTCGCGGCCGGCGACGGGGCTTCGGTCTTCGAGCTGGTCGACCGGGTGCTGGAGAGCGGCATCGACCCGCGGCGGTTCGTCGCCGACCTGCTGGAGCGGTTGCGCGACCTCGTGATCCTCCAGGCGGTACCGGACGCCGGCGCCAAAGGGCTGCTGCACGCACCGGACGACCAGCTGGCCCGGATGGTCGGGCAGGCCGGCCGGTTCGGGCCCGCCGACCTCGCCAGGGCGGCCGACGTGGTCAACACCGGGCTCACCGAGATGCGCGGTGCCACGGCGCCCCGCTTGCAGCTCGAGCTGATCTGCGCGCGGGTGCTGCTGCCGGCCGCCGACGCCGACGCCGAGCGCGGCATGCGGGCGCGGCTCGACCGGCTCGAGCGCCGGTTCGCGATCAGTGGTACGCCGGAGCCGCCGCCCCGACCGGCGCCGCCGGACCCCGTCGCGGCGACGCCGCCCACGCCCGTCGCCGAGGCCGCGATCGAGCCGCCGGCCGATGCGGACGTCGCCGAGCTCACGACGACCGACGCACCGTCCGACTCGGCACCGTCCGACTCGGCACCGTCCGACTCGGCACCGTCCGACTCGGCACCGTCCGACTCGGCACCGGCAGAGCCCGCGCCGCTCGACGCGCCCGTCGCCGAGGGCGGGCTCGACCTGCACGCCGTACGACGGATGTGGCCGGAGATCCTCGACCAGGTCAAGGCCAAGCGCCGGGTGACCTGGATGCTGCTGTTCGACAAGGTCCAGGTGCTCGGGCTCGACGAGCGCTCGCTGACCCTCGGGTTCCCCGACGCCGGGTCGGTCAAGGGCTTCACCGCAGGCGGCCACGACGAGGTGCTGCGGCAGTCGATCATCGACATCGTGGGCGCCGACTGGCGCATCGAACCCGTGCACCAGCCGGGGGGACCCGGGGGAACGCCGGTGCTGGCTTCGCCACCGGTCGAGCCCCCTCAGGACCCCGCGCCGCACGCAAAACAGGAGCCGAAGGACCCTGCGGTGCCACCTGCCGCGGCGGCACCGGAGGCGACCCGGCTGCCCCCTGCGGCTGCCTCCGGACCCGACGAGCCGGCCGCCGACGACGAGGACGCGGCCGACAGCGACCTGGCAGGCGCCGAGCTGGTGGCCCGGGAGCTCGGCGGGCGGGTCATCGGAGAGTTCGGCGCCGACCAGACGTAGGCTCGACCCTGCCCGCGCACCACCTGCCACCCACGGTCGGGTACCAGCCGCGAGCGGACTGACCAGCGGACAGGAGCGTCATGTACGAGGGCGTGGTCCAGGACCTGATCGACGAGCTGGGCCGGTTGCCCGGCGTCGGTCCCAAGAGCGCGCAACGCATCGCGTTCCACCTGCTGCAGGCCGACCAGGTCGACGTGCGCCGGCTCGCCCAGGTGCTCGTCGAGGTCAAGGACAAGGTGCGCTTCTGCCGTACCTGCTTCAACGTCGCCGAGGCCGAGCAGTGCCGGATCTGCCTCGACCCGCGGCGCGACCTGGCCTCGCTGTGCGTGGTCGAGGAGCCCAAGGACGTGCTGGCGGTGGAGAAGACGCGCGAGTTCCGCGGCCGCTACCACGTGCTCGGCGGGGCCATCAGCCCGATCGAGGGGATCGGCCCTGACGACCTGCGCGTCAAGGAGCTGATGACCCGGCTCGCGGACGGTACCGTGACCGAGCTGATCATCGCGACGGACCCCAACCTGGAGGGCGAGGCGACCGCCACCTACCTGGCCCGCCTCATCAAGCCCATGGGCTTGCGCGTGACCCGGCTGGCGAGCGGCCTGCCGGTGGGCGGCGACCTCGAGTATGCCGACGAGGTCACGCTCGGCCGAGCGTTCGAAGGAAGGCGGCTGCTCGATGTCTGAGCTGGACGAGTTCTCCCGCGACATCGCGGCGCATGTACGTACGTATCTCGCCGGCGTGCACGAGATCGCGACCGGGGAGTCCCCCGAGACCGCGGTGAGCGGGCTGATCGTGCAGCTGGCCCAGATCTCGATGGCCGGCGCCATGCTCGGGGCGGTGAGCGACATCGTCCCGCCGGACCGGTTCGAGGAGGACACGGGGCCCGACCCGGACGGCGACCCGCTGCGCGAGTCGCTCGGCCGCCTGCTCGAGGGCCTCGACGAGTACGCGTCGGTGTTCGACCCGCTGGTGCCGGAGCGGCCGGTCCACGGCCGGGTGTCCGACGACGTCGCCGACGTGGCCATCGAGCTGGCCCACGGCGTACGCCATCACGAGGCCGGGCGCTTCGAGGAGGCGCTGTGGTGGTGGCAGTTCTCCTACCTCTCGCACTGGGGTGCGCAGGCACTGAACGCCCAGCGGGCGCTGCTGTCGATCGTCGCCCACCAGCGGCTCGACTCCGAGGACGAGACTGCGTCGGCCGCCGAGGTCGATGCCCTACTGCGCGAGGGCTGATCGGGGGCCCGGTATCCTGGTCCTTCCGCCTTGGATTCCCCCTGAGGAGACGTGCGCCCCGTGGCCCTCGTGGTGCAGAAGTACGGCGGTTCGTCCGTCGCCGATGCCGCGTGCGTCAAGCGGGTCGCGCAGCGCATCGTGGCCTCGAAGAAGAACGGTTACGACGTGGTCGTCGTCGTGTCCGCGATGGGCGACAGCACCGACGAGCTGATCGAGCTGGCCGAGCAGGTCTCGCCGCACCCGCCGGCGCGCGAGCTGGACATGCTGCTCACCGCTGGGGAGCGCATCTCGATGGCCGTCCTGGCGATGGCGATCTCCGACCTCGGGGTCGAGGCCCGCTCGTTCACCGGAAGCCAGGCCGGGGTCATCACCGACGCGGTGCACGGCAAGGCGCGGATCATCGACGTGACCCCTGGCCGGATCCGGAGCGCGCTCGACAAGGGCGCCGTCGCGATCGTGGCCGGGTTCCAGGGCGTCAGCCAGGACACGAAGGACATCACCACCCTCGGCCGCGGCGGCTCGGACACGACCGCGGTGGCGCTGGCCGCCGCGCTCGACGCCGAGGTCTGCGAGATCTACACCGACGTCGACGGGGTGTTCTCGGCCGACCCGCGCATCGTCCCGAGGGCCCGGCGCCTCGACCGCATCACCTACGAGGAGATGCTGGAGATGGCGGCCAGCGGGGCCAAGGTCCTGCACCTGCGCTGCGTCGAGTACGCCCGGCGCTTCGACCTGCCGATCCACGTACGGTCCTCGTTCAGCGATCGCGAGGGCACCTGGGTGGTCTCCGACCGCAGCACCGGACAAGAGAGGGAAGACGTGGAGCAGCCGATCATCTCGGGGGTCGCCCACGACCGCAGCGAGGCCAAGGTGACGGTCGTCGGCGTCCCCGACCGGCCGGGCGAGGCCGCGGCCATCTTCGAGACCGTGGCCGGGGCCGAGGTCAACATCGACATGATCGTCCAGAACGTGTCGGCCGAGCTCACCGGGCGTACGGACATCACCTTCACGCTGCCCAAGAGCGAGGGCGACCGCGCGATGGCGGCTCTGGCCGCGCGGCAGGACGACATCGGGTTCGAGTCGCTGAAGTACGACGCCGGTATCGGCAAGATCTCCCTGGTCGGCGCCGGCATGCGCTCGCACCCGGGCGTCTCGGCCACGTTCTTCCGGGCGCTGGCCGACGCCGACGTCAACGTCGAGCTGATCTCGACGTCCGAGATCCGCATCTCGGTGGTCTGCCGGGAGTCGGCGGTCAACGCCGCGGTGGAAGCNGTGCACACCGCGTTCGGCCTGGACGCCGAGAGCGGCGAGGCCGTCATCTACGGAGGGACCGGTCGATGACCGCGCGCAGCCGGAACAGCAAGCCCACGCTGGCGGTCGTCGGTGCCACCGGCGCCGTCGGAACCGTCATGCTCGACCTCCTCTCGACCCGCACCGACGTCTGGGGCGAGATCCGGCTGGTCGCCTCGGCGCGGTCGGCGGGCAAGCGGCTGTCCGTGCGTGGCGAGGACGTCGAGGTGCTGGCACTCGCGCCCGAGGTGTTCGACGGGGTCGACGTCGCGATGTTCGACGTGCCCGACGAGGTGTCCGCGCAATGGGCTCCCGTGGCGGCCGCCCGAGGTGCGGTGGCGGTGGACAACTCCGGCGCCTTCCGGATGGATCCTGACGTGCCGCTCGTCGTGCCAGAGGTCAATCCCGAGCAGGCCCGCGTACGACCCAAGGGGATCATCAGCAACCCCAACTGCACGACGCTGTCGATGATCGTTGCGGTCAGTGCGCTGCACCGGCGCTACGGGCTGCGTGAGCTCGTCGTCGCGTCCTACCAGGCCGCGTCCGGAGCAGGGCAGGCGGGCATCGACACGCTCCGCGCGCAGCTGGTCAAGGCGGCCGACGACCCGGACATCGGGACCCGTCCCGGCGATGTCCGCCAGGTCGTCGGGGACTTCGGTCCGTTCCCGGCACCGCTGGCGATGAACGTGGTGCCCTGGGCCGGCTCCCTGCGCGACGGCGGCTGGTCGAGCGAGGAGCTCAAGGTCCGCGGCGAGTCGCGCAAGATCCTCGGGCTGCCCGACCTCAAGGTCTCAGCTACCTGCGTACGCGTCCCGGTGATCACCACCCACTCTCTCGCCGTGCATGCCGTCTTCGAGCGCGAGCCGTCGCAGGCCGACGCGCAGCAGATCCTGCGGGACTCCGCGGGGGTGCTGCTGGTCGACAACCCCGAGCTGGGTGAGTTCCCCACGCCGGCCGACGCGGTGGGCACCGACCCGACGTGGGTGGGCCGGGTACGCACCTCGCTGGACGACCCGTACGCGCTGGAGCTGTTCGTGTGCGGGGACAACCTGCGCAAGGGCGCTGCGCTCAACACCGCCCAGATCGCCGAGCTGGTCGCGGCCGAGCTCTGACCCGGCAAGGGCGCTGACGCTCGCCACCAAACGGCCGGCCCACGGGTGTCGATTCCCATCGGTGCCGTACGTCGTGATGATGTGACGGCGGCACGAGGCCGCCAGCGACCCGACGGAGACCTCTGATGCGCTACATGCTGCTGATCTTCACGAACCCGGAGAACTGGGCCGTTCTGAGCGAGGCCGAGACCGGCGCGATGTACGGCGAGTACGCCGCGTTCACCCAGCGGATCGTCGACTCCGGCGAGTTCGTCTCTGGCGACCCGCTGCAGGGCCCGGAGACGGCGACGACGGTACGGGTCCGAGCCGGCGCACGCTCGAGCACGGACGGTCCGTTCGTCGAGACCAAGGAGCACCTGGCCGGCTACTACGTCGTCGAGTGCGCGAGCCTGGACCGGGCGCTGGAGCTGGCGGCCGAGATCCCGGACGCGAAGTTCTCCGGCATCGAGGTGCGGCCGCTCGCCGACATGACGATGCCGAGCTAGTCGAGCGGCTCGCTCGGGCGAGGACCGAGACGTCGATGGCCGAGGGCGCGGGGGTGACCGAGGACCTGTTCCGATCCGAGTCGGTACGGGTCCTCGGTTCCCTCATGCGCCGGTTCGGCAACCTGGACCTCGCCGAGGACGCCTACCAGGACGCGTGCGTCGCCGCGCTGGAGACGTGGCCGCGGGACGGTACGCCGGCCAACCCCGGTGCCTGGCTCACGACCGTGGCCGGCAACCGGGCGCTCGACCGGATCCGCCGCGAGTCGGCGAGGCTGCCCAAGGAGGTCGAGGCCTCCGGGCTGCGACCGGGCTGGGGCCGGCGGGCCGCCTCCGCGCTCGAGGCCATCGACCTGACGGCCGGGCTGGAGGTCGACGGCGAGCCCGTCGACGCCCCGCTCGCCGACGACCAGCTGCGGCTGCTGTTCCTGTGCTGCCACCCCGCCCTCGCGTCCGAGGCGCAGATCGCGCTGACGCTTCGTACCGTCGGCGGACTCACGACCGGCGAGATCGCGCGTGCCTACCTGGTCCCGGAGTCGACGATGGCCCAGCGCCTCGTCCGCGCCAAGCGAAAGATCGTGCTCGCCGGGATCCCGTTCCGGCTGCCCGAGGGGGACGAGCTGGCGGCCCGTACTGCGGCCGTCCTGCAGGTCGTCTACCTGGTCTTCAACGAGGGGTATGCGGCCAGCGGTACCGACACCGTGGTCCGCACCGACCTGTGCGTCGAGGCGGTACGGCTGTCGGCGCTGCTGGAGCAGCTGCTGCCGAAGGACGCCGAGGTCATCGGCCTCCGGGCCCTGCTGCTGCTGCACGACGCGCGCCGGGCCGCCCGGGTGGACAGCACCGGGCGGCTCGTACCGCTGGACGAGCAGGACCGTGCGCAGTGGAGCTCGGCGCAGATCGCCCGCGGAGTCGCGATGGTGGAGCGGGCGCTGCAGCTCGGCCCGGTCGGCCCGTACCAGCTGCAGGCGTCGATCGCCGCCCTGCACGCCGAGGCTGAGTCGCCGCAGGCCACCGACTGGCCGCAGATCGTCGAGCTGTACTCGCTCCTGGCGCGCATCGCCCCCGGGCCGCTCGTGACGCTGAACCGGGGGGTGGCCGTGGCGATGTGCGACGGGCCGGCGGCCGGCCTCGCCCTGCTCGACGCCCTCGAAGGATCGGGCGAGCTGGCCGGGCACCACCGGCTGCCGTCGGCCCGCGCACACCTGCTGGAGCAGCTCGGCCGGCGTAGCGACGCGCTGGCCGCGTACGACGCCGCGCTGGCCCTGGTCGACAACTCACCGGAGCGGGCCTACCTCACCGAGCGCCGCTCCCGCCTCTCCCGCCCTTCCCCGCCGATCGAGACGCTAGGCGAGGATCCGTGACCTCGTCGGGTCGTACGGCGGCTTCAGGCTCAGCCGGGCGGTCACGTGCTGCTCGGCGCAGTCGACGACGAACGTGGTCGACGCGAGCCACTCCGCCGTGACACCGTCCGCATGGTCGACGACCGCGAGCCCCACCGCGCCGCCCAGGGTGTAGCCATAGCCGGCCGCCCGGACGTAGCCCACCCACCTGCCATCGACCAGCAGGGGCTCGTTGCCGAACAGCTGGACGGCGGGGTCGTCGAGGACGAGCGACACCATGGCGCTTCTGCGGGCGCCAGCCGCGCGCCGGGCGAGCAACGCGTCGCGCCCGACGAAGCCGCCGGGCTTGTCCCAGGCGACGGCGAAGCCGAGGCCGGCCGTCACCGGGTCGTCGGTGTTGTCGATGTCCACGCCGAAGTCGCGGTAGCCCTTCTCGAGCCGCAGCCCGCCCATGGCTGCCAGGCCTACCGGCCGGATGCCGAGATCGGTGCCGGCGGCCATCAGCGAGTCGTAGAGCGCGGGCGCGTACTCGGTCGGTACGTGCAGCTCCCAGCCGAGCTCGCCGACGTACGTGACGCGCAGCGCGAGCACGCGGGCGTAGTCGAGCTCGATGGTCTGCGCGGTGAGGTACGGGAAGGCGTCGTTCGAGAGGTCGGCCGTGGTCAGCCGCGACAGCAGGTCGCGCGAGCGCGGTCCCTGGACGGACAGCAGGACCGTGCCCGAGGTGACGTCGGTGACGTAGACCTGTTCCCCAGCAACGGTTTCCCGCCGGATCATCGCGCCAACGCGGCGGTGGATGATGTCGGAGGCGACGACGAGGAACTGCTCGTCGTCGAGCCGGGTGACCGTGAGGTCGGCCTGGATGCCACCGGAATGGTCGAGCCACTGGGTGTAGACGACGCGGCCCACCTCGCGGGCCACGTCACCGGCCGAGAGCCGTCCCAGAACCGCCGCGGCGGCCGGTCCCTGGACGAGGTGCTTGGACATCAGCGTCATGTCCATGACACCCACCGCTTCGCGGACGGCCCGGTGCTCGGCGCCCACGAGGTCGAACGATGCCTGCCGCTCGAAGCTCATCGCGGGGTCGGCCGGGGTGACGCCGGGCCCCGCGAACCACTCCGGGTACTCCCAGCCGGCCGAGACGCCGAAGCGTGCCCCGGCCGCCATGAGCCGCTCGTGCAGCGGAGACCGCCGCACCCCTCTGGCCGTCGAGGGCGACCAGCCGGGGAAGGCCGCGTCGCCGAAGAGCACGCCGAGCTGCTCGACCGTACGTTCCGAGCGGAACCGGCGCGACACCTCGTGCGGCAGCGCCCGCTCGACCGCGTAGTGCGCCACGTCGACCGGCGGCACGCCGTCGACCAGCCACTGCGCGACGACCGATCCCACGCCGCCACCGAGCAGGATGCCGAGCGAGTTGAGCCCCGCGGCGACCCAGAAGTTGTCGAGCTCCGGCGCCGGCCCGAGCATCGGGTGCACGTCGGGGGTGAAGCTCTCCGGGCCGCAGAAGAACTTGCGGATGCCCACGTCGGTGAGCACCGGGATGCGCGCCATGGCCGCCTCGAGGTAGGGGCCGACGCGGTCCCAGTCGGGCGGCAGCTCGCCGAAGGCGAACTCGCGCGGCGCGCCGTCGATGCACCACGGCCCGGCCACCGGCTCGAACAGGCCGACGAGCAGCCCGTCGCCCTCCTCGCGGTAGTACCCGTACCGGTCCGGGTCCTCGATGACCGGGAGGTCGCGGTGGACGCCCTCGAACGGCTCGGTCAGCAGGTAGTAGTGCTCGGCGGCCTGGAGCGGCACGTCGACCCCGGCCAGTGCCCCCACCTCGCGCCCCCACAGGCCTGCGCAGTTGACGACGTACTCGGCCTCGACCGTGCCGCGGTCCGTCACGACCCCCGTGACGCGGCCGCCGGTTCGGGTGAAGCCGGTGACCGGAACGCCCTCGACGATCCGGGCGCCGCCCATGCGCGCACCCTTGGCCAGCGACATGCAGACGTCGACCGGGTTGGCCCGGCCCTCGTCGGCGACATGGAACCCGGCGAGGATGTCGTCGACCTTGGCGAACGGCCACATCGCCGCGACCTCAGCGGCGGAGATCTCGTTGTCCTCGACGCCGAACCCGCGCGCGAACGCGGCCTCGCGGCGCAGCGCTTCCAACCGGGCCGGGGTCGTCGCGAGCGAGATGTGCCCGATCGGCCGGAATCCGGTGGAGAGTCCGGTCTCCTGCTCCAGTCCCGCGTACAGGTCCCGCGAGTAGCGGCTCATCCACAGCGCGGTCTCGTCGGCCATGCCGGCCGAGGTGATGAGGCCGGCGGCGTGCCAGGTGGTCCCTGACGTCAGCTGGTGCCGCTCGAGCAGCAGCACGTCCCGCCAGCCGAGCCTGGTCAGGTGGTAGGCGACGCTCGCCCCGATGACCCCGCCGCCGACGATGACGACCTGAGCGCGTTCGGGCAGCGACGACGAGGGGGAGGCGGGTGTGACGGTCATGGCTGAATCATCGTTCAATACCCGCCCCCCGCGCTAGGCCTGACGATTCGTTTGATCTACTACGCCGAATCGTCCAGCTAGTGGCCTCACCCGAAGGCGAACACCACCGTGACGGTCACGGTCACGTCCTGGGACCCGGCGGCGATCGGCGCGGACGCAGCGCCAGAGACCGCCACGGGCGACATCGTGTCGTACTGGTAGACGGGCGACGGGTTCGTGACGACCTCGGAGATGCTGATGACGGATCCGAGGGAGCGACTCGCGGCTCGCGCGTACTGCTCGGCCTTCGTCTTCGCGTCGACGAACGCGTGGTCCCGGGCGGCCGAGACGAGGGCGCCGGTGTCCTCGAGGTCGAGGCTGATCCCGTTGATGCGTACGGAGTTCCCGCCGGCCGCGGCGGCGGACGTGATCACCTGGCCGGCCTTGCCGAGGTCACGCAGCTTGGCGGTGACGCCTTCGGTCACGACGTACCCGTGCGGGATCGGCTGGCCGGACTTGCCGTACGAGTAGTCCGGCTGGATGGACAGGCCCGAGGTCTGGAGGTCCTTGTCGGCCACGCCTCCGGCCCGCAGCGCCTTCTGCACCCTGGCCTCGATCGTGCTGGCGCTGCCGAGCGCCGCGGAGACGCTGCTGCCGTTGGCCGTGACGCCGAGGTCCAGCACGAGCGTGTCGGGCTTGCCCGTCACCTTGCCGAGGCCGGTGACGGTGATCCCGCTCGGCTGGCTGGTGCCGGTGGGCCCGGCCGCGACGGCTGAACCGCCGGTGCCCGCCGCGCCGTTCCCCGACGTGGTGGCAGCGGAGGCGACCGATCCGCCGCTGTGCCAGGTACCCAGGAGGTACGCGACGATGAACGCGAGGGCCACGATGATGGCGGTGGCCGTCCGCCGAGGCGTCAGTGTGATCGTCATGGCGGTGGGACGGCTGCCGAAGGCGAGCGGTTCCGTCCGCATGCAGATGCGCCGCCTGCGCGGCCACCCGGGAGGTGGGGTTCATGGAGGGGTTGCACCGGCTGGTCGGCTTCGGTGACCACGTCTACGTAGCGACGTCGCGGCGCTACCTCACGCTGTCCACCGTCGTCCTCGACGGTCAGGGTGGTGCGCTGGTCGTCGACCCCGCCTGGGACGAGGACGAGCTGGCGGCGATACCAGCCGACCTTCTGGCGCTCGGGCTGGTGACCGTCGCCGGGCTGGCGACGCACGTCCACTACGACCACGTCCTGTGGCACCCCGACCTCGGTACGGTCCCGCGCTGGACCTCACCGTGGACGGCCAAGGCGGTGGTCGACCACCGGGACGAGGTGCTCCGCCCGCTCCTCGGCGACCTGCCCGACGAGCTCCTGGGGCTGGCGGCCCGGCTCGAGCCCCTGCCGGACCGCGCAACGGCTCCGCCCACCTACGTCGTGCCCTGGTCCGGCCCGGAGCTGCTCTGCCACCAGCACGACGCGCACGCGCCTGCCCACATCGCGGTCGAGATCGTAGCCGCGCGCGTCCTGCTGGCCGGTGACATGCTCAGCGACGCCGAGCTGCCGATGCCGGACGACCACGACATGACGCTGGAGCCGTACCTCGCCGGGCTCGACCTGCTGGCGCCGATCGTCGCCCGCGTCGACCTCCTCGTGCCGGGGCATGGCACGCCGACGTACGAACCAGTCGCACGGCTCGACGCCGACCGGCGGTACCTGGACGCTGTCCTCTCGGGGCGACGGGTCGACGACGCGCGGCTCGGCTACCCGGACATGGCCGAGCTGCACGAGGCCAACCTGCGCCGGGCCCGAGGCGAGCCGGCCCTCGGTGAGCCTGTCTAGGGAGCCGCGCTGATCACCTTGACCGAGCTGCTGCCGTCGACGACGTAGACCTTGCCGGTCAGCGGGCTCGCTGCGACGTCGAGGGGCGACCCCCCGACGTGCACCCTCGCGACGACGTGCAGCGTGCATCCGTCCACGACGTAGACGGCGCCGGCGTCGTAGCTCGCCACGAAGACCAGATGGGTCTGCGGGTCGACTGCCACTGCCAGGGACGTGCCGCCGTGGGCCGCGTCGACGTGCACCCGGCCGACGACCCGGGCGGTCCGGACGGAGATCTCGGTGAGGGTGTCGTCCTGGGGGCTCGTCACGTAGACGAGCCCGGACCGCTGGTCGATGCCGACGTCGCCGCCGGCACGGCCCAGCGCGACCGTCGACGTGACCTTGTTCGTACGCTCGTCCACGACCCAGACCGAGCTGCCGCCGACGAGGAACACCTTGTGGGCCAACGGGTCCACGGCGAGCTGGAGCGGCTGGTCGGGCAAGGTGATCCTCGCGCGCACCTGGTGCGTCACCACGTCGGCGACGGTGACGACATCGTCGTACACGCTGGTGGCGTACACGCGTCCGGTCACCGGGTCGACGGCCACCGCACCCGGCGCCCCCAGCCCGAGCGGGCCGGCGACGTCGATCACGGTCGCGACGTGCGTGGCCTCGTCGACGGCATACAGGTCGTCGTCGATCCCGGCGGCGAGCACCGTGCGCGTCGTCGGGTCGTCGGCCAGCCCGTACTCGCCGCAGCAGGGACCGTGGAGGGTCGCGCCGAGGGAGCCGGAAGCCCTGATCGCCGTGATGCGGCCGTCGTTGCCGTTGCCCACGTAGGCCGTGCCCGTACGGGAGTCGGCGGTCACGAGGACGGCACCGCCGGGCACGTGCACGGCGGTCACCGGGAAGGGGCTTGCCGCCAGAGCCGGCCCAGCCGTGAGCGGCAAGGCGCAGAGCGCGGCTGCGGCCAGCAGGGCGGCGGGCAGCACCGCTACGAGCCGGTGTCGGATCATCGGAGTCCCCCTTCGTGCGGTCGTCGGGGCGTCAGGTCGAGCGTCCCACGCGAGGAGAGGCGGCCGGACCGGCTCTACGTACAAACTTGCGTGCACTCCTTGACAGGCGCTCCGGCGCGCGAGGACCGTGATCGTCGCGGCCCGACCACGGAGGCGGGGGTCTGGCCGGTTGCGCACCAGCGGAGGTCGCCTTGTCGTCTGCACTCCGCGCCGCGACGCGCGGCGCCACCCTCGCCTGTGCCGTGTTCGCCGGCTGCCTCGCCGTCGCCGCGTGCGGCTCGTCCAGCGCGCCGAGCCCGGCCGCGTCGACCGCACCGGCGAGCGCGGCCGCCTCGTCTCCGGCCGCGTCGGCTGCCGGGTCCACCGCTGCGGCGGCCGGCCAGGTGCCCACGTCGTGCGCGGCGGTCCCCGAGTCGCTGATCGCGTCCTACGCCGGCGCCGTCAAGTTCGTGACCTCGCTCGGGCACGCCGGTCAGGTCAGCTGCGAGTTCGCGAGCGCCGACGCGAAGAGCATCGTCATCGTGAACATCGGTCAGGGCACGCCCGCGCTGTTCGCGGTCGCCAAGGCGGCGGCCGCCGGAGGGGGCCGGACGATCACGCCCATCACAGGCCTCGGGGCGCAGGCGTTCAGCATCAGCAGGGCCGGTGTGGTCCGCGGCGTGGAAGCGCTGACCGACTCGAACCTGCTCGTGTCGGTCACCTCGACGTTGACCGCGACGCAGGACGAGTCGCTGATCAAGGCGCTGATGCAGCTGTTCTGACGGGGCCCGTCGGCGACAGGACGGCGTTCCGGTCGTCAGGGCGGCCGAGGCGTACGCTGCCCGCAGCCAACGCGAGGGAGCGGTCATGCCAGCCTTGAGGATCCGCGCGGGCCTGCTCGGGTGCGTGACGATCGCTGCCACGGTGACCGCGCTCCTCGTCCCGGCATCGGTGGCGTCCGCGGCGTCCGTGACTCCGGCTGCGACCACTGCGGCGCTCTGCCATCCCTCCAGCGGGCACGCGGCCTCCCTGCCCTCGCAGGGCAGCTTCGTGATCGGTGAAGGGCGGGTCTGGGAGGTCGCCGGCTGCGCTCTGCTGTACGTGTCGTCGTGGACGCCGTTCGGAGGTCGGCACCCCATCACCGCCATCTCGACGGCTGACTTCCTCGCCGCGGTCGGCAACAAGATCGCCGACGGTGTCTTCATCCGCACGTTGCAGGACGGTCGGGTCTATCGCACGGTCGGCGGGGCACCGGTCTACGTGTCCACCTGGGCGGCGTTCGGTGGACCGCAGGCGTCGGTCCCGATCGACGGGGCCGACCTCAGCCATGCCGGACTCGGCTTCCCGTGGTTCGCGGTGAGCTCCTCGCCCTCGTCCTTGACGCCGCAGTTCGTACGCACCCAGGTCGGGCGGGTCTACGAGATCGCCCACGGCACCCCGCTCTACGTGACCAGCTGGGCGTCCCTCGGTGGTCCCCGGCCGACTGTGCTCGTCGACGAGACCGCCATCGATCGGGCCGGTGACCCGGGTCCGTGGCGGTTCCTCCACCGCTACCTCGCCGACGGGGACTTCCTGGAGGCGATCTTCTTCCCCGGCGACATCGTCGAGATGTACGTGATCGCCGGCGGCGCACCGATCTACCTTCCGACGCTGGCCAACCTGCCCGCGGTCGACGTCGTCATCAAGATCAGCCATGACACCGTCGCGCGCGCCGGGAGCGGCGTCCAGTACGACCACCTGAGGGCCCAGCCGGTCGACGGGACGTTCCTGTACGGCGTCTACGGTTCGACCGGAGGCCCCGGCATCCCGTCGCCGCTGTTCCACACGTACTGGACCAGTGGCGGTGCCGCTGTTCCAGTGACGAACGCTGCCAGCTGTCCCGGCGGTGGGGTCGCCATCGAGGACGAGGCCGTCGTGAAGGCCGGGACCGGCGGACGGTACGACCACCTGGCCGCCCTGCCGGCGCACCCGCCGACGCCGCCCTGCTAGCTGCCGCCCTGCTAGCTGCCGGCCAGCTGCGGCCAGCTGCCGGCTAGGTCGCAGGCCCCTGCTCGGCTGCGTCCTCGCGCTTCTCGACCACCCGTCGAACGTGCGGCAGCTCGGGGGTCTTCGCCGCATCGCGCCTGGAATCAGTCGTCGCCGGCGGAGCCGAGTGCTCGGCCAGCAGGCTGCCTCGCAACGACTCGTACACCGCCAGGCCCTGTCCGACCACGCCGGTGATCGTCTGGCCGACGCCCTCGGCGCCGTTGAGGACGGTGAGGTTCGCGCCGGACAGGCCGCCCGCCGCGGCGCTGACCAGCTGGGGGAGCACGTCGATGAGCTTGTTGGCGGCGATGAGCGCCTGGTTGCCGTCGTTCAGAGCCTCGGCGCGGGCGTTGATCGCGTCGGCCTCTGCCGCGGCCACCGTCCGCTGCGAGTAGGCCTCGCCGTCGGCTGCCAGCTTGGCCGACTCGGAGGCGGCTGCTGCCGCCACCTTGACCGCATCGCCCTCGGCGTCGGCCAGGGTGCGCCGCTTGTGCGACTCCGCCTCGGCGGACAGCTTCGTCGTGTCACGGCTCGCCTCGGCGAGGGTGCGCTGCCGGTAGGCCTCGGCCTCGGTCTTGAACTTCGTCGTGTCGCGCTCGGCTTCGGCGAGGGTGCGCTGGCGGTAGGCCTCCGCGTCCGCCGGACGGCGTACCTCGGCCTCGAGCTTCTTCTCCGTGAGGGCGGCCTCGCGCTCGGCGAGCAGGGTCTGCTGGGCGATGACCTCCTGAGTCGCCTGTGCCTGGGCGAGCGGACCGGACTGCGCCGCCCTCGCCTTGGCCTGCTCGACCTCTGCGGCAAAGCCGGCCTGCTTGATCTCGGTGTCCCGGACGTACTCGGCCCGGAGCGCGGCCGCCTCCTGCTCGCGCTGGGTCGCCTCCTGGTCGGCCTTCGCGGCGGCGATCCGCGCGGCCGAGGCGACGGCGGCGGCGTGCGGTGCCGCGATGTTGGTGATGTACCCGGTCGAGTCCTCGATCTCCTGGACCTGGAGGGAGTCGACGACGATGCCGAGCTTCTCCATCTCGCCGTGGCTCCCGTCGCGGACCTCCTGGGCGAGCCGGTCGCGCTCGCGGATGATCTCCTCGACAGTCAGGCTGCCGATGATCGAGCGCAGGTGGCCGGCGAAGATCCGTCCGACCAGCTCCTCCATGCGGTCCTGCTCGGCGAGGAACCGGCGCGCCGCGTTGGCGATCGACACCGGGTCGTCGCCGACCTTGAACGCCGCCACGGCGCGGATCGACAGCGTGATGCCCTGCGTGGTGACGCAGTCCTCGGCGATCTCCGACTCTCGAAGCGACAGCGAGAGGATGCGGGCCTTCTGCTTCACCGGGAGGACGAAGCTGCCGTGCCCGGTGACGATGCGGAACTGCGTGTCCCCGGTCCGCCGGCGGGAGCCCGAGATCAGCAGGGCCTCGTTCGGTGCGGGTACGTGCCAGAACAACATGGGGAGCTCCTCGAGCTGTGGGCGTTACGGGCAGGGCGTGACGGTGACCGAACGGGCGGAGCGCGACTCCACCACGATCACCCGGGCGTTCTTGGCAACGGGCTCGTCGCAGTAGGCCGAGAAGCCCTCGGTCCCGCCGCGTACCGGGAGCAGGACCTCACCGGGCCGCTCGACCGTGATGGGAACCGTCACGTAGCCGATCGTGCCGATCAGCTGCTGGTCGAGATCCTCTGCCACTTCCCCCGCCTCGCCTGACGCACGTCCTTCGTGCGGACCCCTTCACAGTAGACCGCCGCTAGTGCCGCCGCCGGAGGACGACAAGGCTCACCGTGTATGCCAGACCGCCGACCGCTGCGATGACTCCGTACCCGCCGATGTTGCCGCCGTCCCGTGCGGCGGACACGATCGCACCGATGATCGCGGCGAGCCCCATGGCCAGTCCTGCGAACGCGGTGGCGTCCTGGTCGAGCCGGCGCTGCCGCTCGTCGCCACCGGCACGCAGGATGGCACCGGTGTCGCTGTCCCGGCCCGACCAGACGTATGCGACGGCGGCGGCGACGGCGTAGAACGCCACGAGCCCCACTGCGAGCCCGTGCTGGCCGCCGATCCAGGTGGCGACGGCCAGGCCGCCGCCACCGACGACCAGCACGGCTGCGGTCGCGCCCCGATGGCCGGTCACGGTCTGGGTCATGACTCCTCCTCGTCCGGGCTGAAGATGTCCTCGACGGCGCTCTCGAAGGCCCGTGCTATCGCGAAGGCCAGGGGCAGCGACGGCAGGTAGCGGCCCGTCTCGATCGAGTTGATCGTCTGCCGGGACACCCCGAGCGCGGCGCCGAGGTCGGCCTGAGAAAGGCCACCTGCTGTACGCAGCTCGCGGACCCGGTTCTTCATGTGTCAAGCATGCTTGACACGGCTCAAGGTGTCAAGGGTCCTTGTCACTCCAGCGCGCCGCCTGGGTATGTTCCTCGCGTGACGCGACCGACCCACGACCTGCTGTTCGGCTCGTTCATCACCCCGTCGGCGGGGAGCCCGGAGGTCGCGGTCGCGCTGGCACAGCTGTCCGAGCGGGTCGGGCTGGACCTGGTCACGTTCCAGGACCACCCGTACCTGCCGCAGTTCGTCGACACGTGGACGCTGCTGTCCTACGTCGCGGCTCGCACCGACGTGATCCGCCTCGCGCCCAACGTGCTCAACCTGCCGCTGCGGCAGCCGGTCGTCCTCGNCAGGAGCGCGGCCAGCCTCGACCTTCTCAGCGATGGGCGCTTCGAGCTGGGCATCGGCGCAGGCGCGTTCTGGGACGCCATCGAGGCCTCGGGTGGACGCCGTCTCTCCGCTGGCCAGGCGATCGCGGCGCTGGAGGAGGCCATCCACATCGTGCGCGAGGTGTGGGCAGCGGACGAGCGCGGCGGCGTGCGCGCCGACGGCACCTACTACCAGGTCGCGGGCGCGAAACGCGGGCCCGCTCCGGCGCACGACATCGCGGTGTGGGTCGGCGCGTACAAGCCTCGGATGCTCGCCCTCGTCGGCCGGGTAGCGGACGGCTGGTTGCCGTCGCTGTCCTACCTCGACGGCATCGAGCAGCTCGCGGACCTGAACGCCGTCATCGACGAGGCTGCGTCGTCGGCCGGCCGCGACCCCGCCGGGATCCGGCGGCTGCTCAACATCAACGGGTCGTTCGGGACGGCGTCGAAAGGCCTGCTGCAGGGGCCGGCGGACCAGTGGGTCGAGGAGCTCACCGGCATCGCGCTCGACTACGGNACGAGCGCGTTCATCCTGGGCTCCGACGACCCTCGGATGCTCCAGGTGTTCGCGCAGGAGGTGGCCCCGGCAGTCCGCGAGGCCCTGGTCGACGACGTTCCACCTGACGATTCGTTTGATCTAGCACCACCAATCGTCAGGTCTAACCGCACCCAGATCTGGGACGAGGCGGAGCGACCGCACGGGCCGGATCCCGAGCCCGGTCGTACGTACACCGCGCGCGGCCGTGCCGTCGGCGCCCACCTGGTCGAGGTGCACGACCACCTGCGCCGCGAGCTGGACCAGGTGCGCGACCTCGTCCGGCAGGTGCGCGAAGGGATCGTCGAGATCGGTGCGGCACGGTCGACGCTCAACGAGATGGCCCTTCGGCAGAACAGCTGGACGCTCGGCGGCTTCTGCGAGTCCTACTGCCGGGTGGTCACCGGCCACCACTCGCTCGAGGACGAGGCGGTGTTCCCGCACCTGCGGGCGAGCGACCCGCGTCTCGCGCCCGTGATCGACCGCCTCGAGGAGGAGCACCGCGCGATCCACCACGTGCTCGACCAGGTCGACGCGTCGCTCGTGCACCTGGTCGCCCACCCGGACGACGTCGACCGGGTGGGCGACGCTGTGGATCTGCTTGCCGACACCCTGCTCTCGCACCTGTCGTACGAGGAGCACGAGCTCGTAGAACCGTTGACCCGCCTAGGCTTCTACGACAACCAGGTCTGAGGCGAGGCCCCTGCCGAGGGGCAGGTAGTGGTGGGCGTGGCCCTCGACGTGAACGCGCGGCACCAGCCGCTCGAACGCCGACGGCAGCCACCAGTTGCGCGCACCGAGGAGGTGCATGACCGCCGGTACGAGCAGCATCCGGACCACAGTCGCATCGATGAGGATCGCCGCTGCCATGCCGATGCCGATCACCTTGAGCACGACCATCTGGCTCGGGATGAACGCCGCGAACACGGCGATCATGATGGCGGCCGCGGCAGTGATGACTCGGGCGGTGCCGGCCAGCCCCTGCACGATCGCCGTGGCGTTGTCGCCCGTACGCAGCCAGGACTCCCTCATCCGGGCCACGAGGAACACCTCGTAGTCCATCGAGAGGCCGAAGAGGACCGCGAACATCAGTACGGGTACGAAGGCCGGAAGCGGTGTCGGGTTGTCGATGCCGAACAGCCGGCCGAACCACCCGCCCTGGAGGACCAGGGCCACGACGCCGTAGGCAGCCGCGACCGACAGCAGGTTCATGGCGGCTGCCTTGACAGCGACCACGACGCTGCGGAACGCGACGAGCAGCAGCAGCATCGAGAGCAGCACGACACCACCGATGAGCAACGGGATCCGCTTGACGATGTTGCTCGTGCTGTCGATCGCGGTCGCGGTGACGCCGCCGACGTGCACGNTGAGGCCGGTTCCCGATGTCGCCGTGGGGAGGACGGAGTCGCGCAGGTGCCGGACGAGGTCCTCGGTGGCCGGGTTCTGCGGCCCGGTCGTCGGGAGCACCGTGAACACCGCGGTGTCCCCGGCCGGGTTGAGCCGCGGCGGGNTGACTGCGGCGACGCCGGGCACGTGGCCGAGCGAGCCGACCAGCCGGGTGACGGCGGTCTCCGCGGTCCCGGGAGCCAGCTCGGCCACGACGAGCAGCGGACCGTTCGCGCCGGGGCCGAACGCCTGCGCTGTCAACGTGTATGCCGTGCGCCCCGAGGTGCCGAGCGCGTCGTTTCCGGCGTCGGGGAAGCCGAAGCGGGTACCGAGGAACGGCGACGCGAGCAGCAGGAGCGTCGCCACGCCGACCAGCGTCGCTGCCACCCGGTGCCGCTGAACGTACCGGCTCCATCGCATCCAGCCACGACCTGCCGCGGCGCCGGCTGGAGCCACCTGCGAGGCGGCGGCGCTCGCAGTGCGACGCCGGCGCGGCAGAGGGATGCGCAGGCGGTCGATGCGTGGGCCCAGGTAGCCGAGCAGCGCCGGGAACAGCGTCATGGCGGCGAGCAGCACGACGACCACAGCGGCGATCGTGACGACCGCGGCGCCGCGCATGAACGACAGCCCCATCGCGAACAGGCCGAGCATGCTGACCACGACCGTGCTGCCGGCGAGAAGGACCGCCCGCCCGGCCGTGTCCAGCGTCGCGACGGTCGCCGTCTCCGGGTCGAGGCCCTCGGCCCGCCACTCGCGGAAGCGGGTGACCATGAGCAGGGCGTAGTCGATGCCGACGCCGAGGCCGATCATCGTTGCGAGCGAGGTCGCCCAGTCGGGTACGGGCATGACGGCCGCGATGAGTCCGGTGAGACCCGAGCTGACGCCGAGCCCGGCGAGTGCCACGAAGATCGGCAGCCCGGCGGCCACGACCGTGCCGAACGTGATCAGCAGGATGAGCGCCGCTGCCAGCAGGCCGAGGCCCTCGGAGCCGATCTGGCCCTGCTGCGCCGCCTCGACGGTCTGCCCGCCGAGGGCGACCTGCAGGCCGGCGTGCTGCGCCGCGTCGGCGATCGACATGAGCTTCTCCGTGGCGGGTACCGGCATGTCCGCCGGGTTGGTGACGTCGAGCCGGAGCGTGGCCAGCGCNNNCGTCCCGNCGGTCGAGATCGACCCCGGGGTCGTGTACGGGTCGAGCACGCCGGCCACGTGCGGCTGCTGCCCCAGCGTGGCGAGCAGGGACTCGACCCGGGCCTTCGTCGCCGCTGCGCTGATCGAGCCGGAGCTGTGCGCGACCACGGAGATCGTGTCGCCGGACTGCGCCGGGAACCGCTGCAACAGCAGGGACTGCGCCTGCTGGGAGTCCGAGCCGGGCGCGGTGTAGTCGGCGCTGAACGTCCCGGCGAAGGCCGTCGACAGGCCGCTGACGAGGACGAGCGCCGCGACCCAGANGGCGACGGTGCGACCGCGCCGGCGGTAGGTCAGCCGCGCCAGCCGGCCGAGCGGCCCCGGGGNNGGCGGCGGCGAGCCGGCTGCGTCCTGGTGAGGGGTCGAGACCGTGGCGGTCTGGGTCATGACGGCTCCTTGCCGAGGTGATGGACCATGACGTGAGTGATGAGGCATAACCAAACCGCACCGACCAGGTTCTGTCAAGGGGCTTCACTTGAGTGAATGTGCGTTACTCTTGGCGCATGGACACGGCTACCGCCCCGTCGCGCCGAGAGCGCGCCCGGGCCGCGACGATGGCAGAGATCAAGCAGACGGCGCTCGAGCTGATGCGCGAGCAGGGCCACACCGACGTCCGGTTCAGCGACATCGCGCGGGCGATGGGGCTCACCCCGCCCGCGCTGTACCGCTACTACGCCGACCGCGACGAGCTGTTGACCGAACTGATCACCGACGCCTACCGCGACCTCGCCGATGCCCTCGTCGCACCGGTCCACCCGCAGGTGTCCCTCGACCCGCAGGCGCACCTGCTGCTGGTCGCCTCCGCCTACCGCGCGTGGGCGCGTGGCGAGCCGCACAAGTTCGCGCTGATCTTCGGGCCGCCCGTGCCCGGCTACGCCGCGCCCGAGGAGGGGCCGACCGTCGAGGCGGCGCAGGGTGCGATGGCCAACCTTGCCGCCGTCGTGCATCGGGCCGCCGCGCAGGGCGCCCTCGGCGACCCGATCGTCGCCGACGTCGATCCCGACACCTGGACCAGNCTGACGTCCGAGGAGAAGTCGGGGTCGGTCGGGGGCGACCTGCCGGTCGCGACCCACCAGGCGATGCTGCACGCATGGGCGGCGCTGCACGGGTTCGTGTGCCTGGAGGCGTACGGCCACTTCGACTGGTTCCCGGTCGAGGCGCGCGACGGGCTCTTCCGTACGCAGGTGCGTCTGGCCGGTCTCGCGATCGGCTTCCGCGACGCCTAAGCAAACGCTTATCTGACCATTGCCACGCCTTGGGGGCCCCGAGCATCATGAGCCCCGCATCACCGGCGACGGCGCCCGACGGCTCTGTCCAAGGGGAGGGGCGTGCGGCATGGCGGTCGAGTCGAGCGGGCACAGTCACGGGAACCCGCGGCTGTACGAGCTGATCGAGAACGCGCCGAAGACCGGCAAGAGTCCCACCGTGTGGGCATGGCCCGAGCTGATCGACTTCCTGAAGATCGCCGGCCAGCCCGTGCAGGGGCCATGGCCGCCGCACCAGCAGCCGCGTCCCGATCCCGAGGACGACTCGATGCCGGTCGCGGTGCCCGACCCGCACCAACCCTGANCGGCTGTTCTCCCCGTACCCGCTCAGAGGAGGCTCGCGTGTATCCGTCTCGGTTCCGCTACGAGGCTCCACACTCGCTCGACGAGGCGATCGACCTGATGTCGCGCGGCGGCGGCGAGGCGAAGGTGCTGGCCGGTGGTCAGAGCCTCGTGCCGCTGCTGAAGCTNCGGTTCGCCGCCCCAGAGGTCCTCGTGGACATCAACAACATCCCGGGCCTCGGCCACCACCGCGCAGAGGCGGACGGCACCATCCGCNTCGGCGCGCTCTGCCGGCACGCCGACCTGGAGCGGTCGGCNATCCTCACCGATCGGCAGCCGACGATGGCGGCGGCCGCGCCGCTGATCGCCGACCCGATCGTCCGGAACCGCGGCACCCTGGTCGGCTCGCTCTGCCACGCCGACCCGCAGGGCGACTGGGCGTCGGTCATGACCGCGCTGGGCGGCCACGTCGTCGCGCAGGGGACCAAGGGGAAGCGCAACATCCCGGTCGCGCAGTTCGTCAGCGGCCCGTTCCAGAACGTCCTCGCGTACGACGAGATCGCGATCGAGGCCGTGGTCCCTGCGCCGAAGGGCACGCCGGCCGGCGGCTACCTCAAGCTGGAGCGCCGGGTCGGGGACTTCGCGACGGCAGGTGTTGCCATCGCGATCGAGACCTCTGGCGAGCTGGTCACCCGCGCGGGCATAGCGCTGACAGGTGTGGGCGGTTCGACGATCGAGGCTACGGAGGCCGGCCGTGCGCTGGTGGGGTCGGCGCTCTCGATGGCTTCGATCGAACGGGCTGCGGACCTCGCCGCTGAGGCCGCGCGGCCGAGGACCGACCACCGCGGCAGCGCCGAGTACAAACGGCACATCGTCCGCACGTTCGTCGTACGCATCCTGACCCGGGTCAGCGAGTCCGCGGAGAGGGCGGCCTGACATGAGCAGCCTGTACGAGGAGATCAGACCTGACCCGGGCAGCGACGTCCCGACCCGCCGCGTCACGATCACCGTGAACGGCGAGAAGCGGACGGCGGAGATCGAGCCGCGCCTGCTGCTCGCCCACCTGATCCGGCAGGGGTTCCGCCTGACCGGCACGCACACCGGGTGCGACACCTCCAACTGCGGGGCGTGCACCGTGCTCTTCGACGGCAAGCCGATCAAGAGCTGCACGATGCTCGCGGTGCAGGCCGACGGGCACGACGTCACCACGGTGGAGGGCCTCGCCACGGCGAGCGAGCTGCACCCGGTGCAGGAGGGGTTCAAGGACGAGCACGGGCTCCAGTGCGGGTTCTGCACTCCAGGGATGATGCTGACCGCCAAGGCCCTGCTCGACGAGAACCCCGACCCGACCGAGGACGAGGTGCGCTGGGCGCTGTCCGGCAACCTGTGCCGCTGCACCGGCTACCAGAACATCGTGAAGTCGGTGCTGTGGGCGGCCGAGAAGCTCCGGTCCGAGTCCGCAGGCTGAGCGCTAGAACCCAGGGAGCTACCGACGTGACGCAGGCACTGGACGAGATCAAGATCGGCGGGATGGGCGCGAGCCGCAAGCGGGTCGAGGACAACCGGTTCATCCGCGGCAAGGGCAACTACGTCGACGACATCGTGCTGCCCGGCATGCTGCACATGGAGATCCTGCGCAGCCCGCTCGCACACGCCCGGATCAAGTCGATCGACGCCAGCAAGGCGTGGGAGATCCCCGGGGTCCGTCTCGTGCTCACCGGGGAGATGATGGCGACCCGCAACCTGGCGTGGATGCCGACGCTCTCGTACGACACGCAGGCCGTGCTGGCNACCGACAAGGTGCGGTTCCAGGGCCAGGAGGTCGCCTGCGTCATCGCCGACGACCCGTACATCGCGAAGGACGCGTGCGAGGCGATCGTCGTCGACTACGAGCCGCTCCCGGTGATCGTCAACCCGATGCAGGCGATGGCCGAGGGCGCGCCGCTGATCCGGGACGACAAGGAGAACCAGCACGACAACGTCGTCTACGACTGGGAGGTCGGCGACCGAGCGGGCACCGACCGGGCGTTCGCCGAGGCGGACGTCATCTCCAAGCTGGACCTGCACTACCCGCGGTCGCACCCGTCGCCGCTGGAGTGCTGCGGCTCGATCGCCGACTACAACCGGTCCACGTCCAAGCTGACCGTCTACATGACCTCGCAGGCGCCGCACATCATCCGCGCCGCGGTCTCGCTGGTCGCGGAGATCCCCGAGCACATGATCCGGATCGTGTCCCCGGACCTCGGTGGCGGCTTCGGCAACAAGGTCCCGGTCTACCCGGGGTACGTGATGTCGATCCTCGCCTCGATCCTGCTCGAGCGGCCGGTGAAGTGGATCGAGGACAAGTCCGGCAACCTGATCTCCACCGGTTTCGGCCGCGACGTCTACCTGCANGGCGAGATGGCGCTGCGCAGGGACGGCAAGATCCTCGGCGTGCGCATGCACACCGACGCCGACCACGGTGCGTTCTTCAGCGACGCGCAGCCGAGCAAGTTCAAGATCGGCCTGATGCACTCCACGTTCGCCTGCTACGACATCCCGACCGCCCACCTGACCGCGCGTGGCATGTACACGAACAAGGCGCCGGGCGGCGTCGCGTACCGATGCTCGTTCCGCGTCACCGAGGCGATGTTCTTCCAGGAGCGGATGGTGCACGCCGCCGCCAACGACCTGGGTATCGACCAGGCCGAGTTCCGGCGCATGAACTTCGTGCGCGACGACGATTTCCCNCACCGGACCCCGTTCGGCTTCCTCACCGACTCCGGCCAGTACGGCAAGTGCCTCGAGGTAGGCCTCGAAGCCGTTGGCTACCAAGACTTCTTGCGGCAGAAGGAGGAAGCCAAGAAGCGTGGCCGGCTCCTGGGGATCGGCATCTCGACGATGACCGAGCCGCTCGGCGCGGGCAACAGNCGCGAGTACGACATCCTCGGCATCAAGATGTTCGACTCCGCGGAGCTGCGGGTNCACATGACGGGCAAGGCGATCCTGCGGACCGGCGCGAAGTCGCAGGGCCAGGGCCACGAGACCACCTGGGCCCAGATCGTCGCGCACGAGCTCGGCCTGCCGGCCGAGGACGTGACGGTCGAGGAGGGCGACACCGACACGGCGCCCTTCGGGATGGGGACCTACGCCTCGCGCAGCACCCCGGTCGCCGGCGCTGCGGTAGCGATGGTCTCGCGCAAGGTCCGAGCGAAGGCCCGCAAGCTGGCCGCCCACCTGCTCGAGGTGTCCGAGGAGGACGTCGAGTGGGAGCTGGGCCGGTTCTACGTCCGCGGGGCGCCGGAGCGCGGGGCCACCATCCAGGAGTGCGCGATGGCCGCGTACAGCAACATGCCCGACGGCATGGAGCCGGGCCTGGAGAACGTCGCCTACTACGACCCGCCCAACCTCACGTGGCCGTTCGGCTGCTACATCGTCACCGTCGAGGTCGATCCCGAGACGGGGGTCTGGGACGTGCTGTCGATGATCGCGGTGGACGACTGCGGCGTGCGGATCAACCCGATGATCGTCGAGGGCCAGATCATGGGCGGCCTGACCGAGGCTTTCGCCATGGCCAGCATGCAGTTCATCACGTTCGACGCCGAGGGCAACTGCGTCGGCTCGAACTACATGGACTACCTGCTCCCGACCGCCTGGGAGACCCCCGGCTTCGAGCTGCACGAGGTCGTCACGCCGTGCCCCCACCACCCGATCGGTGCCAAGGGCGTCGGCGAGTGCGCCACCGTCGGCGGACCCGCGGCTTTCGTCAACGCCGTGCTGGACGCGATCAAGGACACGGGCGTCCGCAACATCGACATGCCCCTGCTGCCCGACCGGGTCTACGAGGCGATCACCCAGCGGCACGACGTCTCGGGCGCGCCCCCGGTGAAGTCGGACGACTGATGAGCGGACACACCTACGAGGGCTGGGACGTGATCGAGCGGGCAGCGGAGCTNGTCCGCCAGGGGGAGGAGTTCGCCCTGGCCACGGTGGTGTGGCGGCAGGGTCCGTCCTCCGGGCAGCAGGGCTCGCGGGCCATCGTCACGGCGTCCGGCGACCTGTACGGGTGGATCGGCGGCGCCTGCGCCGAACCCGTCGTGATCCGCGAGGCGCAACGGGTGATCANGGANGGCGAGCCCCAGCTGTTGCTCCTGGGGACGCCGGAGCAGTTCGGGACNGCGGTCCCGGACGGGATCAAGGTGATCCCGATCTCGTGCCAGAGCGAGGGAGCCCTGGAGGTCTACGTGGAACCCGTTCTGCAGACACCGAGCGTGGTCATCCTCGGCCGGTCGCCGATGGCCCACACGCTCGCCGACCTTGCCCGTGCCCTCGGNTGGCGGACGGANCTGGTGGCCGGTGCGGACTTCTCGGCNGCGACCATCGACCACAGGTCGATCGTCGTCGTGGCCACGCAGGGTCANGGTGACGAGGAGGCCGTGGAGCACGCGGTCACTGCGGCGCCGGCCTACGTCGGCCTCGTCGCCTCCCGTCGCCGCGGCGAGTCGGTGCTCGGCTACCTCGCCGACCGTGGCGTCCCGAGGGAGCTGCTCGACCGCGTACGAGTGCCGATCGGCCTCGACCTGGGGCACACGTCGCACCGGGAGATCGCCGTCGCGATCCTCGCCGAGCTCGTCCAGCTGCGGGCGGCCGGGGGGCTGGCTCCTGATGACCAGGCTGGCGGCGAGGAGGCCGCGGCGACGAAGCAGCACGCGCTCGACCCGGTCTGCGGCATGACCGTGGCGGCCGACGCGTCGAGCCACCCGCTGGAGTACGGCGGCGTCACGTACTACTTCTGCTGCGTGGGCTGCCACGACGCGTTCGAGAAGGATCCCCCTGCCTACGTTGCCCAGGAGGTCCCATGCTGATCAAGAGCGAATTCGAGGTCGCCCAGCCGATCGACAAGGTCTGGCAGTTCTTCGACAACATCCCGCAGGTGGCCGCCTGCCTGCCCGGGGCGGAGCTGACCGACGACCTCGGCGACGACAAATACCTCGGGAAGGTCGCCATCCGGATGGGTCCGGTGAAGATGCAGTTCTCCGGCACCGCTGAGATCAAGGAGCGCGACGACACGGCCAAGCGCGTCGTCGTGGACGCGGCCGGGGCCGAGGAGAAGGGCCGAGGCCAGGCGGCGATGCTGGTCACGGCTCGGCTGCTGTCGGTCGGTGGCGGCACCAAGGTCGAGGTCGTGCAGGACCTCCAGCTCTCGGGTGCGGCGGCGCAGTACGGGCGCGGCATGATCTCCGACGTCACGGCCGTCCTGATGCGCGACTTCGCCACGAACATGCAGACCCGCATCTCCGCGATCGAGCGTGGGCTGTCGCCGGACTCGGTCGGTGCGGCCGCGCCCGCGAGCGGTCTCGCGATCGGTCTTCGCGCGATGCGGATGGCGCTGCTCCGCGTCTGGAAGCGCTTCTTCGCCCCGTACCAGCCCCGCACGAGCTGAGGAGGACGAGTCATGGTTCTGTGGTGGATCGGCAACGTGGTGCTGCTGCTGGTCGTGGTGCCGGTGCTCGTCGCGCTGCTCAGCCGGCTGCTGGGTGCTGTCGAACGGATCCGCGGGGCCTCGGACGACATCCTGGCCGCCGGCGTCGCCCTCACGGGTGAGCTCGACGACGTACCCGAGCTCCTGTCGACGACGGGTACGACCGTCCACGAGGTCGCCGTCGGTGCCACCCGCTACGCGGGTTCCGTCGCCAAGCTGCTGGGCTGAGAGGAGCGCCGTCATGCCGTTCGTCGCCTGGGTGACCGTGGTCATCTCCGTGCTGATCATCCTGGCCGCCGCCGTCGGCCTCTACCGGGTCGTCCTTCACCTGAAGGTCGTACGGGACACGCTCGGCACCGTGGTCGTCGGCGTCTGGGTCGTCGCCAAGCAGACCAGCACCGTCCCCGCGTCCGTGGCCGCGGTCAACGCCGACCTGAAGCCCGTACGGGACTTCTGCGAATCCGTCTGATCCGGCGGAAGGAGCCGACGATGTACGAGTTCACGTGTGGCAGCCCGGTGTGCACCGCGCACCTGACGGCTGAGACCAAGGACGAGCTGATGGGCCTGGTAGGCAAGCACGTCGTGAAGAAGCACCGGGTGCCTGCGCCCACCAAGTCGATGGTGCAGTTCCTCGAGGCCAACACGATCCACGAGTTCCCTTCCAGCCGAACGAGAGGCTGAGCCGATGACCGCTGTCGTCGAAGCAAGCACCTCGACCGCCGGGTGGGCGGTGGGCTACACCGTCGGGATCGTCGTCGTGCTGGTGGTCGTGGCCCTGGTCGTGCCGATCCTGCTGCTGGCCCGATCGATCGGCAAGGAGGCGGGGATGATCAACGACTCGCTGACCGAGTCGGTCCACAACACCGCTGCCCTCAAGGACCTCAGCACGACGATCGACCATGCGCAGGTCATCGTTGCCGGGCTGAACCGTGGACGTACCAGGCTGGGAGGCTGACCGTGGCGAGCATGGCGTTCGATTCCCTGACCTCGACGCAGCGCGGGCTGTGGTGGGGGGCGATCATCGGTGGCTTCGTGGTCATCCTGGTCGTCGTGGCCCTGCTCACGACCCTGGTCCTGCTGGTACGCACGATCGACCGGCGCGTGGTGATGGTGCGCGACACGTTGCAGGCTGCGGCCACCAACACCGCTGACGCCGCACTCATCCCCAAGACCGCGGACGGCGTCGAAGCGGTGCTCGCCGAAGGCCTGGAGCATCACCTGTTCCTGGGACGCGTACTCGGAAAAGTGAGGTCGTGACCGCGATGGTCTTCCTGTCCGTAGTCGACATCGTCCTGCTGATCGCGGGGCTCGCGTTTTTCCTCTACGTCCTCGGGACGCAGCTCGCCCGCATCGCGACCAACCTCGAGGAGTGCGCCGAGCTCGTCAGGACGATCAGGTCCAACGCCGAGGTGATCCGACCCGGCCTCGAGCACATCAACCGCACCGGTCGCGTCGTGGCCGGTGCCCTGCCGCTGCTCTACGGCATGGCCGAAGGCATCGTCACGGGTGTGACGCCGATGCCCGAGCAGCCCGTGGAGCGCCCCCCGGCCCGCCCGGCGATGGGTCGCCGCCGGTCCCGCATGCACGACGGCGTGGGCTACGCACCCGCGGGTCACAGCTGATCGTGGCCTAGTCGGGGTCGAGGCCGGTGGTGAGGGGGCCGGTCGTGGGTGCGGTGTACTCCCCGATCCACCCGGCCTTCCACGACCGGTCGAACTGCTGCTCGTTGCAGCCGGGCCGGTAGATCGAGCCGAGCTCCGCCGCGATCTGCTCGCGGTGCGAGCGCAGGCCGCCCGGCACCTCGTACGTGCAGACGTAGACCTTCCAGCGGCTCCCGGCGCGCTGGATCCAGCAGTGCGCGCGTGGGTGGTTGAACGGTAACCGCTCGGTCGAGAGGTCGTCGGAGTGGCCGACGTAGATGACTGCGTACTTGTCCGGCTTCGTGTCCGGCTCCGGCTTGTACATGATGGCGTAGACGGCCGGGGTCGCCGGGGGTGTCCACCCGCCGAGCACCCGCGGGCCCTCGAACGGGTAGCCCGCGAGCGATCCGAGCCGGATCATCCGAAGTCCTCCGCGTCGTCGTCCTCGCTGATCGCCTCGGCGCGGACGATGGGCCACTGCGGCAGGCCGGCCGTCGTCACCGCACGGAGGAACTCGGCCCGGGCCCGCTCGACGGCCTCGTCGCGGGTCTCGGCATCGACGAGCAGCTGCGCGCCGTACGACGTCGTACCGATGCCCGAGGCGATCCCACCGCTGACCGCGACGGCGTCCGCGAGGTCGACGACCTCGTCGAGCCCCATCACGCGGTCACCCTCGGCGACGACGTTGACGCTCCACCGCACGGCGTCCTCCTAGCCCAGGCCGGGCAGGAGCATCGCGAGCTCCTCCAGGCTGCTCAGGTCGTGCCCCGACAGCATCAGGTCGATGTGCGGTGCGGCGACCATCATCCCGAGCGTGCTCGGTCGGTAGTCCGCGTCATGGCGACTGCGCGGGCCGATGTGCGGGTTCATCCACACGGTGCGGTGGCTGAGTCGCGACAGCCGTTCCATCGCCGTGGAGAGCACCGCCGGGTCACCGCGGTCCAACCCGTCGGAGCAGATCACCACGATCCCTCCGCGGCACATCCCCCGGCGCCCCCAGTCCCGTACGAACGTGGCGAGGGAGTCGCCGATCCGGGTGCCGCCCTCCCAGTCGAACACGGCTTTCGCGGCGCGCTCCAGCGCATCGTCGGCCCGGCGGTGCTCCAGCTCGCGGGTGATGCGGGTGAGGCGGGTACCGAAGCAGAACACCTCCACCCGGGACGCGGCCCGCGTCGTCGAGTACGCGAACTGCAGCAGGTTGCGCGAGTAGTCGGCCATCGACCCCGAGACGTCGAGGATCAAGATCAGCGGCCGCAGCCGGAGCCGGCGGCGTCGCCAGAACAGCTCGGACGGCTCGCCGTGGGTACGCATGGTCTCGCGCAACGTGCGACGCATGTCCGGGGTGCTGCCCGAACGGGCGGCCACCGAGCGTCGGGTACGACGTCGCGGCGGCGTCAGGCGGATGCGCATCATGATCCGGCGAAGGGCGGCCAGCTCCTGCGGCGTGCACGCTGCGAACGACTTGTTCTTGAGCGCGTCGGCGTCCGACGCCATCAGGCCGAGCCGGGTCTCTTCGTCGTGACCGGTCCTGTCCGGGTCGGTCTCCGGGACGTTGAGCACGGACTGCGACTCGGCCGTGGCCCGGATCGTGAGCTTCAGCTGCTCGGGCAGATCGTCGCCCTCGTCGAGGAAGAACCGTCGGAAGACCCGGTCGTAGACCGGGATGTGGTCGCGGCGCGAGATCAGCGTCGTGCGCCCGGCCCAGTACAGGTCGAGCAGGTCGGTGGGATCGAGGGGGGCCATCGCGGAGCAGTAGGTCAGGACCTCGCCAGAGCCGACCGCGAGCCCGGCCGCGCGCAGCTCGCGCGCGAAGTCGACCAGGACGGCGACGAACGGTGGCTCAGCCACCGCTGGAGATCTCCTCCAGGTTGTCGCGCACGAGCTCGAGGTCGTCGCGCTCCTTGACGACGGCGCCCAGGGTGTCGTCCATCGTGCGGGCGTCGAGCTCGGTCTCGCCGAGGACCTCGAGGGTGCGGACCCAGTCGATCGTCTCCGCGACGCCGGGCGGCTTGGCGAGGTCGAGCTGGCGCAGCCGGTGGACGGCTGCCACCACCTTCCTGGCAAGGGTCTCTGATGCCCCCGGTGCACGTACCAGCACGATCTCGAGCTCCCGCTCCTGGCTCGGGTAGTCGACCCAGTGGTAGAGGCAGCGGCGCTTGAGGGCGTCGTGCAGCTCGCGCGTGCGGTTGGACGTCAGTACGACGAGCGGCGGGCTCTCAGCCTTGATGGTGCCGATCTCGGGGATGCTGATCTGGAAGTCGGACAGGACCTCGAGCAGGAACGCCTCGAACTCGTCGTCGGCGCGATCCACCTCGTCGATCAGGAGCACTGCGCGATCGCCGGCACGGACGGCCTCGAGCAAGGGGCGCTCCAGCAGGAACTTCGGGCCGAACAGCTTGTCGACCGCAGCGTCGTCGTCGAGCTGGCGCTCGGACAGTGCGCGGATCTGCAGCATCTGCCGCGCATAGTCCCACTCGTACAGCGCCTGGTTGGTGTCGATGCCCTCGTAGCACTGCAGCCGGATCAGCTTGCGGCCGAACACCGAGGCGAGCACCTTGGCCACCTCGGTCTTGCCCACACCGACCTCGCCCTCGAGCAGGATCGGCCGGTTCAGCGAGAGCGACACGAACAACGCGGTCGCGAGCCCCCGGTCAGCCAGGTAGCCGCCGTCGCGCATCTGCTCGGTCAGCTGACCGACGGTCTCCGGGCGATGCATCAAGCCTCAAGAGCCAAGGACCAGGTCGCGGATGCTGCTGCCCTCGGCGCTGAGCTTGCCCTCGCGCTCGAGCCGCTCNCGCCACGCCGCGCGCAGGTCGCTGCCGGGNTCGGCCATGCCGTCGAAGCTCACGTGCTTCATGTTCTTGCACGCCTTCTGCGGGCCGAACGCCTCGTCGAGCTCTTCGCTGCTCATGGCTCCGGCTCCCCACACCGCGCGAAGCACCTCGACCGCATCATCCGGCTGATGAGTCATCGTCAGCATCCCTTCGGCAGACGCCTAGCATCCTCGCCCAACAGTACGTCCGAAGGCTGGGCGCCGCGACAGCCGAATAAGCGTTCGCTTAGGTCACGTGTCGTGGCGCGACGCCATGGGATCGTGACCGCATGCCTGACCTCTTCGACTACGTACCTCATCCGCACCTGCAGAAGCGCGAGGCCGCCGGGCCGCCGAAGGTCGCCGCCGCCGTCGCGACGATCCATGGTCCGGGGCCCATTGGCCGGCTCAACGCCAAGGTTGGCCTCAAGATCACCCTCGTCGTCGGCACGATGTGGGCGGCCTACCTGTTTACGCTGCTGGCGCTGGTCAGTGCCCCGTCGGCGTTCAAGAGCGGCAACTCGATCATCATCGTCGCGTGGATCGCGCAGACGTTCCTGCAGCTGGTACTGCTGCCGATCATCATCGTCGGCCAGAACGTCCAGGCGGCGGCGGCGGACGCTCGCTCGCAGGCGACGTACGACGATGCTTCAGCGGTGCTCGCCGAAGCCAAGCAGATCCAGGCGCACCTGCAGGTGCAGGACGTGGCGATCCAGCAGATCCTGACCCAGCTCAGCGCGACCGGTCATACCCCGCCGGCGTCCTGACGTTCCTCCGCACCTTGATCGAATAGCATCGAGAGCCAGGATCGGTGCAACAGTTCAGATCGAGGTACGGGGGCTGCAATGTCGGACGTTTCGATGCGTGTGATGATCACGGTGAAGGCCTATCCAGCCCTCTCCCAACGTTCCGGCGAGACGGTCTGCGTGGCCGGTGTGCGCGTCGACGCCGAGGCTTCGAGCTGGGTGCGGCTATTCCCTGTCGGTTTCCGAGACCTTCCACGTGAAGATCAGTTCAAGAAGTATCAGCTGGTGGAGCTTCGCGCGTCACGCGGGACCGATCAGCGCCCCGAGAGCTACCGGCCCAACCTCAGCTCGTTGCGAGTCGNAGAATTCATCCCCTCGACAGACTCGTGGGGCGCCCGTTGGTCCCACCTGGCANGGCTGGCAGGCGCGACGACAAGCTGTNGTCTGCTGGCCGAGCAGGATCGCCTCGGCTCGACCGCGCCCTCGCTCGGGCTGATCAAGCCTCTGGTCGAAGACCTGACGATCGAACGAAATCCTGACTTCGACAAGGACCGACGGCGGCTCGCAGAGCTGCTGTCCGGGCCGGACCTGTTCGGGGTCCAGAAGGCTCCGCTCGAGCCCGCTGCTCTCCGACTCAAGTACCGGTACCGGTGTGAGGGGGGAGGCTGTGCAGGCCACGACCAGTCGACCATTGACTGGGAAGCAGGAGCNGCCGCGAGGCGGTGGAGCGCGGCCGGAGCCTCCGAGCAGGAGTTGCCGAAACTTCTCAGACGCAAGTTTCTGGACGACATTTGCGGTCCGGCGAGAGATACGTACTTCTTCGTGGGCAACATGCACAGGTACCCGAAGAACTTTCTCGTGCTCGGGGCATTCTGGCCGCCAGCCAGCAGTCGTCCCGCACCCACTCTGTTCGGCTAAGCGTGCGCAAGGCCGACAGACGGCGCGCGGCGCGCGAGTTCTGCTCCCACTTGGGACCGATGGCAGCGATCTGGGTCACGCTCGAAGCACAGCAGCGCAACCCCCTCCTCCTCGGCGAGGCGCTGGACCGCCTCGAGTGCCGCGTCCGCCTCGTGTGATCGCAGTAGGGCACTGAATCGTTCGTGGCTTCCAGGGTCTCCAAGCCGGTACCCGTCTCGGTTGTCCTTTGGATTGCCGAGGGCGGGGAGGTGGACGTAGCGGATGTTGGCCGCGCCCAAGCCTGCCGCCAGGGCCTTCTTCGACAACCCGGGCTTGCGGGACAGAGGCGTCAGACGCACGTCCACCACGATGCCGATCTCAGCCTGCTGAAGTGCGGCCACCAACTCGGCGAGGTTGCGGCCCTCGTAGCCGATGGTGACCACACGGGACTGGTGTCTGACCGTGGATGGCATGACCCACATCATGCCCGAGTTGGCCTCGGAACCGATGGGTCCCCAAGATCATAAGCTACTCGATCATGTGAGTCCTCACCGGGATACGCGGCTCTGCTACTCAGCATTGAGGCTGAGGAGCGGGCCCTTTCGGCGAGCTTGGCCAGGCACATTGGCCGGTTGTCTCGTGGGTGACAGCGCTGGGCGTGTGGGGGGCGGAGCCTTCGGTCGTGCCGAACTGGCGGCACGATCACGAAGGGAGCGTTGCCATGGCACGAGGAGCTCGCTTGCTGGCCCGTCTGTTCGTCGGGCTGTTCGCTGTTGTCCTGATGGGGTTCGGGTCTGTGGCGTACGCGTCGGTGCCCGTCCCTGACCCGGTGTCCGACGGGATCTCGCAGCTTTCGCCGGTGGCTGCGGCGCCCATCAGCCAGGGGCCGTCGTTGGCCCAGGAGCTCGGCTGGATGGGCACTGGTGCCGTGCTCTTCCTCCTGGTCGCTGCGGTGGTGGCCGGGATCGCAGTACTGTCCAGGCGTCACCGGGTCGACGTTCGTCAGCTGCAGATGCGGTGAGGCCATGACACATGACGCAGTCGCACAGGCACTCGCGCGCAGCGACGTGTTCCGCGGTCTGGCAGCAGACCAGCTGGACCGCCTTGCCCGCGAGTGCCATGTGCGTCGGTTTGCCAAGGGGGAGCAGGTCTTCGCCCGGGGCGACCAGGGCGGGGGGATGTTCGTGGTGGCCAGCGGGTCGATCGCTCTTTCGGTCACCTCCGCTGACGGGGGCGAGGTGACGTTGGCGGTGCTGCGTGCCCCGCAGACGTTCGGCGAGCTGGCGGTGATCGACGACGGCGTGCGGGTCGCGACGGCCACCGCACGTCAGGTGTCCGCGGTGGTGGCCCTGCCCAGGGCGCAGGTGCTCAGACTGCTCGCCCAGGCCCCGACCGTCTCGGCCGCGATGCTCGCCGCGCTGGCGGCCCTGATCCGCCAGATCGACGACCATGCGGCCGACCTGGTCCTGATGGACCTGCGTGGGCGGGTGTCGAAGTTCCTGCTCGGCGCGGCCTCTCGAGCCGCTGCAGGACCGAGTCGACCCGAAGGAGCCGTCCCGGTCGACCTTCGGCTGAGCCAGTCCGAGCTCGCCCGCCTCGTCGGCGGCTCGCGCCAGCAGGTCAACCGGATCCTGGTCGCGCTGACCAAGGAGGGCGCGATCGACCGCGTCGGCTCCCGCATCGTGTCCGTGCGCCCCGACCGGCTCCGTACGACGCCCTGATCAGTCGGCCGTCGGTGGACAGCACCATCCGCGCGATAAATCATCGGGGTATGGACATCCCGCCCACTCGGTACGCGGCGACCCTGGACGGGAGCATGATCGCGTACCAGACGGTAGGCGAGGGGCCGCCGGACATGCTGCTGCTGCGGGCCTGGTTCACCAACATCGAGCACGGCTGGAAGGACCCGGTCCTGGCGCGCCTGATGACGCGTCTGGCCTCGTTCGGGCGCCTCATCGTGTTCGACCGCCGGGGGATGGGACTGTCGGACCGACCTGCGCAGCTGCCCACCATCGAGGCCCGCGTCGACGACCTGCGAAGCGTCCTGGACGAGCTCGGTGTCGATCGTGCGGTGCTGGTCGGGGTCGGTGCCGCCTGCGCAGTGCTCACCGTGTTCGCCGCGTCCGATCCTGACCGGGTCAAGGCTGTCGTGCTCTTTCACCCGCCCATGCCGCGTGGTGTCCAGATCCCCCAGGAGGAGTGGGACGAGGAGATCCGTCGATGGGGGACCGAGGAGCAGGCCCGAGCCGACATCGCGGTCATCGCCCCGAGCCGTGCCGACGACGAGGCCTTCGTACGGTGGCTTGCTGCCAACAGCCGGCTCAGCGCGAGCCCGGGCATGGTCCGACGCATGGTCGAGATCGACCTCGCCACCGATGTGACCGACGTGCTGCCGTCGGTCCAGGCCCCCACGCTGGTGCTCGCCCGACAGGGATCACTGGACGACCGAGCGGTCGCCGGCCTGGTGGCGTCTCTCATCCCTGGCGCGAGGCTTGTCGTCGTACCCGGTGAAGACCACATGCTGATCTCCGGCCCCACCGATGCCGCCGTCGACGAGATCGAACGATTCGTGACCGGGACCGTGCGGACCTCGCCGGAGTCGAACCGGGTCCTCGCGACCGTTCTCTTCACGGATCTGGTGGATTCGACGAGCCAGCTCACCCGTGTCGGTGACCGAGCCTGGCGGGATCTGATCACCCAGCACGACGACCAGATCCGCCAGCTGATCGAGACGTATCGGGGCCGGGTCATGGACACGACGGGCGACGGGTTCTTCGCGACCTTCGACGGGCCCTCGCGGGCGGTCCGGTGCGCCAAGGAGATCGGCGAGGCGCTCGAGCAGCTGGGGCTCAAGGTGCGGTGCGGCCTGCATACCGGTGAGTGCGAGGTGCGGGCGGAGAAGATGTCCGGCCTCGCAGTGGTCATCGCGGCTCGGACGATGTCGCTCGCCGGAGCGGGGGAGATCTTGGCCACCGCGACCCTGCACGACCTGATCGCCGGTTCGGGACTGAACTTCGTCAGCATCGGCGAGCACACCCTCAAGGGCGTGCCGGGGAGTCGGACGATCTACCGGTTGGTCTAAAGACCCGGCCTGGCCGGGACAGGCCGAACCCGAGCGGGTCCGTCGTGTAGGCGATCTCTGGAAAGATCGACTGAGTCGGGGTGGCGGGATTCGAACCCACGACCTCTTCGTCCCGAACGAAGCGCGCTACCAAGCTGCGCTACACCCCGATGGTGCCCGTGCAGGATAGCCGAGGCCCTCGCTGGCGCCCAACTGGCAGCGGTCGGCCCGGGTCCGGGTCGGCGGGGACCGACCGGGGTCGGTCGCGGTCAGTCGCGGGCTACGAGGGTGAGCAGGGTCGCCTCGGGCGGGCAGGCGAAGCGCACGGGCGCGTACGGCGACGTACCGAGGCCGGCCGACACGTGCAGCAGCGTCGACTCGGTGTGGCGGGTCAGTCCCCGCGCACGCCGGGGGTCGAGGTCGCAGTTCGACACCAGCGCGCCGTAGAACGGGACCCGGAGCTGGCCACCGTGGGTGTGCCCGGCCAGGACGAGGGGCAGCCCGTCGGCCGCCATCCGGTCGACGACCCGGTGGTAGGGGGCGTGCACGACACCGAGGCTGAGGTCGGCGTCGGCCGACGCCGGACCTTCGACCGCGTCGTACCGGTCGCGCCAGATGTGCGGGTCGTCGACGCCGACGAGCTCGACGTCGCGGGAGCCGGCGACGATGCGCCCACGCGCGTTGGTGAGGTCGGCCCAGCCCGCGTCGCGCAGGCCGTCGCGAAGGTCCTGCCATGGGAGCTCGATGCCGCTCGCCCGCTCGCCTGTGTCGGGGCGCAGGTAGCGCGCCGGATTCTTGGGCACCGGGCCGTAGATGTCGTTGGAGCCGAAGACGAACGCGCCCGGCAGCTCGAGCAACGGTTCGAGGGCGTGGAGGACGGAGGGCACGGCCTCGAGGTGGGCCAGGTTGTCGCCGGTGTCGACGACCAGGTCCGGCTTGAGCGTGGCGAGCCGCCGTACCCACTCCTGCTTCTTGTGCTGGCCGGGAGTCATGTGCAGGTCGGTGACCTGGAGGATGCGCAGCGGCGCCTGGCCGGGCGACAGCACCGGGACGGTGACGCGGCGGAGCCGGAAGGAGCGCACCTCGTAGCCGGCGGAGTACGCGAGACAGGCGGCACCCGTGACGGCGGTGCCGAGCAGGGTGCGGGTCACGAGGTGCATCGGTTCATGGTCCCACGGATGCTGAGATGCTTGCCCCATGAGCCCCGACGACCAGACATCCCTCAAGGACCGGCTGCACGGCGACCTCACCGATGGCATGCGTGCGCGCGACGAGCTGCGCACGGCGACGTTGCGCATGGCTCTGACCGCGATCACCAACGAGGAGGTCTCGGGCAAGGTCGCTCGGGAGCTGTCCGACGACGAGGTCGTCACCGTGCTGCAGCGTGAGGCCAAGAAGCGCCGCGAGTCGGCTGAGGCGTACNACGCGGCAGGCCGGAAGGAGCTCGCCGACCGCGAGCGGGCCGAGCTCGGCGTACTCGACACGTACCTGCCGGCGGCGATGCCGGACGACGAGCTCGCGGCCATCGTGGCGGCGGCGGTCGTGCAGGCGAAGGCCGACGGCGCCGAGGGCCCGCGTGCGATGGGTGCGGTCATGAAGCTCGTCACCCCGCAGGTGGCCGGCCAGGCCGAAGGCGGCCGGGTCGCCGCGCTCGTACGCAGCCAGCTGGGCCTCGGCTAAGGCGTAGGCGTCCCGCTCGGCGTCCCCGTCGGCGTCGGTGTCGGGGACGTCGTCGGTGGAGGTGGTGCCCCGCTGCTCAGGTAGATCTTGACCGTCGAGCCGCTCGCCAGCTGGCTGCCGGCCGCAGGATCGGTCGAGGCCACCCGGTCCTTGCGCACGGTCGCCGACGGGATCGGCGTCGAGACGACCTGACCCTGGAGACCGACGTTCTGCAGAGCTGTCAGGGCAGCCGAGAGGGTCATCCCGGTCAGGTCTGGCACCTTGATGGTGAAGCCCCTGATGACCGACGGGTCGGGCTGGTTGAACCTGCCGAAGGGCAGGTTGGCCGACATGGCGACCATGACCTGCTTCCAGATGGGTCCCGGCAGGTTGAGGCCGAAGGCCGGCTGGTAGTGGTGACCGCCGATGGTGACGCTGCCCATGGCCCAGAGGCTCTGGTTTGAGGAGCCGGTGGGGTCGCCGACCCAGGCGGCCGCGGCGAGCTGCGTGGTGTAGCCGCAGAACCAGACGTTGACGTGGCCGTCGGTGGTGCCGGTCTTGCCCGCAGTCTGGTGGTTGAACGCCATGTTGACGCCGGTGCCGTGCGTCATCACGCCCTCGAGGATCGCGGTGACGCCGTCGGCGATCGCCGGGTCGAGGACCTGGCCGCAGCGCTGCGGCGGCACCTTGATCGCGTGGTGGTTCTTGTCGGTGATCGACAGGATCGCCCGGGCGCTGCAGTGCAGCCCGTGCGCGGCGAACGCGGCGTAGGCCTCGGCCATGCTGAGCGGGGCGATCGGGTTGACCCCGAGGGTCATGCTGGGCCTCTGCTGCAGCGGCCCCCCGTCGGCGCGGTGCACGCCCATCGCTGCCGCGATCTGGGCCGGGAGGCACAGCCCGGTCTGCTTCTCGATGATCATGAACGCGGTGTTAACCGAGTCGGCGGTCGCCGTCAGGATGTTGTACGTGCCGCGGTTGCCCTCGTCGTTGTGGATGAAGACCCCGGGCGCCGAGACGTTCTGGCCGGCACAGTTGGTGTAGCCGACGGCCTCGTACGCCGCGGGGGCGACGATGACCTCGTTGACCGGGATCTTCTTCTCCAGCGCCGCTGCGAGCACGAACGGCTTGAACGTCGACCCGGTCTGGAACCCCACTCCGTTGTACGCGGGGCCGGCCGAGCTGCGGTCGACGTTGTAGTTGTACGTCGTGTACTGGTTGCCCTTCTTGGCGCCCCAGATCCGGTTCTGCGCCATCACCAGGATGTTGCCGGTGCCGGGCTGGACGACGCTGATCGCCGCACCGTGTCGGTCGGTCATCGGCACCTTGGCGTCGACCGCGGCCTGCGCCACGGCCTGCGCGGTGGAGCTCAACGAGGTGGTGATGGTCAGGCCGCCCTGCGCCAGCAGCGCATCACGGTCGGCCGCCGTCTTGCCGAACGT
>JGI24140J50213_10000057_pt1 | contig 43112 bp, 33 predicted proteins | sample BarGraIncu00222A_FD_50213 | JGI IMG/M metagenome (IMG submission 50213)
CTTGTCGGGGACGTCGATCGGATTTTGCGTCACGAAATAAACCCCGACGCCTTTCGAGCGTATCAGCCTGACCACCTGCTCGATNTTNTCCATCAGCGGCTTGGGCGCATCGTTGAACAACAGATGCGCCTCGTCGAAGAAGAACACGAGCTTGGGTTTCGGCGGGTCGCCGACCTCCGGCAGTTCCTCGAACAGTTCGGACAGCATCCACAGCAGGAAGGTCGCGTACAGTTGGGGGCTCTGCATCAGCTTGTCGGCCACCAGGATGTTGACCATGCCCCGGCCGTCGCGGTCGGTGCGCATGAAATCCTTCAGCGCCAGCGCCGGCTCACCGAAAAACTTGGAGCCGCCCTGATTTTCCAGGACCAGGAGCTGGCGCTGGATGGTTCCCACCGTTTGTTTGGAGACGTTTCCGTATTGCGTGGTCAGTTCGGCAGCATGTTCTGCGATGAAAGACAGGATCGCCCGCAGATCCTTCATGTCCAGCAGCAACAACCCCTGCTCGTCGGCCACCCTGAACGCGATGTTGAGCACGCCTTCCTGGACCTCGTTCAGATCCATCATTCGCGACAGCAGCAGCGGGCCCATTTCCGAGACGGTGGCGCGCACCGGATGCCCCTGCTCGCCGAACACGTCCCAAAAAACTGTCGAAAACTGGTCGGGCTGAAAGGTCAGGCCCATATCGCCGGCCCGCTTGACGATAAAATCCTTGGGTTCCCCAACTTCGGAGATGCCTGAAAGGTCTCCCTTGATATCGGCCGCGAACACTGGAACTCCCGCGCGCGAAAATCCCTCAGCCATCACCTGCAGCGAGACGGTTTTCCCGGTTCCGGTGGCGCCGGTGACAAGACCGTGGCGATTTCCAAGCGCGAGCGTCATCCAGGCCGGCTGATCCCCCTTTCCGATAAAAATCTTCTCCGCGGTATCGGCCAACTTGTCACCGGACGTAGCCATTGCATCGCCTCTTCGCGCGCATCAAGGGTTTCAGCATCACGATCATACCGCATCTTGCCATCCGATTGAAACCGGGTGAACGATGCTAACGTATCTTGCAGCACCCCCCGCCCTGCTCCCGATGCTTTGTCCCCAACGCGGCAGAAGGCACGGGTGTTGGACAATTTGCCGTGAATCTTCGGCTAACGCTTGCATTGGTGCAACACTCGCGCGCGATTGAATATGAATCACGCCTGCGAATGCGCTCATCGCTTGTAATTCGTTTCGCGCAAGATCAAGATGAAATTCACAAACGGTATCCGGCAAGCAACCGGTTGGGGCGGGGCAAATGGACGAATTGATAGGGCGACTGGTCGCAAAGGCCGGTATCGATAATGCTGTCGCTGAAAAAACGATCGGCATCATCCTGGGTTTCCTCCGCAACGAAGGCCCCGCCGAAAAAGTTCAATCCCTGATCGACAATATTCCGGGCGCGGAGGCCGCGATCGCAGCCTCCAGCAATGGCGGCGGCCTTGGCAGACTGATGGGCGGCGGCCTGATGGCGCTCGGCACCAAGCTGATGGGGCTTGGTTTGGGCATAAGCGAGATTCAGAACGTCGCCCGTGAACTTTTCAGGTTCGGCCGAGACAAAATCGGAGCGGATCGGATGGGCGAGATCGTCGCAGGGACGCCGGGCCTCAATCAATTCGCTTAAGCACCTTTTTCATATCGAGCACCATGACATATCCAATCTCCGAGATTGATGGCCTGACCGCCTTCACCGCTTCGAAACTCAAATCCGTTGGCATCCGCACCACCGAAGGACTGCTTGAGGCCGCCCGTACCGTCAAGGGACGCAAGGCGCTCGCAGCGAAGACCGGCATCAGCGAGCAGCAATTGCTCGAATGGGCCAATGTGTCCGACTACATGCGGATTCCCGGCATGGGCAAGGCCAAGGTCGGGCTGGTGCGCGCCGCCGGCGTCACCACGGTTCGCGAACTCGCGCTCCGCAACCCGGCGCGGCTGGCGCAGAACATGAAAGAGGTAAATACCAAGCGCAAGCTGGTCCGTGTATTGCCTTCGGAAAAGGCAGTCGAGCAACTGATTGCGCAGGCCCGCAAGCTTCCGCCCAAAATTACCTATTAGAAGCGCTCAACCTGGAAGCGTTCAACGGCGAGCGACGGCTCAGCCAGCGCTCAGACCGGCGCCCCCAACATCTTGACTCCCATGCACGGACCGCGCAAAGCGACCCGCATGATCGCGATCACGTCCAGACCCGTTCCAGCCGCTGCCCCGGCCGGTCATCCGGTGTTGCGGGCCCTGCTGTCCCGGCCGCGCCCCGCAGTGATGGGCATCCTGAATGTGACGCCGGATTCCTTCTCCGATGGCGGGCAATTTATCGCGCCGGAACGCGCGATGGCGCAAGCCCGGCGGATGATCGCCGAGGGCGCCGATATCATCGACATCGGCGCCGAATCCACCCGGCCCTATGGCGCCCAGCCGGTCTCGGCCGATGAAGAGATGAAGCGCCTGCAGCCGATACTGGCCGGGGTCGTGGCCCTCGGGGTTCCCGTGTCGATCGACAGCATGAAATCGGCCGTCGTCGGATGGGCGCTCGATAGCGGTGCAGCCATCGCCAATGACGTATGGGGCCTGCAGCGCGATCCCGACATGGCGAAGCTGGTGGCCGCGCGCAATTCGCCTGTCATTATCATGCACAACCGCGACCAGGTCGACGCTAGCATCGACATCATCAGGGATATCGTCGACTTTTTTTCCCGCTCGCTCGACATCGCTGACAGAGCGGGTATTTCGCGCGGCAACCTCGTGCTCGACCCCGGCATCGGTTTTGGCAAGACCTCCGAACAGAGCATGACGGCGCTGGCCCGGCTCCATGAAATCAGCGTATTCGGCCTGCCCTTGCTGGTCGGCGCGTCGCGCAAGCGTTTCATCAGCACGGTCACCCCGTCGGAGCCGCATCAACGCCTTGGCGGCTCGATCGCGGCTCATCTAGTGGCGGCGCAAGGCGGCGCCCGGATCATCCGGACCCATGATGTGTCGGAAACCGTACAGGCGCTGGGCGTGGCCGCGGCGATCGAGGGCAACCGATGACCGATACGATTTTCATCACCGGCGTCGTCATCCATGCCCGCCACGGCGTCATGGAACATGAGACCGAGGTTGGGCAACGCTTCGTGATCGATCTCGAACTCGCCGCCGATCTGTCGGAATCCTCGCGCACCGACCGCCTTGCCGACACGGTGTCCTATTCCAACGTGGTCGCGACCGCGACGGCAGCCTTCAAGAATGCCAATTATAAACTGCTGGAGCGCGCCGCCGGCGCCGTGGCCGACGCCGTACTGAGCGCGTTTCCGCGCGTCAACGCCATCAAGGTGACCGTCCACAAGCCGCACGCCCCGATCGCCGCGATTTTCGACGATGTCGGCATCATCCTGACGCGCACCCGGCAACCACCCTCTCATGGCTGACGTCCTGATCGCGCTTGGCGGCAATGTCGGCGACGTCCGCGCGACGTTCGAGCGAGCGATCGCCAATATCTGCGGCATGACGCAGGCAGCATTGCTGGCACGTTCGTCCGATTACGCGACCCCGCCATGGGGTGACGAGCAGCAAGCCCGTTTCACCAATGCCTGCATCGAGATCGAAACCAGCCTCGACCCCCACGCGCTGCTGTTCACGCTCCACAGAATCGAAAAGAAGTTCGGCCGCGACCGGGCCAATGAAACGCGCTGGGGTCCACGTACCCTGGACCTCGACCTGATCGCCTATGACGACGTGACGATCGACAAGCCGGAACTGACGCTGCCGCATCCCCGGTTGTTCGAACGCGCCTTCGTACTGGTGCCGCTCGCGGAGATCGCGCCCGACCGTCTGATAGCGGGACGCAGGGTTGCGGCCGCGCTGGCGCAGCTCCCCACCTTGGGAATCGTGCGATTGCCCGATCTCGGCTGATCAAAAGGGACCGAAACAACTGTTTGGCTTGGCGGTCGGCACGTGGCAATTTCCAGCCAACAACACGAGCGGCTTCTGGGGACGACCTGGCGAATGACATCTATGACCGATGACCTGCGGCTGGCGGCGGATTTCGCGCCGGCGACCTATGACGACTGGCGCAAGCTGGTCGATGGTGTGCTGAAGGGCGCGCCGTTCGAGAAGCTGGTCGGCAAGACCTATGACGGCCTGAAGATCGAGCCGATCTATCAGCGCGCGCACGATGCCGCACCGATCGCCGGCCGGCCCGCCGCGGCGCCCTGGCAGATCATGCAGCGGATCGATCATCCGGATGCGGCGATAGCCAATGCGCAGGCATTGCACGACCTCGAAAACGGCGCCAACGGGCTGACGCTGATTTTCGCCGGCGCCAATGGTGCCTATGGCTTCGGACTGGATCCCTCACCGGAGGCGATCGAGCAGGTTCTCGACGGCGTCTTCGTCGATGCCGGGATTGCCATCGACCTCCAGATCGGTCCGCAGTCACGGATGGCGGCCAGCCACATCGCCGAATACATCAAGCGCAAGGGCGTCGCCCCGGCGGGCAGCGATATCCGCTTCGGTCTCGATCCGATCGGGGCCTGCGCAGTCTGGGGATCAAGTCCCTATGCCTGGGCCGAGATCGCGCCGGCAGTCACCGGCGCGGTCAAAAGTCTCGCCGCGATGGGCTTCAAGGGCCCGTTCACCGTTGCCGATGGACGGGTGATCCATGATGCCGGCGGATCGGAGGTGCAGGAACTGGCCTTCGTGCTGGCGACCGGCGTCGCCTATCTGCGCGCGCTGGAGGGCGCCGGTATAGCTTTGGATGAAGCCCGGAGCATGGTCTATGCGCGGCTCAGCGCCGACGCTGATCAGTTCCTGACCATGGCGAAGTTCCGCGCGCTGCGATTGTTGTGGGCGAAAGTCGAACAAAGTTGCGGCCTCGCGCCGAAGCCGTTGTTGATATCAGCCGATACCGCATGGCGGATGCTGACCCAACGCGACCCTTATGTGAACATGCTGCGCGCGACCGGCGCGACGTTCTCTGCCGGTCTCGGCGGTGCCAACACCATCACCGTGCTGCCGCATACCCTGGCGCTGGGATTGCCAGATGCATTCGCGCGGCGCGCGGCGCGCAACACGCAACTGGTGCTGCTGGAGGAATCGAACCTCGCCAAGGTGTCGGATCCAGCCGCCGGCTGCGGCGGCATCGAAACCCTGACACAACAGCTTGGCGAGGCGGCGTGGTCGCTGTTTCAGGAAATCGAGAAAGCCGGCGGCGTGTTTGCCGCCCTCGAGCAAAACCTGATTCAGCGCAGGGTCGCGGCGACCCGTACGCTACGCGAAACCAACATCGCCCGGCGCAAGGAAGTCCTGACCGGCGCCAGCGAGTTCCCCAACCTGCATGAGGCTCACGTCGCCGTGCTGGATGCAAAGCCGGCTGCGCTTGCGCCCTATGGCGAAGCCAAGATCAAATTCGATCCGCTGCCGCCGATGCGGCTGGCGGCGCCGTTCGAACGTTTGCGCGACCGCTCGGATCAAATTGTGAAACAGACCGGCGCACGGCCAAAAGTGTTTCTCGCCAATCTCGGCACGCCTGCCGATTTCACCGCGCGCGCGACCTTTGCCAAGAGCTTCTTCGAGACCGGCGGGATCGAGGCCATCGATACCGAGGGATTTACCGATCCGGCGAAGCTAGCCGTCGCCTTCAAGGCCTCCGGCGCGACGCTGATCTGCCTGTGCTCTTCGGACAAGGTCTATGCGGCGCAGGCGACGGCGGCGGCCACGGCCCTTCAAGCCGCCGGTGCCAGACATATCTATCTGGCAGGCCGGCCGGGCGAACAGGAACCGGCGCTCCGTGCCGCGGGCGTTAACGATTTCATCTTCGCCGGCGGCGATGCGCTGGCGGCACTGCAGGAAGCCTATCGGCTGACGGAGTGAACATGACCTCGGAGACCAAACCCGTTCTGACCGGCGGCTGCCAATGCGGCGCGGTGCGTTTTGCGCTGTCGGCGGCACCGGTAAAGGTCAGCATTTGTCACTGCCGGATGTGCCAGAAAGCGACCGGCGCACCGTTCGCGTCTTTCGCCGACATCGAACGCGGCGATTTCGCCTGGACCCGCGGCAAGCCGGCGGCGTTCCGCTCCTCCTCCATCGCCGAGCGCGATTTCTGCGCTGCTTGCGGCACGCCCCTCAGCTTTCGCCGCATCGATGGCCCCCGGATCGAGATCCTCACCGGTGCGTTCGACCGCCCCGATCGGATGGTGCCGATCCAGCAGTTCGGCACCGAATCCCGGCTCGGCTGGGTGGTCGCGATCGCCAATCTCCCGAGCCAGACCACGCTGCAGAATTATGGATCGGACAAGCTCAACGGCATCGTCAGTCACCAGCATCCGGACCATGATTGAGACAAAGGGGCGGTGGAATGACGATCGTAAAGCGCTATGATATTCTCGTCATTGAACCCGTCATGCCCGGGCTTGGCCCGGGTATCCACGTCTTTCTGAGAAAACAAGACGTGGATGGCCGGAACAGGTCCGGCCATGACGAACGAGGCTGGTAGAATGAGCCGCATACCGAACTTTGCGAATATCGCATTTGAAAAGACCGCCCGCGCAGAAATGGCCGGCAGCGCCGCGCCTTGGCTCACGCCCGAAGGCATCCTGGTCAAATCCGGCTATTCGGAAAGCGATCTCGAAGGCATCGATTTCCTCGATACATGGCCGGGCATCGCGCCCTATCTGCGTGGCCCCTACCCCACCATGTATGTCAACCAGCCCTGGACCGTCAGGCAATATGCCGGCTTCTCCACGGCGGAGGATTCCAACGCGTTCTACCGCCGCAATCTCGCCGCCGGGCAAAAAGGCCTCTCGGTCGCGTTCGATCTCGCTACCCACCGCGGCTACGACTCCGACCACCCGCGCGTCACTGGTGACGTCGGCATGGCAGGCGTGGCGATCGACTCCATCTACGACATGCGCACGCTATTCTCGGGCATTCCGCTCGACCAGATGAGCGTGTCGATGACCATGAACGGCGCGGTGCTGCCGATTCTGGCGCTGTTCGTTGCCGCTGCCGAGGAACAGGGCGTGCCGCCGGAAAAGCTGTCGGGGACCATTCAGAACGACATTCTGAAAGAGTTCATGGTGCGCAATACTTACATCTATCCGCCGGCGCCCTCGATGCGGATTATCTCCGACATTTTTGCGTACACCTCGCAGAAGATGCCGAAATACAACTCCATCTCCATCTCCGGCTATCACATGCAGGAAGCCGGCGCGACGCAGGACCTGGAGCTCGCCTACACGCTGGCGGACGGTGTCGAATATCTGCGCGCAGGGCTGGCCGCCGGTCTCGACGTCGATCGCTTCGCGCCGCGGCTGTCGTTCTTCTGGGCGATCGGCATGAACTTCTTCATGGAAGTCGCCAAGATGCGCGCGGCGCGGCTGCTGTGGGCCAAGCTCTTGACGCAGTTCAACCCGAAGGACCCGCGCTCGTTGAGCCTGCGTACCCACTGCCAGACCTCGGGCTGGTCGCTGACCGCGCAGGACGTCTACAACAATGTGATGCGCACCACCATCGAGGCGATGGCGGCAACGCAAGGCCATACCCAATCGCTGCACACCAATGCGCTCGACGAGGCGCTGGCGCTGCCGACGGATTTCTCGGCCCGAATCGCGCGCAACACGCAACTGTTCCTGCAGCAGGAGAGCGGCACCAACCGCATCATCGATCCCTGGGGCGGGTCGTATTATGTCGAGCGGCTGACGCACGATCTCGCAGCGAAGGCCTGGGGCCATATCCAGGAGGTCGAGGCGCTCGGCGGCATGGCGAAGGCGATCGAGGCCGGCGTTCCCAAGCTGAGAATCGAGGAAGCCTCCGCCAAGACCCAGGCCAGGATCGACGCCGGCAAGCAGGCAGTGATCGGCGTCAACAAATACAAGCCGGTCAGCGAAGCCCCGATCGACGTGCTGAAGGTGGAAAACTCCACCGTGCGCCGGCTGCAGATCGACAAGCTGTCGCGGCTCAGGAAAGAGCGCAACCAGAAGGACGTCGACGAGGCGCTGGCGGCGTTGACCCGAAGCGCCGGCGAAGGCAACGGCAACCTTCTGGCGCTGGCGATCGATGCCGCGCGCGCCAAGGCCACAGTCGGCGAGATTTCCGACGCGATGGAGAAGGTGTTCGGGCGCCACCGCGCCGAAATCAAATCCATCACCGGCGTCTACAAGCGGGAGGCGTCCACTATGTCCAACCGGGTCGAGAAGGTGCAGGCGCTGATCGACGCATTCGAGGATGCCGAGGGCCGAAGGCCGCGGATTCTCGTCGCCAAGATCGGCCAGGATGGCCACGACCGCGGCCAGAAGGTGATCGCCTCGGCCTTTGCCGATGTCGGCTTCGACGTCGATATCGGGCCGTTGTTCGCCACTGCTGAGGAGGCCGCCCGGCAGGCGGTCGAAAACGACGTGCACATTCTCGGGCTGTCGTCGCTGGCGGCGGCGCATCTCACGGCGGTGCCGGAACTGAAGGCCGCGCTAAAGAAGCAGGGCCGCGACGACATCATGATCATCATCGGCGGCGTGGTACCGCCGCAGGATTACGACGCGTTGTACAAGGCGGGCGCCGAAGCCATCTTCCCGCCGGGCACCGTGATATCGGACGCCGCCGAGGAGCTGATCCACAAGCTCAATGCGCGGCTTGGACATAGCGAGGCGGCGGAGTAGATCCGCGCCTCTCCCCATTGCGTAAGAGGAATTTCCGTGCGCGTCGCTGCAACAATCACATTCGTCCGCGCGATGTGCCTCACGGTTGCGTTCGCATGCCTCTCCTTCCCCACCCTCGCCGATGACCCCAAGCCTAACGCTTCGGTCAAGAACAAGAATATCGAGGCCGGCGTCTTCCTCGACGACAAGATCAAGGCCGACACGGCGCTAGCGGCGGATTGCCTTATCGAAGGCAAGAAGTGGATCGACAGGAATGCCGCGGAGGCAGAGACGTCGCGCAAGCAAGACCCCGTCATGTTTCGGAATGGCGCCTGGACTTTTGAGCGCAAATACGAGACGCGCTCGCTTGTCGACGGTCACTATGTCAGCATCGTCAGGTCGGATTACACGAACACCGGCGGCGCGCACCCAAATAGGGACGTCAATACCATCCTTTGGGATGCAGACGAAAAGAAGCGCATCAGCATCCGTCACTTCTTCGCCGAGACCGCCGACGATGGTCCAACCATGAAAGCGATGCTGAAAGCCATCATCGCTTCCCTGAATGCCGAGAAGAAGAAGCGCGATGCCGGCGAGACCGCGACCGCCGAATGGTACAAGGATCTCAAGCCGATGCTGCTCAAGATCGGCGCGGTCACGCTGGCGCCCTCAACCGTATCCGGCAAGAGCTCCGGGCTCACCTTCCACTATCCGCCCTATGCGGTCGGCCCCTATGCTGAAGGCGAGTATGTCGCCTTCGTGCCGTGGGAGACGCTAAAACCCTATTTGACACCGGAAGGCGCGAAAATATTCGACGGCACACGGCCCAAGGGCGACGACGACGATCAGCGATGACCGCAAGCAAGGTGCCTGACATCGACCGGCTCGCCCACGACGTCCGCTCGGGTCACCGCGCGGCGCTGGCGCGGGCAATCACGCTGATCGAGAGCCGGCGCGGCGATCATCAGGCCACGGCGCGCGAACTGGTGCAGGCGCTATTGCCCGATACCGGCAAGGCTGTCCGCGTCGGCATTACCGGCTCGCCCGGGGTCGGAAAATCCACCACCATCGACGTGCTCGGGATGTTCCTGATCGAACGTGGCCACAAGGTCGCGGTGCTCGCGGTGGATCCCTCCTCGGCGCGCACCGGCGGCTCGATCCTCGGCGACAAGACTCGGATGGCCCAGCTTTCCGCCTCCGACAGCGCCTTCATCCGGCCCTCGCCGGCCTCCGGCACGCTCGGGGGGGTTGCTGCGAAAACCCGCGAGGCGATGCTGTTGTGCGAGGCCGCAGGCTTTGACGTCGTGCTGGTGGAAACCGTCGGGATCGGGCAATCCGAGACCGCGGTATGTGACATGACTGATTTTTTCCTGGCGCTGATGCTCCCCGGCGCCGGCGACGAATTGCAGGGCATCAAGAAGGGCCTGGTCGAACTCGCCGACATGATCGCGGTCAACAAGGCCGANGGCGACAATATCAAGCGCGCCAATCTCGCGGCGGCCGAATATCGCGGCGCGCTGCATATCCTCAGCCCGCGTTCGGAGCACTGGCATCCGCCGGTCCTGACCTATTCGGCGCTGGCGGGCACCGGCATCGACGTGCTGTGGCAGAAAATTCTCGATCACCGCACCGCGATGAATGCCTCCGGCGAATTCGCCGAGCGGCGGCGGCAGCAGCAAGTCAAGTGGATGTGGTCGATGCTGGAGCAGCGGATGATGGCGCGGCTGCGGGCCGATCCGGCGATCCGCGCCAGGGTGAAGAAGACCGAAACCGAGGTGGCCGATGGCCGCATCACCCCGGCGCTGGCGGCGGAGCAGATCGCGGAGATGCTAAAGTGAGATGAGCGAAAAACTCCGTATCCTCATTACCGGCTTTGGCCCGTTTCCGGGCGCGCCCTTTAATCCGACGCAGCCGCTGCTGGCGCGGCTATTACGCTTGCGGCGCCCTGCTCTTGGCGATGTCGAGCTGTCGGGTCATATTTTTCCGGTGACGTATGATGCGGTCGATCGCCAATTGCCTGACCTGCTGGCGCGCAAACGGCCGCAGGCGCTGCTGATGTTCGGCCTCGCCAACCGCACGCCTTTCGTTCGTATCGAGACCCGCGCCCGCAATGCCGTCACCACATTATGGCCAGACGCCGATCATGCCAGAATACGCAAGGGATCGATCGCCGACGGCACTGAGGCCATGATGTTCGGCCCGCACACCGCCAGGCTTCTGCGCGCGGCCCTCGGCACCGGCATCGATGCACGGGCCTCGCGCGATGCCGGCAGCTATCTCTGCAATTACCTGAGCTGGCGCGCGATCGAGGCGACATGCCGTGACACCGGTCCGCGCCTCGCCGCGTTCGTCCATGTGCCGCTGCTCGCACGCGACGGCGCTGCGCGAAGGGACACGAGCCATCGCGTTACGCTGGAAGAACTGGTCGATGCCGGCGAAGCGATGCTGCTGGAGATGGTGAAGCTGACGCGAAGGGCGGTGCGCGAAGTTGGCTCGTCCTGAGGCGAGCCTCGAAGGTTGCGCGGCCTGGATACCATTAACCCTACCCCCAACAATCGGCCATTCGCGCCCTCGCCCCCGCCACGCCATGCGGTATTTTTGCGTTACTCCAGCATCGAGGATGCGCTTCACCGCGTCCGGGGAAAGACGCAACCATGGACGTCAATCGCCGCCATCTCATCGGGGCATCCGTCAGCGGCGCGGCCGGCGCGCTGGCGATGTCGCCTGATGCCGCGCGCGCGGCGCCCCTCACCTCGGTGCTCGGGCGCGANGCCACGCAATATGGCGTCCGGTCCGGCAGCCCGGACGATCAGACCAAAGCGTTGCAGCGCGCGATNGACGAATCCGCGCGCGCGCAGGTGCCGCTGGCGCTGCCGCCGGGTGTCTATCGCACCGGGATGCTTCACCTGCAAAACGGCACGCAACTGACCGGCGTGCGCGGCGCAACCAGGCTGGTTTTCACCGGCGGCGCGTCGATGGTGTCCAGCGAAGGCGGCGGCAGCATCGGTCTCTCCAACATCACGCTGGATGGCGGCGGGATTCCGTTGCCGACGCGGCGCGGCCTCGTGCATTGCCTGGTCGGACGCGACATCCGCATCGCCGATTGCGAAATCACCGGCAGCGGCGGCAGCGGCATCTGGTTCGAGAATGTCGCCGGCGACGTCAGCGGAAATATCATTGCCAAGTCAGCCGCGACAGCCATCGTCTCGTTCGACGCGCAGGGCCTCTTGGTATCGCGCAACACCATCCTCGGCACCAACGACAACGGTATCGAAATCCTGCGCACCGCAATCGGGGACGACGGCACGCTGGTTCTCGACAACCGGATCGAAGACATCAAGGCCGGCCCCGGCGGCTCCGGACAATACGGCAACGCCATCAACGCTTTCCGCGCCGGCAATGTGATCGTGCGCGGCAATCGCATCCGCAATTGCGACTATTCCGCGGTGCGCGGCAATTCGGCATCCAATATCCAAATCACCGGCAACAGCGTCAGCGACGTTCGCGAGGTGGCGCTGTATTCGGAATTTTCGTTCGAGGGTGCTGTGATCGCCAACAATACGGTGGACCGCGCGGCGTTCGGCGTTTCGGTCTGCAATTTCAACGAGGGCGGACGACTCGCGGTCGTGCAGGGCAATATCATCCGCAACCTGCTGCCGAAACGCCCGATCGGTACCGCGCCAGACGATGACGCCGGCGTCGGCATCTATGTCGAGGCCGATACCTCGGTGTCGGGCAATGTGATCGAGAACGCGCCCTCGTTCGGGATCATCACCGGCTGGGGCAAGTATCTGCGCGATGTCGCGATATCGGGCAACGTGATCCGAAATGCCTTTGTCGGGGTCGGGGTGTCGGTGGCGCCGGGCGCGGGCACGGTGCTGGTCAGCAACAACCTGATTTCGGAAACGCCGCGTGGCGCCGTGGTCGGGCTCGACCGCATGCGGCCGGTGACCGCGGATCTATCCGCCGACGGCGCACAACATTTCGCGCAGGTCGTGATAACAGCGAATGCGGTGAGAAGGTAAATCCTACAGCGCGTTGCGCAGCAGCGGATACCGCTCGTGCATCATGGCGATGTCGGAAGTCTGTTCCGGGGCAATCTTCAATGTTGCAGCGCTCGATTCCCGCAAGGAAGGCGCTTCCTCCGACGACATGTGAGCGGTTTCCAGGCTGAATGAAACGACTGATGGCGGCGGTTCGGCCGGGTTCGGCGCCGGCTGCCATGGAAACCGATGAGCCTGATCGGGCAACATTTCGCCGCGCCGCAGTGGCGCCCGGGGCCGGCCAAGCCAGGAGGTATCGATGGCGGCATGGTCCCGGGAATCCTCACGCATCAACAGATCGCGCCAGAGTTCGACCGCGGCCTTGGCTTCCTGGATATTCTCGAGAAAGGCGAGTTCGCTGTGATAACGGCGCCAGCGGCCGGTTTCGAACAGCTCCGTGAGGTGATCGAGCCGCTGCTCGGCAAGAGCGCACCAGCGCCCGACAATGTCGCGACCGCGCGCCACGTCCAATCGTTGTGTCATAAGCCAGCCCGTAAGGAGAAAAACGGACGCGGACGCAACGGGAACGAATCAATTTGACGCGACATGGATATTCTGTGGAAAACTTTTGCATTGTCCAGTGAGAGTACCTGCCAGAGCCCGTTCATCGACAAAAAGCCGCGAAAATTGGCGGGTCGTCCTCACTATTGACAGTCAAGCCGCGTGCCGGGATGGCTGAGTTGCGGTGGGCGCCAGCGCGTGGGCAGGCGGCAAGACGGCCGATTTCGTCTGACGGAAGCGCCCGAAATACCGGCCAAAACGAAAGACCCGTCCGGGGGGACAACCGGACGGGTCAAGCTATATGGGCGCTTGGGGTGGATGGGCGCTCGCGCCGAATACAGCCTCGATGGGGAGGGATTACCGCTCCCACCGATATTGGTCGCGGGAGCCTCGCCGCACGTTCAAGCCGCCGGCGATTTTTTTAACGCTTTTTGGCAGGCGTTTTTCGGGATGAAAACTATTGCGCAGCGGGGCGATTAGGGTCGCCCGCAGCGGACTTGTCGGACGCCATGGCAGCCGCGGGCCCGTCCAGCGCCCTGGTGGCCGGAACTTGCTGCCGGTCCGAAACATTTTCACCGGTCGCACCGGCGGGCGGCCCGGGCATTGCGGCGACCGGCGCGGCGCCGACGGCCGAGACCGCGGCAAAGGCATCGGCTTCGCCGGCGCCGAACAGATCGTCGCGGCCGGGGGAACCAAGATCGTGGGCCGTTTTCATCAGGATCGAGCGCAGTTCCTCCGGCTTCAAGGCGGGATTGCGCTCCAGCATCAGGCCTGCGAGGCCGCTGACATAAGCCGCGGAGAACGAGGTGCCGGACGTGATCTGGTATTTTTCCTCGGGCGCCGGCAGGAAGACATCGACGCCCGGCGCGGCGACCGCGATATAGCCGCCGCGGTTCGATGCCGTAAACAGCTTGTCCTGCGCGTCAGTGGCGCTGATCGCGATCACGTTTGCGTTGGCGGCGGGATATAGCGGCGGTGATTTTGCTCCGGCATTGCCGGCGGCGGCGACCATCACAATGCCCTTGCCGGCCAGCGCAGCGATCCCGCGTTCGATCAACGCATCCTTCGGACCGGCGAAGCTCATATTGACGATCTGCGCGCCGTGCGCCGCTGCGTAATCCATTCCCCTCAGGATCACGAACGACGTGCTTTCCGCGCCGCTGGATGCCTTGCCGAAGGCACGGATCGCCAAAATCCTGGCCGCCGGCGCGCTCCCCATCAACCGCGCATGCGCCACGATGGCGCCGGCCACGCCGGTGCCGTGGACATGTGGACCTTCCTTGCTGCCCAATGCATCAAAGCTGTCCGCAATCGAGTTGGCGAGTTCCGGATGTTTGACGTCGATTCCGGAATCGATCACGGCAATGGTTATGTTGGCGCCGTTGGCGAGCTTGTGCGCCTCGGGCAGCCGAAGTTCCGCGACCGCGTATTGTCCGGGATCGCCCGCGGTCAAGGCCGATTTCTGATCCTGCAGGACATAACGGAAGTTCGGCTGCACCGAGCGAACATTGGCGTCGGCGGCAAGTTCGCGGCTCACCGTCTCCGCCGCGCGGCGGTCGGCGATGCGAAACAGGCCGATGGTGGCCCCTATCAGCGGGAAATTCTGCGATCGAAGGCGCACGAGGCCGTGACGCCGAGCCAGTTCATAGGCCTGCGCGTCGGATTGGGCGCCGTCGATCTCGACCACGAGTTCGTTGGTGACGGTGTGCAGGTCGAACGCCGCGTGCGAAACGTCGCGGCGCGGGATGTTGTTGACGCTCTTGGCCGACGAAGCGCCGCCGCCACCACCGGCCGATGAACCCGATTGATCCCAGCATCCGCCGTCGCGATAGCCGTCGCTGCAAGGCGGATAGAGGTTGGGCGAATAGCGCGCATAGGGAAGCGTCGACCTTACACCGATCCGGGGCACCGATCTGAAAGAGGTCGTTTTGCCGATCGAAACGGTCTTGCCCGTGATGGTCGGGTTGACCCGCGTTATCCCGGTTGGGTTGACCCGCGCACCCACGGTCGGATTGATGCGCGGCAAGCGCGGGGCGACGTTGAGGTTGGGTGTGCGCATGATGCTTTGCGCCTGAACCGCCATGCCGGCGAACGACGCAAACAGCCATGCGGCGGCGATCAACGCCAGTACCGCACGCGTTACGATTATTCGTCGGTTGGCGCCATCATCGACCATGAGATCTCGGGCCTTTGCATTGCCGGCTCGATGCGCCGCCCGGCTTACGGCGTAGCCACCGCGAGACTGATGATCTTCTCGCTTTGCAGCCTGCTCATCAGACCGGCAATTTGATCCTTCGCCATCGCCTTGCCGCCAAATTGCAGGCGAAACATTCCGCCCCGCGTATCGATGATCGCGGCCTGATAGCGGTCGAGGAGTGCGGTGATGTCGGCGACGCGCGCGTCCGGCGCGAANCGCACCAGCGCGCGCGGCGGCGCTNCCACTCCCAACGATCGGGTGATGGGCTCGTNCATGCTCAATGACGCGGTCTGGAACGAGGCGGGCTGGTTCGTCACCAGCGCACCGATCACGCCAGCCTGCAACANCAGCACCAGCGCGCCGAGGCTCGACGACCAGGCCAGCGTGCGCGGCGACAGGCTTGCGAAAAATCCGGCGATCCGCGTCCAGATAGTTCGCGACAGCGACGGCCTGCTGGCCGGCTCAGCGTCGATCGCCGCAAACAGCTTCCGCATGGCGCGCGCGGACGGCGCGCCAAGGCTTTCGTTGAGATCAATGGTCTCGGCGTACTCTTCCCTGATCGCAGCGTATTGCCTGGCAAGCTCGGGATCGCGGGCGAGCGCCTCTTCGACCCGGCGCGCATCACGCGGATTGAGCGTACCAGCCGCATGCCAGGGCAACAGCATCTCTATTTCACTGGGCTCTTGTTCCAGCATTTTTTTGCTCGTTGCCATCATGGCCAACCTCGCTCGATGCCTGCTGCCTTGAGCAGTTCGGCCAATTTTTTCCGCGCATAAAACAGGCGCGTTTTCACGGTGTTCTCCGGGATACCGACGATTTCAGCCACCTCTTCCACAGATTTCTCGTGGTAGTAGACAAGATCAACGATCTCCCGATGTTCCGACGAAAGTACGGTCAGGCACTTGCGCAACGCTTGACTGGTGTCCTTCTTCTGTGCCGTCACTTCCGGATCGTCGGACGCATCCTCGATCGCATTGGCGGCCTCATCATCCAGTTCAACGTCCTTCCTGCGGCGCAACGCGGACAAGGCCTTGAATCGCGTAATCGCCAATAGCCAGGTGGAAACGGCGGATCGGCCTTCGAACTTGCCGGCCTGGCGCCACACATCGAGAAACACCTCACTGATGAGGTCTTCTGCAACCTGTTCGTCCCGCACCAACCGGACCCCGAAGCGGAAAACCCTGACGTGGTGCCTGCCGTACAGTACCTGCATGGCAAGCCGGTCGCCCTGGGCGATTCGAGCGATCAGGACGTCGTCCGAGGCCGCCTGTGTCGCACTCAATGGCCGTCTCGCAAGGTTGGTCGGATTGGGCTGCGGGGTGGTTCGATGGGAAAGGCAAGATTCTTCAAAATATTGCAATAGCTCATCTGAGTCTGTGATTTAGCCCACATACGGCGATCACCGGGCGGCCGTCGAGAGCCAGACGATGATCGGCGCCAAGAAATCGGTATCATAATACAGAAATACTTTCTGCGCGCTCCAGCAATCCGCGACCGACCTTAGCAAGGCTTGGCGCGCAACACAGCATTTGCATGACCCGTCCACCTCCGCTGGTTCCCCTGGGGCTCCGGCTGCTGCGTCACATTGCCCGAATTGGGCTGATTTCCATTACAAAACAAGGGTAAAGTCATTGTTGGAGGTTCGGAACCGGCTGCCAAAGATACCAAACCTAAAGGCTTTGCCACTTAGATTTGCGGCGAGTTCCATCAACGGCGAAACCATGGTCAACGTTGCGCCCGCGCTTCCGAATCCAATTGCGGCTGAACTGGACGGCACGGATTCGAAGCCGCCGGCGGAGGCGTTGTCGCGCCGCCTCGGGCAACGCCGGCAATCATTGGCGGCCGAGGTCGGAAGTTATGCGCTCGGCGCCGCCGTTCTGCTGATTTACGCGCATGCCGGCACGATTTCGATGGCCATCCCATCGGCGTTCTTCCTGTGCGGCGTTACCCTGATCGGGATTTTTGCCGTCCTGTCCGAAGCGCATTTCAACGACCGTTTCGAAGATCACCACCTGACCGTATTTCAGGTCATCGGCCATATCGCGATCCAGCTCGGATTTCTGCTGGCCGCGCCAGAGATCGGCTATGCTTTTCTGAACGTGCTGTTTCTGATTTTCGGAGTTGCCTCGTTGCAAATGAGGCCGCTCCAGGCGGCGATCGCGTGGACTTTCACCGCGTTGAGCGTCGCTCCGATCTTCCTGCTTGCTCGGGTTCCCATCGGCATGCCGGTCGCGACCACGACCGAGCGTCTTGCCGCGGCGTTGTGTTTCGTTCTCACGATCGGGCAATGCGCCTTTGTCGGGCTTTACGGCGATTCGCTGCGGAAGAAATTCTACAAACGCAGCGCCGAGCTTAGCGAGGCCAACAAGCGTATCGAACAGCTCGCCGAACTCGACGAACTTACCGGCTCGTTCAACCGCCGCTGCATCATGCGGATGCTGGATGACGAGATTGCCCGCGTCCAACGCCTCAAGACGCCCTTTTCGATCGCGCTGATCGATCTCGACTGGTTCAAGCGCATCAATGACGCTTATGGCCATCCCACCGGCGACGAGGTGCTCAGGACATTCGCCATCACCGTGTTCGCCAACATCCGCAACATCGACAGTTTCGGCCGCTATGGCGGCGAAGAATTCCTGCTGCTGCTTCCCGACACGCCTGATAGCGACGCTGCCCGCATCCTCGACCGGCTCTGCGCGATCATCGCCGATCTCGACTGGAGTGCGTTCTCGCCAGGCATGCGGGTAACGATTTCCGCCGGCGTCGCAACGCTGAAACCAAATGAGAGCCCCGACACCTTTCTCGCGCGCGCCGACAACGCGCTCTACACAGCCAAGGCGCGAGGACGCAACCGCATCGCCAGCGCCTGATCCCGCCACTTCCGTTTCCGAAGACAAAGAAACCGTCGCCGGTCTGCGGCCGAACACTCCAGGATAGAGTCATGAGTTCGAAACCAGCCTCCACTTCCGAAAGTCTGCTNGACGAATTGCAGACCACGCTCGCGCATGGAACCGTCGCGCGCCGGGTCGAAACCCTGCGCCGTGTCACCGATCTCTTTATCAACGGNGCGGTGGACTATTCGAGCGAACAGATCGATTTGTTCGACGATGTCTTTCAATGCCTGATGCATCACATCGAGAGCTCTGCCAAGGCGCTGCTCGCCAGCCGCCTGGCCCCGATCGACACCGCGCCGCCGCTGACCATTCGCACGCTCGCATTCGACGATCTCATCGAGGTCGCCGCACCGGTGCTGTCCCGGTCGGAACGGCTCGACGACGAAGCGCTGATCGAGACCGCGCGCAGCAAGAGTCAGGCGCATTTGATGGCAATATCGACGCGCAGGGTGTTGAGCGGCGCGGTGACCGACGTATTGGTGCTGCGCGGCAATGACGAGGTGATCCAGAGCACCGTCAACAATCCCGGCGCGGAATTTTCCGAGCGCGGCTTCACCCGGCTGGTCAGCCGCGCCGAGGGCGACGACGATCTTGCGACCTGCATCGGCCTGCGTCCGACCATGCCGCGGCATCTCTACCTCAAATTGATCGCGAAGGCCTCAGCGACGGTGCGGGCTCGTCTCGAGGCTGCCAACCCGCCAATGGCGGGAGATGTAACCACCGCGGTGCAGGAGGCGACACGGCTCGCACGTTCGGCGCCGTCGGCCATTACGCGCGAAACGGCCATCGCCCATGCGCTTGTCAGGTCACTGTACGAGGACGGCAGGCTCGACGAGCATCAAGTGGAGGCGTTTGCCGAAGCCGGCAAGTTCGACGAAGCCAACGCGGCGATCGCAGCGCTCGCCAATGTACCCGTGTCGATCGCGGAGAATATGATGGTGGAAACCCGGGCCGAGGGCGTCATGATCCTGGCCAAGGTCTCGGGGATGTCGTGGTCGACCGTCAAGGCCATCATCAACATGCGCGACGATCTGTCGGGATTGGATCGCAGCGATCTTGAGGCCAGCAAGGGCACCTACGAACGGTTGCGGCCCTCAACGGCGCAACAGGTGCTGCGCTTCCACCGCATGCAGCAGACCGCAGCACCGGCGGCCTGAGTGGACAACATACCTGTCGTCGTCCCTTGCGAAGTTCGCCTGGCCGCAAAGGACGCGCGTTAAAACCTGAGCATCCTCGATCCCGCCAGCGCGCCGATCGCGGCCACCATCGCGGTGGCGATGGTGTACCAGGTCGCCACGAACAGCGGCGAATCGTCGGTGCAGTGCGCGGCGTATAGCGTCGCCGCCAATCCCGCCGACAACATTCCGGCGAGCGCGCCGGCGAGCGCGGGCCGGGCCGGCGCGCCATGGCGCAGGCCGATCAGGGCCGCCGCCAGCAGCGGCAGCGACAGCAGCGGAATAGCCGTCATGCAAACCCGCGAATTGCTGCCGACCAACCGCGTCATCATCGGCAACCGCTGCGGCAACATCATCTCGCATGCGATCCCGACGGCGAGGAGCCCGACCGGAATCACCAGCATCCATGCCCAGCCGCGCAGCACGGCTTCCGGCCGTGACAGATGCAGGCTGACCGCGATGGCCGAAATCGCCAGCGCCAGCGTCACCAGAAACTTCAGGTCGAAGAATGGATTATGCATCGCGGTCATCGCATCCGGCCGTACGCCGAGCGCCGCGAAGAACATCACCAGCGAAACCGGCGCCGCGGCGAGCAATGCCAGCGCCAGCGCGAAGCCGACCGGCCGCGCTCGGTGCGCGTTGTCGGCGGCGAGAGTTCGAATGAGCTGATCGGTTTCCATTGTCATCGCTCCCGCAATCTGGCGGTGAGGCTGGCAAGCCCGCGATGCAGCGCCACGCGCACCGCGCCCTCGCTCATCGCGAATTTCGTCGCGGTATCCTTGATCGACGCACTGTCGACCGCGATCGACTGCAATACCTCACGCTGGCGCGCCGGCAGCGATTGCAGTTGGGCCGCGACCTCATTTGCCGGTACGATCTCCGCGACCGGCTCGCTCGGGATCGTCTCGGCGAAATCGTCGATGTTGACGAAAACCCGCCGGCCCCGGCGGCGCAGTGCATCGATCAGCTTGTTGCGGGCGATCGCAAACAGCCACGGCCCGAACGGTGCGTCGGCGTCCCATGTGTGCCGCTTCAGATGCACCGCCAACAAAATGTCCTGCACGATATCCTCGGATTGATCGACCGGCTGACCGGATCGCGCCAGACCACGGCGCGCCGCGGCCCGGAGTACAGGCGTGACGGCCTTGAGCAGACGATGATACGCCGCATCGTCGCCTGAAACGGCCAACCGCATCAGGCTGGTCCATTCGTCTTCACGCTCGGGCACGCGCGCTCCTACCCTGCAATTCGGTCGATCTTTCAATTTGTTACACTTTGAGGCTTCAATCACGAAGTCGTGATCCAAACCTTAAAGACGATGCAATCTTCGCATCCCGCTCGGGAATCGCGGCTGCGAACTTGGCGCTGGCAGGCTGATAACATTGATCGGCCCGGCTGACACTCGCGGCATTTTTTCCTGAGATTTCGTGAGCTGGCGATCTCGAAATGCCGGGCCGGCACAATGCGATTGCCTCGCTTTTGCCCGGACTCGCCCGAAGATTCCCTTTTTTTGCCGCGCTGTGAACACGCCGTGAGGTCTCATTTCGCTTTGGGACTGGCAAATGGGGAGATTGCCAAATGAAAATCAAAGGCAACAACGGGCGCTCGGCGTTGATACTGGCCGCAGGGCTCTGGGTTTGTTTCGCAGGACCATCGCCAGCCGCGGCAGGCAGCAATGCCACGGCCGCAAGCTCGACTGCGGGGGCACCGATTGCACTCAACAAATACACCAGGCACGGCTCGCGCCACTTGAGAAGGTACGCCCACCATAGATCCAGCAAGGTGGCGCTAAAATCCACCGACGACAAGGACGACAAGAAAGCCGCCGCCACCGATGTCGTGGCCGCCGACGCCGACAAATCATCGACGCCGCCATCATCATCCGACATCCCGACATCATCCGACATCCCGACGTCGGTCGCCAACGCCAATGCCCAATTGGCCGCCTCCGATTCACCGACCGGCGACGCTGCCCAGGCCATGTCGGTGCGAGCCAACAATATCGTGCAGAACGCGCCGAATAATCCGGCTGACACCCAGCCTGCCACGGAATCCCGGGTCGTGGCCGCTGATCAGCTCAACGATGTCGATCGCGCGCTGCACGAAGCCAACGCGCCTGCGGCGCCGCTCGCCATGGCCTCGGCCGAGCCGCCTGCGGCCTCCGGCGCGGCGCCCGTGGTGGCCGGCAGTGCTGCCAGCAGCAGCGACAGCACCTGGGACAAAACCTCTCTGATCGGCAAGATCTTCATCGGTTTTGGCGCGCTGCTGACGATGGCCTCCGCTGCGCGCATGTTCGTGGCATGAGCGGCCTTCCGTCCCGGACGCGGCATCGCGTCCGGGACAAGCGATTCGTCTCACCTGAAATTCACCCCACTTGAAGCCTGTCCCGCCAGCGGGCACATTACCTCGCGAAATCAGGCGCGGGGTGGACCATGAGCACGTTCGAATACATCATCGTCGAAAGCAAAGGCGCGGTCGGCATCATCACGCTCAACCGCCCGAAAATGCTCAATGCGCTGTCCTTCGGCGTGTTTCGCGAGATCGCCGCCGCGGTCGACGACCTCGAAGCCGATGACAAGATTGGATGCATCCTTTTGACCGGCGGCGAGAAGGCCTTCGCCGCCGGCGCCGATATCAAGGAAATGCAGCCGAAAACCTTCATCGACATGTTTTCCAGCGATTTCATCGCGGTCGGCGGCGACCGCGTCGCCAACTGCCGCAAACCGACACTTGCCGCCGTCAGCGGCTATGCGCTCGGCGGCGGCTGCGAACTGGCGATGATGTGCGACATCATTATCGCAACGGACACCGCCAAATTCGGGCAGCCGGAAATCACCCTCGGCACCATCCCCGGCATTGGCGGAACCCAGCGGCTGACGCGCGCGATCGGCAAATCCAAGGCGATGGACCTGTGTCTCACCGGTCGAATGATGGACGCGGCGGAAGCGGAACGCTCGGGTCTGGTGAGCCGTATCGTGCCGTCGGACAAATTGATGGAGGAAGCGCTGGCGATGGCGGAAAAAATCGCCGCGATGTCGCGTCCAGCGGCTGAGATGGCGAAGAGCGCCGTCAACCGCGCGTTCGAAACGCCGTTATCCGAGGGACTCAATGTCGAACGCGACCTGTTTCACTCGACCTTTGCGCTTGAGGATCGATCCGAAGGCATGGCGGCATTCATCGCCAAGCGCAAACCGGTGAACAAGAACAGATAAGGTGCGCGGATCTCACCGCGAGTCGTCCCGGCCAAAGCCGGGGCCCATAACCCCCTGGCTCTGCTGATAGTAGAACGCCTCCGCCACGTTGCCGAAGACGCTAATCCTCGGCGTATGGGTCCCCGCATGCGCTGGGACGACTCGGTGTTATTGAATGCGGCTCCTGACCAGCGCCGCGCTCACCAGAGCGCGGTAGGCGCGTTCGGACCATGTCGCCGGCCGGTCGAGGCCGAGCCGCGCCAGGCATTCTCCGTCAGCTTCATTGGGCCGGTGGGTCAATCCCTGCCACAACAATCCGGGCAGGCGCTGCGGCGCACGCTGTGCGTCCTGCAACAATTGCAGCGCCGGAATCAGCCGCTGCTCGGCCTCGGTAAAATCGCTGCCGAACGGAAACGACGGCAGCAGGCCGGCATCGCGCGCAGGCTTCAACGCGCCGGTGATCCGTTCCGGCAGGTTGTCGCGATACGCCGCCGGAATTTCAAAATCCTTCGGCAGCTTGCCGGCCTCCTTGGCCTGTCGCGCGAGATCGGGCTGAAAGCGCGAATCCGTAACCTGCAGCATCGCTGCGATCACCTCGGCATCGGATTTTCCCCGGAGATCGGCGACGCCGTATTCGGTGACGATGATATCGCGCAGATGCCGCGGAATGGTCTCATGGCCGTAATTCCAGCGGATGTTGGATTGCGCCTTGATGCCGGCCTGCCGCGTCGCTTCGACGGTGAGAATCGAGCGCGCGCCTTGCAGCGCAAATGCCTGCGCCACGAAATTATATTGGCCGCCGACGCCGCTGACGACCTGCCCGTTCTCGAGGCCGTCGGAAATCACGGCCCCCATCAGCGTCGCCATCATCGCACTGTTGACAAAGCGAGCGTCCGCGCGCGCGCGCCGCTTGGCGTTCTCGTTGCCATAGAGCTCGTTGGTGAACGACACCGGCATCATCTGGATCCGCGCGATCTGGCCGGGTGTCATGTCGCGCAACGCGCGGTAGAATGATTTCGGCCCGAGAAAAAAAGCGCCGTGCAGCAGCACGCCATCGACCTCGCGCTTGAGAATACCGGCGTCGATCAGGCCGAGAAACGCCTCGAACAGCATTTCGCTGACGCCGTAGAGACCCTGTTCAAACGATCCGGTTTCCGGCGCCGAGCGCTGTTCGCCCTCGGGTGCCAGCCGTTTCATGATCGCGTGAAATTGCGCATTATTGCGATGGCGAATGATCAGCCCCTGCGCCAGCGCGTCGCCAACCTGCCCGATGCCGATCTGCAGCGTGCCACCGTCGCGAACGAGGCCCGCGGCGTGCAGACCGATGGCGTATTTGGTGTCCGTGATCGGCTCGGACGGCGGCGCAAACAGCGGAAAATTGGTCGCCGGACTGTCGAGTACCGCGCTGAATTGCTCGGCCGACAGATCGCCCGCGCCCGGCATGAACGGCAGCTCGGAATTGACCTGGCCGACCAGTCTGAACGACGCGCGCCCTTCCGCTCGGGCGCGCAGGATATCCAGCGTGGTGTCGGTGTTGCAGCTCAGGCTGTAGCGCGCGGCGCCGCCGACAACGCGTTTCGCCACAAGCTGCGTGACGACGTTAAGCCCGCGCGCCAGCAGATAGGACGCGGCATGGGTATAATTTGCGGAAATATAATGTTGCTGTGCAAACGGCACATGCAGCCACCTTCCGGCGAGAAAGAAAAACTCGATCACGCGGATATTGGGCGGCAGCGCATTGGCACGCAGCGCGTCGGCATAGGCCAGATCCGGATAGCCGCCGAACAAGCGGTCGATCACCGGGGCAATAAAGCGCCGCTCCAGCAGGTTTGCCGGCTTCGGTTTTTCCAGCGTCAGCGCGGAAAGGAAGGTCAGATTGATCGCCCGGTCGGCGGCGGCACGCGTGTAGAGCGCGTTGACGATATTGTTGGCCTTGCCGAGCCCGAGTGGCAGCCCGACGACGAGGTTGGTCCCGACGTCGCGGATGATATCCTCCGCGATCGCCTCGGGGTCGGAGAACATTTTCGGCATCGAATGAAAACCCGGGGCGCGACAGGAAGCCAGCGCCTGGAATCGGACGCCGCTTCCAGCAGCTATAGCGTATTTGCCGCTGGTATTCGTCTGTGACGAACCGGCAACAGCGCGAGACCGAATTCAAGCCATTTCCGCGCGCGATGGTTTGCCTGTGGCGGTGGCGTCCTCTAAGCAGGTAAATATGCCGAAGGCGTCGGCCGGAGCCGCCGCCGACGGGTTTTTTACGGGATCAGATGGTTGGGCGTACCGCTAGAGTTGGCCACGTGGAAAGGCCCGTGCTTCGGTGGAGCATTTGCCTTGGCGTTGCGACTTGCTTCGCGTTTGCCGCAACCGTCGCCCGGGGCGAAGGCCTGCCCGAGGCCTTGGCGAAAGCCTATCAGACCAATCCGCAACTCAATGCCGAACGGGCGCGACAGCGCGCCACCGACGAAAACGTGCCACAGGCGCTGGCGGGCTACCGGCCGCAGATTGTCGCCAGCCTGGGCGCGGGACTCCAGGCGGTGCGAAACCTGCTGCCGGACAACACGGTTCAATCCGCGTCCCTGAAGCCATGGACCATCGGGGTGACGGTGACGCAGACCCTGTTCAACGGCTTCAAGACCGCAAACAGCGTGCGGGTAGCGGAATTGCAGGTGCGGTCAGGTCGCGAGGCCTTGCGCAATGTCGGCCAGGGCGTGCTGCTCGACGCCGTCACCGCTTATACCAATGTGCTGGCCAACCAGTCATTAGTCGAAGCGCAACGCTCCAACGTCGCATTTCTGCGGGAGACCCTTGCCATCACCAAAAGGCGTCTTAATGCAGGAGACGTGACGCCGACCGACACTGCGCAGGCCGAGGCACGCCTAAGTCGTGGCCTTGCGGATCTGAACGCCGCCGAGGTCAATTTCGCGATCAGCCAGGCGACCTATACCCAGGTGATCGGCAGTCCGCCGGCCCAATTGACACCCGCCGCGACCGTGGACCGATATCTGCCGCACAGCCGGGACGAGGCCACCACCCTCGCCTTTAGGGAACATCCGGCCGTCCTCGCGGCAGGCTTTGACGTCGATGTCGCCTCGACCACCATCCGCGTCGCCGAAAGCAGCCTGCTGCCTACCGTCACGTTGCAGGGTAACGCCAGCCACAGCAGCGATTCAGATTCGACCCTGAGTACCTTCAGGACCGATCAGGCTTCGGTGATCGGTCAGGTCACCGCGCCGATCTACGACGGCGGCACAGCGGCGTCGCAGACCCGGCAGGCCAAGGAACTGACCGCACAGAGCCGGCTGGTGCTCGATCAGGTTCGCAATCAGGCCCGCACCGCAGCTATCGGCGCGTGGGTCTCGAACGAAGGCGCCAAGATCGCAGTGACGGCATCGGAATCCGAAGTGCGCGCTGCTGCCGTGGCGTTGCAGGGGGTTCAGAAGGAAGCACAGGGCGGCCAGCGCACCACGGTCGATGTGCTGAACTCGCAGCAGGATCTGATCTCGGCGAAGGCACGGCTGATCGGCGCGCAACGCGATCGCGTGATCGCGTCCTACACGCTGCTCAGCGCCATCGGCAGGCTCGACGTCAAGACGCTGGCGCTCAATACACCGGACTATCTGCCGGAGGTGCACTACCATCAGGTGCGCGACGCCTGGCACGGCTTGCGCACGCCATCGGGGCAGTAAACGCCTCAGACGAATGCGATGAAGAGTTGCCGCATGCCGGCTTGACCGGTTCGATCGGCCTTGGGACATTCGCTTGAGACTTGGCTCGCGATGGCCTGCCGGAACGTTCCGATGATACGCGGCCGCATGCGTTGACGGTCATCTACTGTTGTTCCGAAGCGTAAAATTAAAAGCAAAGAAGCGCACAAGGGAGAAGACCCGATGCTAACCAGACGCAGTATCCTTCTTGCCTCCATCGCGGCCGGAGTGACCATGCCCAACCGAACCGCCCTTGCGAAAGCCGCGCAGCCATCGACACCGGTGAATTTCGATATTCCCGCGGGCGCCTGCGATTGCCACACCCACATTCACGGCGACCCTGGGAAATTTCCGTTGTTCGCGGGGCGCGTCTACACTCCGGAACCGGCATCGCCCGAAGAAATGACAGCGCTGCACAAGGCGCTGCACATCGAGCGGGTGGTGATCGTCACGCCAAGTGTCTATGGCCCGGATAATTCGGCAACGTTGTTCGGCATGAGCGCGCGTGGCGCCACCGCACGCGGCGTCGCCGTGATCGACGACAAAACGCCGGAGGGCGACCTCGANGCCATGAGCCAGGCGGGCATCCGCGGCATCCGGCTCAATTTGGCAACCGGCGGCGTCAGCGACCCCGCTATTGGCCGCCCGCGCTTTCAGGCCGCGGTCGACCGCGTCAAGAACCGCAACTGGCATATCCAGATGTTCACGGGTCTGGGGATGATCTCCGGGATCAAGGATCTCGTCGCGGCCTCGCCGGTGCCGGTCGTGTTCGACCATTTCGGGGGCGCCCTGGCCAAGCTCGGCCCGGAACAGCCCGGCTTTGCCGATATGCTGGAGTTGGTTCGGGCCGGCAAGGCCTATGTGAAGATCTCCGGCGCCTATCGCGCCTCCAACCTTGCACCTGACTATGCCGATGTGGTCCCGCTGGCCCGCGCCTTGATAACAGCGAATTCCGATCGGATTCTCTGGGGCAGCGATTGGCCGCACCCGGATTCGGTTACGCCGCCGGGGAAGAAGCCGACCGAGGTGACGCCGCTGCTTCAGATCGACGACGGCCGCCTGCTCAATCAGCTCCCGGTATGGGCGCCGGACGCGGCGATCCGGAAAAGGATTCTGGTCGACAATCCGGCGCGGCTTTACGGATTCTGACAGCGGTTTTCTGGGGCCGCTTGCTGCATGGTGCATGCTCTCACCATTCAGCGCGCCCGGCGCGAGAAGAACGAGATCAGCACCGGCAGCGTGACCAGGATGACCAGCGGCGCCAGCAGCATCCCGGTCACCACGACCACCGCAAGCGGCTTCTGCACCTGCGAACCGATCCCCGTGGACAGCGCCGCCGGCAAAAGTCCGACGCCGGCGACCACGCAGGTCATCAACACCGGACGAAGCTGCAGTTCGCCGGTTCGGATCACGGCTTTGGCTCGGTCGAAACCTTCGTCGATCAGCTGATTGTACTGCGACAGGATAATGATGCCATCCATCACGGCGATGCCAAACAGCGCGATGAACCCGATCGCGGCGGATACACTGAACGGAATGCCGGTTAGCACCAGCCCGAGCACGCCACCGAAAATCGCCATCGGGATCACGCTCATGGCGAGCAGCGTCTCGATCACCGAGCCGAAATTGAACCACAACAACATCGCGATCAACGCCAGGCTGATCGGCACCACGATCGATAACCGCTTGATGGCGTCCTGCAAATTACCGAACTCGCCGACCCACTCGACCCTTGATCCCGGAGGAAGCTTGACCTGCGCGGCGACCTTTTCCTGCGCTTCCCTGACCGCGCCGCCGAGATCACGTTCACGCACCGAGAACTTGATCGGCAGGTAGCGCTCCTGCTGTTCGCGATAGATATAGGCCGCACCCGATACCAGCCGGATCGAGGCAAGCTCACTCAATGGAATCTGGGCAATCGTTCCGTTCGGCCCCGGCGCGCCGATGCGCAGATTCTGGATCGCTTCAGCGCTCTTGCGATATTCGGGTGCCAGGCGGACGATGATCGGAAAATGCCGGTCGCTGCCGGGCTCGTACAGATCGCCGGCGGTATCGCCGCCGATCGCCACCCTGATCGTGGCATTGATGTCACCCGGAGCCAGCCCGTAACGGGCGGCCTTGGCGCGATCAATGTCGATCTGGATGGTGGGCTGGCCGAGCGACGTGAACACCGCCAGGTCGGTAATTCCCTGCACGGTGGCAAGGACGGATTTGATCTTGTTGGCGGTTTCGGTGAGGGCCTGGAGATCGTTGCCAAACAACTTGATCGAGTTCTCCCCTTTCACGCCTGATACCGCCTCGGAGACGTTGTCCTGGAGGTACTGCGAGAAATTGAACTCGACGCCGGGAAACTTGTCCTGCAGCTTCGCCAGCAACTGCGCGGTGAGTTCATCCTTGTCGTGCGTGCCCGGCCATTGGCTGACCGGCTTCAGCGGCGCAAAGAACTCGGCATTGAACAGGCCCGCCGCATCGGTGCCATCGTCGGGACGGCCATGCTGGGATACCACCGATTCGACCTCAGGCTGGCTGCGGATGAGCTTGCGCATCTCGTTGACGTAGAGGTTGCCCTCCTTCAGCGAGATGGTCGGCGGCAAGGTCGCGCGAATCCAGAGATTTCCTTCCTCGAGCTTGGGCAGAAATTCCAGTCCGAGCAGCCGGCCGAGTACCACGGTCATGACCACAAGCCCGATGGTTCCCGCCAGCACCAGCTTCCGATTTCCGACGGCCCAGTCAAGCACCGGAACATAGAGACGGTGCAGCAACGTCATGATCCACGTCTCGGTTTCGCGGATCTGCGACGGCAAGATGATGGCACTCAGCGCCGGTGTGACCGTGAAGGTCGCAAGCAAGCCGCCCGCCAGCGCATACGCATAAGTGCGCGCCATCGGACCGAAGATGTTGCCTTCGACGCCGCTCAGCGTGAAGAGCGGCAGGAAGGCTGCGATAATGATGGCGGCCGCAAAGAAGATCGACCGCGACACGTCGGCGGCCGCACCGAGGATGGCATGGCTCTTCATGTCCATCGTGGTGTCGGTTGAAATTTGGCTTTGCTCAGCCTCGGACAGCGCGGTGACCTGCGACAACCGGCGGAAGATCGCCTCCACCATGATCACGGTGGCGTCCACGATCAGCCCGAAATCGATGGCGCCGACCGACAGCAGGTTGGCCGATTCGCCGCGCAGCACCAGAATGATGACGGCGAAAAACAACGCGAATGGAATGGTGGCGCCGACGATCAGCGCGCTGCGCAGATCGCCGAGGAAAATCCACTGCAGCAGCACGATCAGGAGAATGCCGAGCACCATGTTGTGCAGCACGGTCGCCGTGGTGATATCGATCAGGTCCTTGCGGTCATAAATTCGGTCGATCCGCACCCCCGGCGGCAGGATGCTGGAATCGTTGATCGATGCCACCAGTTCCTCGACGCGCAGAATCGTCGGCGAGCTTTGCTCGCCGCGACGCATCAGCACAATGCCTTGTACAATGTCATCATCCTGATCGAGGCCGGCGATGCCGAGCCGCGGCTTCTCGCCGACGGTCACCGCGGCCACATCCTTGACCAGAACGGGATTGCCGCCGCTTTGCGACACCATGGTGTTGGCAAGATCGTCAATCGAACGGATCAGCCCGACGCCGCGCACCACAGCGGATTGATTGCCGATATCGACGGTATTGCCGCCGACATTGATGTTGGAATTGCTCACAGCCTGCAGCAATTGTGGCAGCGTCAGGCCGTAGGCAACCAGCTTGTTGAAATCGACCTGCAACTCGTAGGTCTTGGTCTTGCCACCCCAACCGGTAACGTCGATCACGCCGGGCACGGCGCGAAAGCGGCGCTGCAAAACCCAGTCCTGCAATGTTTTCAGGTCGAGCACGCTGTAATTTGGCGGCCCAACCAACNGGTAGCGGTAGATTTCGCCGACGGCGCTGAGCGGTGAAATCCCCGGCTGAACGTTGCCGGGCAACGGCGCCAATTGCGACAACCGGTTCAGCACCTGCTGCAGCGCTTCGTCGTAGGTGTAGTCGAACGAAAACTGCAATTTGACGTCCGATAATCCGTACAGCGAAATCGTGCGGATCGTGCGCAGGTTCTTGATGCCCGCGACCTGGGTTTCGATCGGGATGGTGATGTAGCGTTCGATCTCTTCCGACGACAATCCCGGACTTTGCGTCACGATGTCGACCATCGGCGGCGTCGGGTCGGGATAGGCTTCGATGTTGAGCTGCTTGAACGCGATCAGGCCGCCGATCATCACGATGGCGAACAGGCCCACCATCAGATAGCGGCGGTTGACAGCGAAGGCGACCAGGCGATCCATTCAGATCGAAGCTTTCAATCAACAGAAGGAAGGAAGGGTATCCGGGGTCTCGGGGGTTTGCTTCTGATACGTCATCCTCTTTTGGCGGACTTCGGATCGGACACCCGAAAAAGATCGTTGCTGGAGCCGACTTGATCCTGAAATTCGCCTCAAGCGCGCCTGTTGGGAAAGAGCCTTCCGGACCACCGCGCTAGCTTCCGGATGCCGCGCGGTCGATGAACAGACTGCCCTTTGTCACAATCTGTTCCCCGGGTTTCAAACTACCGTCGACCTCGATGAGGTCGCCGTTGATCAAGCCGGTCTTGACCTGGCGGAGTTCGATCGACTTGTCCTCGTGCGCGACCCAGAGCCGGACCTGATCGCCCTCGTAGATCAACGCCCGCTTCGGCACGCCAATCGCCGGATGATCGCTACCGGAATAAATCGTGACATTCGCGAACATTTCCGGTTTCAAAAGCCCGTCCTTGTTGTCCACCGTGGCGCGAACCAGCAGCCGGCGGGTCGCGGGATCGATCGCCGCGGAAACATAGTCGATGCGCGCCGTCAGCGGCCGGCCCGGCAGCGCCAGCACATTAAAAGCGATCTCCTGGCCCACCGATACCCGCGCCGCATCGGTTTCGCGAACGAAGGCGGTCAGCCAGACCGTGGAGAGATCGCCGATCACGAATACCGGATCGCTGGCGCCGGCGTTGACATATTGTCCGGGTCCGATCTTTCGCTGCACAACCGTGCCCGCGATCGGCGAGAAGATGGTGGTGTCCGGATTGATACGGCCTTTTTCCTGGAAGGCTGATATGGCGTCGTCGGTCAGGCCGAGGATTCGCAACCTGTTACGCGCCGCCTCCAGCGCCGTTTGCGACGAGCGCAGGTCATTCTGCGCCTGGATCAGGGTTGCCTGGGTCTGCTGATAATCCTTCAACGGAACGGCTTTGCCCTCGAACAGATCCTTGGCGCGCCTGTCCTGCAATTGCGCGAGATCGAGTGCTGACTGGGCCTTGTTCAAACCGGTCATGGCGGCGATGAAATCGTTCTGCGCCTGCACCGTATCGGCGGCTTCGATCACGAACAGCGGCTGACGTTGCGTGACGCTGTCGCCCGGTCGCACCAACAGTTTGGTAACGCGGCCCGCGTAAGGCGAAAACACCGGCGTCGAGCGATCCTCATCGACCGCGATCTTGCCCTCGGTCACGGTCTCCGCCCGGAAGGTTTGCTCGGCTGCCGGCTCGATGGTCAGGCTGGCCCATTCGGCCGGGGTCGGGGTATAGCGCTGCAGTCCCTTGCGGGATTGGCTCGATACCTCGGAATGCCCCGGCGTTTCCCCGCCAATATGCGTAAACGCGAACCAGGCACCCCCGGCAAGCACCAGCAGGGTCGCGCCAGCAACCAGCTGTTTCCCGGTAAATGTCCGCAATTGCTTGGTGAAATCCGAGAGCATGGGCCCCGTCAAATCGGCGGTGATTCTGGCAAGGACTGCCACATGGGTGCGCTAATAGGGCCCAATTGATGTTTCAAACAACCCAAAAAACGGTAACAGCGCTAGTGTTTAACGTTAAAATTTGGAGAGCAAGGCCTGGATTTCAGTTAGGCGCCGGCCATTGCGGCGAATGACTGCCGAGCGGCATCGCCGGGCGTGCCCAGAACGCCGGCGTCGCCGACAGGGCAGCCGAATGGCGGACGGCCCGCAGCGGACCGAAGCCGGAAGCGGTATCCTCGATGAAGGGCTGCACCGCCTCGCCCCTCAAATCCTCGGTCTTGAGGCCATCGGCCACGCGGCCGAGATTCCAAAGCCAGCGCCCGGTCTGCGCCAGCGACACGCGGACATGCCAGCTGCCGCCTTCGCGCGACTGGCGCGCCCGCGCCATCATCGCGCCGAACGCCATCAGATAGCCGCTGGCGTGATCGAGCATTTGCACCGGCAATTCCTTCGGCCCGTCGACGCCGGCGGCCTGGCCCTCGGCGTGATTGAAGCCGGTCGCCGTTTGCACCAGCGAGTCATAGCCGCGCCGTTCCGCCCACGGCCCGGAATGGCCATAGGCCGACAGCGACACATAGACGATGCCGGGGCTGATCCGCGCCGCATCCTGCGGCGAAAAGCCGAGTGCTGCGATCGAGTGCGGACGATAGCCTTGCGAGAAAATATCCGCACTCGCCAGCAGGTCGCGCAAGCGGTCCCGCCCGTGTTCGCTCTTGAGTTCGACGAAACCCGTGAGCTTGCCGCGGCCGGTATCGATGGCAAGCCATGGAATCGCGGGCAGATCGGGACCGGAAATCAGGAGGACATCGGCGCCATGCGCAGCCAGCGTCCGCCCCGCGACGGGGCCGGCGATCACCCGCGACAGATCCAGCACGCGCAGCCCGGTAAGCGGACGGTCGCCTGCGGGCCATGGTTTTGGCCCGGCCTCGCCGATTTTCTCGATCGAAATCAGAGGCAATTCGGCAAGCGCCCGGGCGTGGGGCAACGCCGACCATTCCTCATATGAGCGCATCAGCGCCACGGCGCAGCCGCCGGCATGGGCCGCGGTCTCGAATGCCTCGCCGTCCCACTGCATCAGCGCGGCCTGAACATCTTCGCGCTCCGGCTTGCAGTTCAGGACCTTGCAGACGGCGTCGCGGTGATGCCTGAAATTGGTGTGCAGCCGCACCAGCCGCCGGTCACGGGTTTTGTATATCCCGGCGATGGCGTCCCAGGCCATATCGGACGGCTTGCCGTCGACGCGCAGGTAGCGCTCGGAGCGGCATTCGACGATGGCATGCCGCATGTCGACCGTGACATGCTGCGACTGCCCGCTGCGCAATCTCCATAGTTGCGCGGCGGCAAGTCCGGCCGCGGCAATGCTGGCCTGCGCCGCGGCGGCAACGCGAAACGACGACGGCAATTGCGGTTCTTCGCCCGTCAGCGTGACGGCGTTGAGCTCGGGGGGATCGCCGCCTGCCAGCGTCCACAGATCAGCGAGAATTTCGCGCGGCGTTTGCATGGGTATGATTCCCTTGGGGCTGCCGCGACATTATCATGTCGTTTGCCGGCGCCACCATACTGACAACCGCGGGATATTTACATGAACGCCGGTAATTACCGGATACCCGCTTTCGCGGATATAACAATCGGAGGTGTTGCGCACAAAGCCGCTTTCTTCAATGAAAATCCCGCGAGCGCGGCAGGATGCGCACATTGCGCGGATGACGGATTTTCTGGGCCGGATTGTCAGGGTGCTGGCGCCGGTCGTCATGCAGCGGTTCGATCAGCGCCGGACCGACCGGCACCGCATGTTTCCGGTGAAAGGCGTCATTGGCCAGATTCATCAAGTCATGCGAGCGATCGAACAATCGCTGCGCGACCAGATGCGTCACCTGTTCCGGGCTGCTCTGAATGTAGCCTTCGACCAGAATGAGCCGCGCGCCCATTACCTCCTTGCGAAAACGTTCCATCACCTTTGGCCACACCACGATATTGGCGATGCCGGTTTCGTCCTCCAGCGTCATGAAGACGACGCCCTTGGCGCTGCCCGGACGCTGCCGCACCAGCACCACGCCGGCGCAGCGAACATGACGCCTGTCCTTGTCATGGCGGACGCCGTCGCAGGCGATGACGCCTTCTTTGGCAAACATCGGCCGCAAAAATTCCATCGGGTGGCCCTTCAGAGACAGCCGGATGGTCTGATAATCGGCCACCACCTGCTCCGGCAACGGCATGTCAGGCAAGGGCTGCGCATTCTCGTCCGGTTGTTCACGCGCGGCGGCGATTTCGAACAGCGGCAGCGGCACGTCATCCGGCAACCGTCGTACCGCCCAAAGTGCTGCGCGGCGGTCAAGCCCGATCGAGCGAAACGCATCGGCATCCGCCAGCAAAATCAGCGCACGCTTCGGCAGCGCCGTATCGCGGGCGAAATCCTCCAGCGAGGTGAAGCGGCGGCGTGCCCGCGCGGCGATGATGCGCTCGGCCCAATCCTCTGCTTTCGGCTTGCCGCTTCTTTGTCTTAGAAATTCCTCATCCGGATCGGCCCATTTGAATCCGTCGATCTGCCGAAAGCCGAGCCGCAACGCATGATAAGTTCCGCTTTGTTCTTCCAGCGTGTTCTGCGCATGACTGAACGACACATCGATCTCGCGCACCTCGATGTCGTTCTTGCGTGCGTCGCCGACGATCTGCGCCGGCGCGTAGAAGCCCATCGGCTGCGAATTCAGCAACCCGCAAGCGAATGCATCGGGATGAAGATACTTCAGCCATGACGAGACATAGACCAGTTGCGCGAAGCTCGCAGCATGACTTTCGGGGAAACCATAGCTGCCAAATCCCTTGATCTGATCGAAGCAGCTTTTCGCAAATACCGGATCGTAGCCACGATCGATCATGTTGTTGACCATCTTGGATTCGAACTTGCCGATGGTGCCGACATTGCGGAACGTCGCCATGGCGCGGCGCAACCCGTTGGCTTCCTCGGAGGTAAATTTCGCGGCCTCGATGGCGATACGCATCGCCTGCTCCTGGAACAATGGCACGCCGAGGGTCTTGTGCAGGACCTTATACAGTTCATCCTTTTCACCGTGCGCAGGCGACGGCGATGGGTAGNTCACTTTTTCAATACCATTCCGTCGCCGGAGATACGGATGCACCATGTCGCCCTGGATCGGACCAGGCCGGACGATNGCGACCTCGATGACGAGATCGTAGAATTTTCGCGGCCTCAAACGAGGCAGCATGTTCATCTGCGCGCGGCTCTCGACCTGNAACACGCCGAGCGACTCGCCCCGGCAAAGCATGTCGTAAACCGGCTTCTCATCCTGGGGAATCGTCGCCAGTTCGTAACGCATACCCTTGTGATCCGCGATAAGGTCAAAGCATTTGCGGATACAGGTCAGCATTCCCAGCGCCAGCACATCGACCTTCATCATGTTCAGGGCATCGACGTCGTCCTTGTCCCATTCGATGAAGGTCCGATCGTCCATCGCGGCATTGCCGATCGGCACATAGGTGTCGAGCCGGTCCTGCGTCAGCACATAGCCGCCGACATGCTGCGACAAATGCCGCGGAAATTCGATCAATTCGGTTGCAAGCTCGACCGCAAGTCCGACCATCGAATTCCCGGGGTCGAGCCCCGCCTGCCTGACCTGCATGTCGTTGAGGCCCTCACCCCAGCTTCCCCACACCGTATCCGCCAATGCCGCGGTGACATCTTCGGTCAACCCAAGCGCCTTGCCGACATCGCGGATCGCGCTGCGCGGCCGGTAATGAATCACCGTCGCAATAATCGCGGCGCGGTGGCGGCCATATCTTCGATAGACATATTGCATCACCTCCTCGCGCCGGGAATGCTCGAAATCGACATCGATGTCGGGCGGTTCCAGCCGTTCCTTGGAAATAAAGCGTTCGAACAGCAGATCGACCTTGGTCGGATCGACGGAGGTAACGCCGAGAACATAGCAAACGGCTGAGTTCGCCGCCGATCCCCTGCCCTGACAGAGGATGTTTTGGCTGCGCGCATAACGGACAATATCGTGCACGGTGAGAAAATAATGCGCGTATTTGAGCTTCCTGATCAGGCGCAGTTCCTTGTGCAAGACCTTTTTGGTCTTGGGCGAAATCCGGACCGGAAATTTTTTGTGCGCACCTTGCCAGGTCATGTCTTCCAGATGGCGCTGCGCGGTCTTGCCCGGCGGCACCGGCTCGTCGGGATACTGGTATTTGAGTTGAGCAAGCGAAAAACCGATGTGGCCGGCAAAGCGCATGGTTTCCGCGATCGCCTCCGGCACATCGCGAAACAGCCGCGTCATTTCATGCGCAGGCTTGAGATGGCGTTCCGCATTGGCTTCCAGGCGCTTGCCGACGGCATCGATCGTGGTCTTTTCGCGAATGCAGGTCAGCACATCCTGCAAGGGCCGGCGCGCGGGATGGTGATACAGCACCTCGTTGGTGGCCAAGAGTGGCACGCGGGCCGTCGCGGCGATACGATGGAGCCGAACCAGACGGCGCCGGTCGTCGCCGCGATACAGCAGGCTGGCTGCAAGCCACACGCCATCGGCGCGGCTGTGCCGCAATTGATCCAGAACCTTGAGCGCTTTTGCCGTCTCGAAGTGATGCGGAAACGTCGGAACCAGAAGCTGCCCTTCGGCGAATTCCAGGAGGTCATCGAGCTTCAGATGGCATTCGCCCTTGTCGGTATCGTCTCCACGCTTGCCGCGGGTCAGTAACCGGCATAGCCGGCCGTAAGCCTCCCGGTCGCGCGGATAGACCAGAATATCCGGCGTATCGTCCATGAAGACGAGGCGCGAACCGATCAGAAGCTTCGGCTTGTATTTGACATCGGGATTGCCGAGTTCCTTGTAAGCCCGCACCACGCCTGCCAGCGTGTTATGGTCGGCAATGCCGATGACGGGAAGACGCAACTGGCTCGCCCGACGCACGTAATCCTGCGGGTGCGATCCGCCGCGCAGGAACGAAAAATTCGTGGTGATTCCGATCTCGGCATAAGCAGGAATGTTCATGCGAACAGCCCGTGCACGAACCAGTTGGAAGCAGCCGGCTTGCCTTCCGCGTCAACGAGTTCGCTGCCGTAAAGGCCGTCACGGTAAATCCAGAAGCGCAATCCGGCTTCATCCTCGACACGGAAATAATCGCGCGTCAGGGTCTGGCCGTTGTGCTTCCACCACTCCATGGCGATCCGCTCAGGACCCTCGATCCGGACCACCGCATGGGTGGCACGCCGCCATGTGAAATGGTGCGGAGGCCCGTCAGGAACCGTGGCAAAAGGCACCTTGATGGGCTCCGGCTTTTCGAAAAGCCGGAGCGGACGCAATGGCGGTTCGCTCTCCACACGGGCCGGCCAGGTCGCCTGCAGCGCCGTGGCCAGATGATGCTGCGCCGGTGCCGCCATCACCGCGCGCTCCGGAATATGGCTGTCCTGCGGCAGGTGCACGACCACGCGCCTCCCGCCGATGCGCGCGGCGATGCGGTCGATCAATGCCGCCAGTTCGTCATTGTCATGCACCTTGGCATCGAGATCGCGCTGCTGCTGCACGACGATTTCCGTGCGGCTGGCGGACAGGCGAACGAGATCGAATCCGAAACCGGGGTCGAGCGGATCGTTCAAGGCATCGAGCCGTTCGCGGAACAGGCGATCGATCACCTCGCCTTTGGTCACGGGTTGTCCGGTGTCCACAACAATCGCGCGAACCGCGCCATCGGTGCGAAAGAAATTGGCTTCCAGCCGCCGCGCGCCCTTGCCTTGCTGCGCCATCGCCACGACCAGCATCTGCGCCAGCCGGGACAATGTCGCGGATATCACCGCATCGGTCGCCACCGGCTCGGCGAAACGCTTCTCCACGATGTAATCCGGCAGCGGCTTGCGGGGACTGATCGGCGCATCGCCTTGCCCCAGCGCCTGTTCCAGCAGGGTCGTGAAGTCAGCACCGAACCTTGCTGTGATTTCATGACGCGCGCGGGCTGCCACATCGCCGATGGTTTTCAGCCCGGCGCGGCGCAAGCCGGTATTTATCGCAGCATCGGCACCCAGCGCGGACACCGGCAGCGGCTTGACCGCATCAGCTTCCTCGCCGTCACGGACGATGCAACCATGGACGTGACGATTCATCGTCCGCGCGCACACCGAGGTGCCGGCGATGGCGGCGCTGACGGCAAAGCCTTGAGCGGTCAGCACGCCACACACCCGCCGCATCATCACGGCCTCGCCGCCGAACAAATGGACACAGCCGGTGATGTCGAGAAACAGGCCATGCGGAGCATCGATCGCCACCAGCGGCGTGAAGCGGTCGCACCAGTCGGCAATGGCATTCAGTATCCTGGCGTCGGCGGCTTCATCGGCATCGAACACCCTTAATTGCGGGCAGATGGCGCGGGCGTTGGCGAGCGGCAGGCCGATCTCAAGCCCGAGATGGGCTGCGGCATCATCGAGCGCGGAAATCTGCAGCGCGTTGTTTTGTTTGGCGACGACAATACTGGGGTGATCGTCACTGGAGTGATCGCCAGAGTTTTGTTTCGACGCGCTTGCTTCACGCCAACCGGTACCCGCTTCGCTCGAAAACGCATTAGCCGGCGCGGCGTTGCCGTGCGAGAGCTGGCGCTTGATGCGGTCGGTGGACAGGCGCGGCAGCCACAGGCTGAGAATACGCCGCCGGTTTCTCGAAAAGGCACTCATCACATTTCCATTCCATGATCCACTGCCCGACAGGGCCATGACGGTTGCGGACAAGCTGCGCGTCGAACATCGGCGTCCCCCAGGCCGGCCGTGAAGGTGTGGCAGGCGGCGAATGCGCCGCGCGCACGATCCATCTTGTTTCCGCCGTTGAAGGCAACGGCTCAGCCGCCACCCGCAGCAACAGACCGGTGACGCCGGACGCTCGCGCGGCCAATGTCAGCTTGCGGCTGGCGACGAGGTCGAGCTGCCGCGCTGGCCCCCAGACTTCCAGCACGACGACGCCTAGCGCATCGCAGGCGAGCGCGTCGGCAGCCGCCCGCAACGCGGAGTCCNCATCCGCCGCGCGCACCGTCACCAGCAGGCGCGGATCAAGACCGAGTTCGGCCAGTCCGCNCATCGACAGCGCACCCGATTCAATTTCAGTGAAATCCTGACGTACCCACACCAAAGGCCGCCGGGCCGCCGCCCTTCCCGCGAGCCCTGCCCGNCCCGCGAGGCCCACAATGAACCCGGTTGCCGCGGCACTCTGCCGTCCCTCGGCGAACACCTCGTGCATCGCGCCGATGGCGAGGCCGCCCTGCAGTGCAGCATCCACGTCAACATGACCGAGTGCTACCCTGTCCGACAGGTACGCATTGCCGTGCGCCTCGATGCGCTCGATGCTGCCGCGCAAAGTCCCAAGCGTGCTGGTGTGTGCGGCGACGCATGCTCCGTCAAAGTGTGAGCGGTTTGGCGACAAGATCATGTGCCCTTTCAATAAAATCGGAGCGCGATCTCGGAACAAACGAGACGTTTGTCCGGCAAAACCGGTTTCCACTTTTGCTGATCGCGCTCGCGCATGCGCCGCTCCTCAGATTGGGCCGTCACGGTCTTTGGTGAACCTGTGGCCGATTCATTTGTTCATGATATGTTCTAATATAAAGCTAAGATGGCCCGGGGAGTCAATCGCGATTGATTCCGATGATTTTCGTCAGCAGTTCCAATGAGATGCAATACCTGCCCGGAACGCCGTTTCCCCGGGGCGATTTCATATCCCTGTAGGGGCGGTTTCATGCCCCTGTCACATGCATCAAGCAAAGTCCGGGAACATTTTTTGGGGAGAAATTTACCATGAGCGACGTTGCGTTACCCGGTTCGATCGAGCCTGCCGTCAGAAAGGGCCCCAATCTCGATCATGGCATCAACCCGTTGCAGGGTATTATTTACTTGGGCGTAGTCGCCGCTGCGCTGCTGTTCGTCGCGTACAGCATTTATTCCGACATCGACGCCACCGGCACCCGCGTCACATCATTCGTGCCGTATATACTGCTTTTTGTCGCCCTGCTCATCGCGCTCGGTTTCGAGTTCGTCAACGGCTTCCACGACACCGCCAATGCCGTCGCCACGGTGATTTATACCCGCTCATTGCCTGCCAATATCGCCGTGGTGTGGTCAGGCATGTTCAACCTGTTTGGCGTCTTGATGTCCTCAGGCGCGGTCGCCTTCGGCATTGTCTCGCTATTGCCCGTCGAATTGATCTTGCAGGTCGGCAGCGGCGCGGGATTCGCCATGGTGTTCGCCCTGCTGATCGCCGCCATCATCTGGAATGTGGGAACCTGGTGGTTTGGGCTGCCGGCATCGAGTTCGCACACCCTGATCGGATCGATCATGGGCGTGGGCATCGCCAATGCCCTGCTGCGCGGCCGCGACGGCACGTCCGGCGTCGATTGGTCGCAAGCGGGCAATGTCGGCAAGGCGCTGCTGCTGTCGCCGCTGTTTGGCTTCGCGCTGGCCGCGGTTTTGCTCTTCGCCCTCAAGATCGTGTTGCAGCGTGCGACTCCGGCCCTGTTCGCTGAACCGAAGGGCGATCAGCCGCCGCCGACGTGGATTCGCGGCATCCTGATCCTCACCTGCACCTTGGTGAGCTTCTTCCATGGTTCGAATGACGGCCAGAAGGGCATGGGCCTCATCATGCTCATTCTCATCGGCACGGTGCCGACCGCCTATGCGCTTAATCGCGCCCTGCCGGAAAGCCAGATCGTACAGTTCACCGAGAATTCGACGGCCGCGAGCAAGGTGATCGAAGCCAAGGCCGCCGGCCACAACGTCGCGGGCAACCCGCGACCGGCCGTGACCAAATACGTCGCGGAGCGCCAGATCACCGATGAGACACTTCCGGCACTGGCAACTCTCGTCCAGGACGTCAACAAGCAGGTAACTCAATACGGATCGCTGGCCAAGTTCCCTGCCGACGTCGTCGGTAACACCCGTAACGACATGTACCTGGTTTCCGAGACCATTCGCTTCCTGATGAAGGACTCGAAAAACGGACTCAACGCTGATGAGGCTGCGACCCTCAACAAGTACAAAGGCTCGCTCGACGCCGCGACAAAATTCATTCCTACCTGGGTGAAAATCGTCGTCGCCATCGCGCTTGGCCTCGGCACCATGATCGGCTGGAAGCGCATTGTCGTCACCGTCGGCGAGAAGATCGGCAAGACCCATCTGACCTATGCGCAGGGCGCTTGTGCCGAAATCACAGCCGCCGCAACGATCGCCGCGGCTGACATCTACGGGTTGCCGGTTTCGACGACCCACGTGCTCTCGTCCGGTATCGCGGGCACCATGGCAGCGAGCGGGTCCGGACTGCAGTGGTCGACGATCCGCAACATCGCACTCGCCTGGGTGCTGACGTTGCCGGCTGCGATGATTCTCTCGGGTGTGCTGTATTTGCTGTTTTCCAGGATACTCTGATTGCGTCCCGGGCGTTGCCTCTCTCTCACCTCGCTCTGACGCAAAAGGCCCGCGCTACCCAGCGCGGGCCTTTATCTCATGCGCAACTGACGCGTTTTGTTGACGCGAACCGGCTTCCACCCGCATCCAGTGCGCGGCAGGCCCTTCGCTGCAAAACGCCCTAACCGGCGTCACGCCGCCAGCGTGTTCTCGACCAGCTTGATCCAGTACGACGTGCCGAACACAATCGCATCGTCGTTGAAATTGTAGGCNGGATGATGCAGCCCGGCACTGTCGCCGTTGCCGCAGAAAATGAACGCACCCGGCCGTGACTCCAGCATATAGGCGAAATCCTCCGCGCCCATTTGCGGCGCTATCTCGTGAACATTTGCGTCGCCGGCAATTTCCTCCGCCACCCGTCTGGCGACATCCGTCTGCAAGGCATGATTGACCGCGACAGGATAGCCCCGGTCGTAAACCAGTTCGATCTTGGCGCCGGTCATCTGTGCCACGCCCGCGACGACCTCGCGCACGCGCTTTTCGACCATTTCCCGCACCTTCGCGGTCAGCGTGCGGACGGTGCCCTTCAGCTCGGCGGTTTGCGGGATGACGTTGCGCGCGTTACCGGCGTGGAATTCACACATCGAAACGACCGCCGATTCCAGGGGATCGACGGTGCGGGAGACGATGGACTGCAACGCCGTGACCAGCTGCGCGCCGACCAGGACGGAGTCGATGCATAGGTGGGGACGCGCCGCATGTCCGCCCAGCCCTTGGATCCGGATGTCGATCGAATCCGTCGCGGCCATGATCGGGCCGGACCTGATCGCAAACGAGCCGATCGGAATTCCGGGGCCATTGTGCATGCCATAGACCTGATCGATGGCGAAACGGTCCATCAGCCCGTCCTTGATCATGGCGGCAGCGCCCGCGCCGCCCTCTTCCGCCGGCTGGAAGATCACGACGGCGTCGCCGGCAAAATTCCGGGTCTCCGCGAGATAGCGGGCCGCGCCGAGCAACATCGCGGTATGCCCGTCATGGCCGCAGGCATGCATCTTGCCCGGCGTCCTGGAAGCGTAAGCGAGTTCGGTCGCCTCCTCGATCGGCAACGCATCCATGTCGGCGCGCAGCCCGATCACCTTGATATCGCTCTCGCCGGCCGGCTTGCGGCCCTTGATGACACCGACGACGCCCGTGCGGCCAAGACCTGTCGCGACTTCGTCGCAGCCGAATTCCCTCAAGCGATCCGCCACAAATGCCGCGGTGCGGTGCACGTCATAGAGCAATTCGGGATGTTCATGGATATCCCGGCGCCAGGCCTGAATATCGGGTTGCAGATCGGCGACGCGATTGATGATGGGCATGGGAAATCCAGGTTCGCGGTTTATGCATTTTGTCCCTTCTAGCATGCGGCCACGCTCGGCCCAACACTCTCCGGCGATTGACAGAGACCGTCACGGCCGGGCAGAAGCGCCATCCACCTCTGACTGAATAAAGTCAGACAAAGACCTGGAAGCCCGGCATAAAGCCGGGCTTGACGAGCGATTGCAAACTGGGCGGAAATTTAGAGATGCCGAAGCGGCTTGAAGGTGATTTCGACTA
>JGI24140J50213_10000059_pt1 | contig 42305 bp, 26 predicted proteins | sample BarGraIncu00222A_FD_50213 | JGI IMG/M metagenome (IMG submission 50213)
TACTAAAAAACGACTCATCATGATGACCCGGAAAACATCTCAGAAGGTTGCTATTGTTAAGCAAATTGCAATAATTCCATTAATCGCAGCACTCGGATTTCTCTTTAGTACTAAGGTGGCTGCGCAGGATAACCCAACGCTGTTGAAGCAAAAACAGACAGAGTATAGTAAAGTTGATGCCTCACAAAAGCTGGTTGATGAATATAAAGCTAAACTTGAACAATATAGGGTAATAACAAAAGAAGGAAAATATAATAAAGACCATAATTTAACCATAGCCGAAAAAAATGAACTCGCATTACTTTATTTGAAATTGAGTAAAAAGCAACAAGGAGATCAGGATATTGTATTCGATGCTATGCCAGGACCATCGCCTAAAAGTGTTCCAACAAAAGAAAAACTAGAAGCATGGAAAAACCCAAATGTATATGGCGTTTGGATTGATGGGAAAAAGGTTGATAATTCAGTTTTGAATAAATACGCCAACACTGACTTTTCACAGGGAGATGCAACTTATGTTTCAAAAAATGCCAGAATAGGGAAAAAATATTTTATGCAAGTTGACTTGATGACAAATGATTATTATAAAAAATATTGTGAAGAAAGAATAACCAGATTGAAAAATGATAAGTATGTAATGGGTAGAAGAGTTATTTTTAATAATCCCCAATCAAAGAAAACCACAAAAGAACTGGATTCTAAATCCCTTTTAAATCAAAAAGTTAAACTTGATAATGAACAAAAGGCTTTATTAAATTTACAAAAAAAAGAATTAGACAATAAAAAGGATTCTAAATCACTTTCAGATCAGAAGTTAAAGCTGGATAAAGAACAACAGGCTTTATTATTAGATCAACAAAAAAAAGAATTAGACAATAAACAGAATTCTAAATCCCTTTCAGATCAAAAAATCAAATTAGAGAAAGAACAGAGAGCTGAAATGAATTCATTAATAATTGCCAAATATGAGAAGGATATGGAATTTAAAAAGAATAATCCAAAATGGATGAAAGATCAGGAAGCTAAAATAAAAGAACTAAAAATCAAACTGGAAAAGGAACAAAAGGCACAACAAGAACAAAAATAACGAATTAGATTCTTTAAAAATTTCTCAAATTAACAGATAAATAAAAAGGCATCCCATTCAATAGGATGCCTTTTTAAAGTTTATAATCGGGATTTTTTTGATTTACTCAATCTGAATAAAGAAGCNAAACTCTTTTAGTCCACACATTACCTCTCATTAACATTATAAACCTACTTGTAACAAGAACTTTTATCATTCATAAATTGTTTACTAAATAAGTCATTTTTTGGAATATAATTATTACAGTAATCTAATTAACTTAATTATTAACCACTATGAAGAAAAACATTCTACTTTCAGGGTTTATGCTACTTTTATTACTCTGCTACAGTTCTGCTTTTGCACAGAGGATTACTGTTAAGGGAGTTGTAACTGATGGCGCTACCGGTGAAAGTTTACCAGCAGTGAGTATCGTTGTTCAGGGTACTTCTATGGGTACCATTTCGGACGTAAACGGGGTATATTCAATTTCCGTTTCACCGGATGCTACTTTGACATATTCCTTTATTGGTTATCAATTACAATCTATTTCGGTGGCAGGCAAAACCACTATTAATGTAGCTTTGATTGGCCAAGCAAATGAACTACAACAAGTTGTTGTTGTGGGGTATGGTACTCAACGTAAAGTCGACGTAACGGGTTCTGTGACGCAAGTCCAGGGAGCCGAAATCTCAAAACAGGCCTCAATTAACCCTCTAAGTGCATTACAGGGTAAAGTAGCAGGCTTACAGATTATTAATTCAGGNGCACCCGGTTCATCACCACAGGTGACNATACGCGGGGTAGGCACTATTTATGGAAACACCAATTTGTTATACGTAGTTGATGGAGTTTGGTATGACGATATCAGTTTTCTGAATCCTGCTGATATTGAATCGATGAGTGTATTGAAAGATGCTTCAAGTACCGCAATTTATGGAATTCGTGCTGCCAATGGTGTAATCTTAATAACAAGTAAAAAAGGCAAAAGGAACGCTACAACCGTAAACTATAACTCTTATGTTGGATGGCAGCATGTTACAAACCTGGTCAAGATGGCCAATGCAACTGAATATGCTACATTGATCAATGAAACGTATGGCATCAATGGTCAGTCGCCACTTCTTTTTCCTAATGCTTCAAGCTATGGAGCCGGTACAAACTGGGACAATCAAATACTGCGTGATGGATTTACCACCAATCATCAGGTTTCAATTAACGGAGGATCTGAAAAGGCTACCTATAATTTATCCCTGGGCTATCTGGATCAGGATGGTAACGTAAAGAACAACAACTACAAACGTTACACGGTTAGAATGACCAGTGAGTATGAACCGATAAAAAATCTGAAGTTTGGATATGCTATCGGTGGAGCTTATGGAACTTCTGTTGACATCCCGGGATCTATATTCCATCAGATATACGGAGCAGCACCTGTAGTACCTGTTTATTATGCAGATGGCACCTATGGCGATCCGAATGACTTTAATGTTGGGAATGGAAACAATTATAACCCACAGGCCACACTTGATTTCTTTAATCAAAAATCACAACACTATCGTTTTAATGGCAATGTTTATGGTGAGGTTAAGTTTCTTAGGAATTTTACTTTCCGAACCAGTTTTGGAGGTGATTATTCACAGGATAATAGTCGCAATTACAGCCCTGTGTATACCGCTACACAAGCCCAGAGAAGCACTACCAGTTCACTAACAGTTAACAATTCTAACAACCAGAACTGGATAGTTGAAAACACTCTAACATTCAACAAGTTGTTTGGGAAACATAATGTTACGATATTGGCAGGACAAACGGCTCAACGATATAAAAATTACACCATGATTGCCAGCGCTATCAATGTTCCAAATACCAGTGAGGGTGATCATTATTTATCATTGGGTGATGTTGGAAAAAGCAATGTAAGTGATGCAGGCGCATTAAGAACTGCAGTATCTTACTTTGGGCGTGTCAATTATTCATTTAATGACAAATATCTGATTAATGCTTCTATTCGTGCTGATGCCGCCTCTCAGTTTTATGGTACAAATCTTTGGACATACCTACCAGCCGTTGGAGCAGGATGGGTGATAACCAAAGAAGACTTCATGAAAGATCAACACATCTTTGATAATCTGAAATTACGAGGTAGTTATGGTGTAATCGGTAATGCCGGAGTGCCTTATAACCCAACTGTTCTACAGGTCTCTCAACCCGGTCAATTTACGGCAATATTTGGCAATCCACAGGCTCCTTATACAGGTGCAAGTATTGTAACGATAGTACCTCCTTCAATTAAACTGGAACGCGCTGAAGGAACAGATATAGGTCTGGAAGGAAACATACTTCACAGTCGTTTATACTTTGAACTCGATTATTATAACCGACTTACGAAAGATGCAATATTCTCGTTGCCAGTATTGAATTCACTGGGAACAGGGGTTTCAAACAATGCAGGAAGCAGTGGGATCATTGGAAATCAGGCTACTTTCAGAAACCGTGGTTATGAAGCTTTAGTAACTTACAAGAATATGGATAAAAAAGATTTCACCTATTCTATCAGTGGTAATGTTGGATACAATAAAAACGTTGTTTTAGTTGTTAACTCCGGAAGCAATCCCATCTACAACGGAGGTGAGGGCATTGCCAATGGTCAATTGGCAACACGTACTATTGTTGGTGATCCAATCGGTGAGTTTTATGGCTATCAGGTCATTGGTGTTTTCCAAAGTGCCACACAAATTGCTGCATCAAAACAAACTTCTGCAAAGATTGGAGATTTCATCTTTCAGGATACCAATAATGATGGCGTTATCAACAGTAAAGACCGGGTTAAATTAGGTGATCCCAATCCTAAATTCAACTATGGTATCAACACCAGTTTTACCTATAAAAACTTTGATCTGGCTTTGGATTTTCAGGGTGTTGCAGGTGTAAGTATTTACAATGCCAACATTGGTTTTAGGTTTGGTAATGAAAACTACACGCAGGATTTCTATGATCACCGCTGGCATGGAGTCGGAACTTCAAATACTTATCCATCACCTAACGTAGGTTCAACAGCAAATGCAATTCCCAACTCATTCTACGTAGAAAGTGGAGCCTACTTCAGGATAAGAAATCTTCAGTTAGGCTATTCAATTCCGGATAACATGTTAACTAAATTTAGGATCAAGAAACTTAGGATTTATGCAAATGCTCAAAACCCTCTAACCATGTTTAAATACAAGGGCTTTACCCCTGAAGTTGGCGGTACTCCAACAAATGCCGGTATAGACGCAAATGTATATCCACTCTATGCTACCTACAATTTTGGTGTTAACGTAACTTTTTAATCTCTGAATACTATGAAAAACATAAAATATATGAAACAGCTATTTGGAGTCACCTTGTTTAGCTGTCTGTTATTAACAAGTCAAAGCTGTCAGAAAAGCTTTCTCAATGTACCTGTTCAAAATCAGCAACCAGCTGTGGCCTTTTTCCAAAATGCTACCGATGCCGGTAAAGCTGTTAATGCCATGTATGCCAACTTAAGGGAATGGACCAATATTGCGTTTGCCCCCATTGCAGTTGAAAGCATGGGATCTGATGATGCAGAAAAAGGCAGTAGCACTAATGATGCATCTTATATGAATGACTTCGATAATTTCACGGCAACTGCAGGTGAAGGACAAATACAGGACTTCTGGCATGGTCAGTATCAAACAATAAATCTTGCCAATGTTGTGCTGGATAATGTTCCGGGTGTAAATATGGACGCCAACCTTAAAGCACGTTTTCTGGCAGAAGCTAAATTTATACGAGCTTATTCCTATTTCAGACTGGTTAGGGCATTTGGTGATGTTCCTTTGAGACTATCGGTGGCAAAGAACTCTTCCGAATACAACATACCTCGTTCTCCAAAAGCAACTGTATGGGCCGCTATTGAATCCGACCTTACTGATGCGGCTACAGTTTTGCCACAAGCATACTCCGCAGTTGATATAGGTCGTATAACCAAAGGCGCTGCTCTGGCTTTACATGCCAAGGTCTCTATGTATCAAAAAAAATGGGCTGATGTCGTTACGTATACAACTCAGGTAATGGGACTTGGTTATACATTATTTCCTAATTATGAACAGATGTTCAGAACGAACAATAAAAACAACTCTGAATCAATCTTTGAAGTTCAGTGTATGTTGGTACTAGGTAATCCAGACGCATCTAACTCTCAGTATTCACAGGTTCAAGGTGTACGTGGTTCAACTGGAGGAGGTTGGGGCTTCAATGTTCCAACCCAGGATCTGATTAATGAATTTGAACCGGGTGACCCCCGTCTGAACGGAACAGTCATATTCAGAGGAACCACAACTCCCGAAGGAGATGCTATCCCGGCTTTTATCCCTGGTCAGACAGATAATCATTATTTTAACATGAAATCATATGTTCCGTTTAGTATGTTTGTTCAAAACTATAATGAAGGTTGTATGCAGGATAAAATCGTGTTGCGTTATGCGGATGTATTACTGATGAATGCTGAGGCAAACAATGAACTTGGACAAACTGCTACTGCACTGGCTTCACTTGAACTGGTGAGGGCAAGAGCAAGACAGGGGAATAATGCTATTCTCCCCAAAGTAATCGTAACAGACCCGGCAGCTTTACGTGCAGCCATCTACCATGAAAGAAGAGTTGAACTGGCTATGGAATTCGATCGCTATTTTGACGTAATCCGTCAGGGACGTGCTCTTGCTGTATTTGGACCCAAGGGTTGGAAAGCCAATAAGAATGAGGTTTGGCCTATTCCTCAAAATGAAATCGACCTGAGCGCAGGAGTATTAACTCAAAACCTTGGTTATTAATTTAAAAAATCTATTCTATGAAAAAGTTATTTAATAAAAACTTGTTCTTTATAGCACTCCTGAGCATTGGTTTAGCATCTTGCATGAAGGCTTTTGATCCTTCAAGCTATGCTCCTCCACTGAATATTGGCGGTTACACGAGTGTAAAACAAATTGCTTCTTCTAATCTGGTTGGTTACTGGTCATTTAATGGAAATCTGGTTGATAGTGTTTCCAATACTGCCGGTACAGCTACTGGTAGCACTTTTACTAAAGGATTTGAAGGACAGGCATTACAAGGCGTTTTGAATGGTTATGTTCTTGCAACTCCTTCAACTGCCATAAAAAGCCTCCAAAGCTTTACTTCTACCCTGTGGATCAATACCCCTCCGCCATCGACCGGGATAATTGGGTTTTTATCACTTGCCAATACTGTTAATTTTTGGGGAAACATCGATATGTTCTTTGAAAATGGCAGTGTAAACACCAATGGCAAAGTGAGAATCCATATCACCCAGGGAACCAATGATTATACCTATGCCGTTGATAATGTTCAGAATCTCTTTGGAAGCTGGGTCAATATTGCGTTTTCTTATGATGCAACCACATCGAAATGCACCCTTTATGTCAATGGTTCATCTGTCAGCAGTGGTACAATTGGTGGACTTACAGGACCATTGAACTTTACTAGTGTGGGTAAATTGGTGTTTGGATGTGTACAATTCCAAACTACACCCAGCCAGACTTCCGGAACCGGATCTCAACCTTGGGCAAGCTTTCTAACGGGTACTCTGGATGAAGTAAGAATCTATAATAAGGCGCTTGCTGCAACAGATATTTCTGCTATTGTAGCGCTTGAGGCAAAAGGGAAATAAAACCAGGAATCGGTCCACCACTTCTGCAGAGACGCAATTGTTGGAGTCTCTATATTTGAATGATCTTCTATCGTAGAGACGCAATATCTTGCGTCTCTACCTATTGGATCAAACTGCTACTTATTGAATAATGATCATGCCATGACTAAACTGAAAATATATTGGTTTTTTATTGCAATGCTTTCAATAACAGCCTGCAATAAAAAAAGTAATTCTGTTACTCCACTGGTTCCCCCGCCATTATTTAATTTCAATTCACTTAAAGTCAATGGAGTGTACAATGGCTTCACCTATTCCAATATCAACCTCAACCCAGTTATCAAATTTTCTTTTTCAACTGCAATCAATCATGCTTCGATAGCTAACAGTGTAAATTTTAAAAACACATCCGGTACAATCGTTCCTTTTAATACAACTTACGAAGACAACGATTTTACTATTGTAATAACCCCATCACAACCTTTACAATATCTGGCCAGATACAATGTTGGTGTCACTACCAATCTCGAATCTACAGAAAAGGGCAATCTTTCAACTGCCGTGAGTCTTCAACTGACTACCGCCATCGACTCTACCAATAAGTTTCCGGTAGTAACTGATGATCAGCTGCTCGACATCATTCAAAAACAAACCTTGAAATATTTTTGGGATTTTGGTCATCCTGTAAGTGGGTTAGCACGTGAACGAAACACTTCAGGTGATGTGGTAACAATGGGAGGTTCAGGCTTTGGCATCATGTCTATTGTCGTTGCTGTTAACCGTCAGTTTATTACCCGTGCAGATGGTTTATTAAGGATGCAACAAATTGTGGGCTTTTTAAAGAATACCGCTCAAAAGTTCCATGGAGCTTTTCCCCACTGGATGAATGGAGTTACTGGAGCCGTTGTTCCTTTCAGTGCACAGGACAATGGAGCTGACCTGGTCGAAACATCTTTCCTGATGGAGGGATTGCTCACAGCCCGACAATATTTTAACGCCGCTTCTACCGATGAAACGACGCTGAGGACTGACATCAACACGCTTTGGAACAACGTGGAGTGGAGCTGGTTCAGACAAAACAATCAAAATGTACTTTACTGGCACTGGAGTCCTGATCAGGGTTGGGCTATCAATATGCCGATCCATGGTTGGGATGAAGCGCTCATGCCTTATGTCCTTGGAGCATCATCCACTACTTTCCCCATCACTAAAATTGTATATGACAATGGATGGGCAGGAAATGGTACAGTGAAAAACGGAAGCAGTTATTACAATATCCTGCTTCCACTGGGACCAACTTTAGGGGGACCTCTTTTCTTCGAACACTATTCATTTATGGCCATCAATCCAAAAGGTCTGACCGATGCATATGCCAATTATGAAACTCAAACAAGGGCGCATGCATTGATCAATTACAATTATTGTGTGAATAACCCCAAAGGATATAATGGCTACAGCACACTTTGTTGGGGTCTGACTGCCAGTGATATTGCCAATGGTTACTCGGCAAGTTCACCAACCAATGATGTTGGAGTGATAGCTCCTACCGCAGCAGTTTCTTCTTTGCCGTATACTCCTGTAGAATCAATGCAGGCTTTGAAGTTTTTCTACTATCAGTTAGGAGATAAAACCTGGGGGCCCTATGGTTTCTATGATTCCTTTAGTATTAACGATTTGTGGTTTGGCACATCCAATCTGGCTATTGACCAGGGCCCAATGATTGTCATGATTGAAAACTATCGGAGCGGACTGATCTGGAATCTGTTTATGAGTTGTCCTGAAATAAAAACGGGCATGAAATCATTGGGTTTCACGAGTCCGAATTTATAATTGTAACTTTATCAGCAATGAAAAAAACAATCATAACATCTGTATTTGTGCTGCTATCCTATTTTATGTTCGCACAAAACAAAAAGGGCAACATCATCGGGATAAAACCAGTTGGTATAATTAAAAACCTCTCTGACAGCGCCCTGCTTGATATCGTACAACGACAGACTTTTCGTTATTTCTGGGATTTTGGACATCCGGTTAGTGGTTTAGCAAGAGAACGCAGCAATGAGGCGTATGGATATGGAAATGAAGTTGTGACCATCGGAGGATCCGGGTTTGGCATAATGGGAATGATTGTAGCAGTAGATCGGAAATGGATAACCCGGGAACAGGCAGTAGACCGTATGCTCAGGATCATCAACTTCCTCTCAAAAGCAAGTTCTTTTCATGGCGTATTTCCACATTGGCTAAATGGCAGCACAGGAATAGTGATCCCCTTTAGTCGTAAAGACGATGGTGGCGATCTTGTTGAGACGTCCTATCTGTTCGAAGGATTGCTTTGTGCCCGACAATACTATAATCATGAAACACCCAAAGAACACGAACTTCGCAATAAAATCAACTGGCTCTGGAATGATGTGGAATGGAACTGGTACACTAACGGAGGAAAGGATGTTTTGTACTGGCACTGGTCCCCAAACAATGGCTGGGCCATGAATTTTCCGATCCATGGTTTCAATGAATGTTTGATCACGTATGTTCTTGCTGCATGCGCTGAAAGATATCCTGTTTCTGCAGATGTCTATCACAAAGGGTGGGCAAAGAGTGATTTCTTTTACAATGGAAAAACTTTTTATGGGATAAAACTCCCTTTGGGCTTTGATTATGGCGGACCACTTTTCTTTTCTCAATACTCATTCATGGGTCTAAATCCGAAGGGATTATCCGACCGTTATGCAAACTACTGGGAGCAAAATTTAAACCATACCCTTATCAACAGGGCCTACTGTATTGACAACCCAAAAAAGTTCAAAGGCTATGGAGAGAACTGTTGGGGATTAACGGCAAGCGATAACTTTGAAGGCTACAATGCCCATTCCCCGACCAATGATTTGGGGGTGATTTCGCCTACAGCGGCCTTATCAGCATTCCCTTACACACCAAAATATTCAATGCAGGCGCTTCGTCATTTTTATTATGATCTGGGTGATAAGATCTGGGGTGAATATGGTTTCACAGACTCCTTTTGCGAATCCCGCAACTGGTATGGCAAATCATATCTGGCTATCGATCAGGGTCCCATAGTAGTGATGATCGAAAACTACCGAACAGGCTTGTTATGGAAACTATTTATGAATTGCCCTGAAGTCAAAGCAGGACTCAAGAAACTTGATTTTCAAAGCACTGCAATCAATTTATGATGTTTAATATTTAAAAAAAATAAAAAAAATAATTAGCGTTTCTAAAGCCTAACATCCTGAATTAGTCAAAATCCTGAATTCAGTTGAAACTCGTTTTCAAAAAATTAGTGTTGTTTGATTTTATTCTTTTTCTTTGCGGATTAAATTAAAGCAGAAATTTTCTGTTCTCTGATGCTCCCTTTGTAAACTTTTTAAAACATTAATATGGAATTGGATAAATTAAAGGTCAAGTGGTTAGACAATTATAAGACCGCTCCTGAACAACTGAAAAAAATGGCCGGAGTGAAGGGTGTGATCAGTGCCTTCAACGTAAATATTGATGCCGTTATTAAAATAACCGGCGCAAAGATTGAGAAAATCATCAAAGAGCAATCATTGGATCAGCAGCAGATTCTGGAAGACGGAAAGAAAAGAATCAGTACAAAGGAAGATGCCATCAGAGGAATTGTTCATTGTTTTAAAGGTGGAATTGCAGAGGAATGGTTGATCCATGATAAGGAAATGTTCTTCTGGTTGAATGAATTTATCGGATACGATAAAATGCAAATGGGTGGACAGGGCGGAATCGTTGCCAATGCCATGGCTGTTTGTGGCGTCGATCCTGTTTATGTACATTGTGCTTCGCTGCCAAAAGACCAGGCAAAACTGTTTCTGAATCTCCCAAATCTGGTTACACTGGATGAAGAGGGAAAAATCGTACAGGCCTCTAAAATAGAACGCAAAGCAGATCTTCCTTTGATTCACTGGATCATCGAATTCAATGCAGGCGACACCGTAACCATTGACGGAAAGACACTTACCTGTCCAAAAGCCAACCGTTTTATCGCAACATATGACCCGCTTAATTTCAAATTGCATATCGATGAGTCTTTTGCACAAAAAATGGCTTCAGATGATATCAATCATGAATATATCATTTTGTCTGGCTACCAGATGCTTACAAAGCACAATGAAGATGGATCTACCGGCATGGATCGAATTGATGCTTCAAAGACAATCGTTGATAACTGGTATAAAGGAAGTAAGAAAACAGTTCTACACCTTGAAATTGCTTCCACACAAGACAAAACAATCCGTAAATACCTGTTGGACAATATCGCTAAGAATATCGACAGTGTTGGCTTCAACGAACGCGAACTGATCGATATCCTTGAGGTAATCGACCAACATGAACTGGCTGCTATTTGTGACACAAAAACCAACAGCACCAATCTCTTCAGGGGGATGCTCAAAATATTTGAATACCTTAATTGCTCACGCATGCAGCTTCATATGTTCGGTTTGTATGTCACACTACAGAAAAAAGGTTTCAAAGTTTCGGCACTTCAAAACCGCAACGGCATGCAGCTTGCAGCAGTTATTGCAGCAGCAAAAGCCGGAACAGGCGCCATCGACAAGTCCGAAACATTGCTTTGGGCCAGCGATCGTGAGGTTTCAGAAGTCGGATTGAATGAACTTGGTGAACTGGCTGACTTTGTCACCTCAGAATTTGGCAAGAACAACCTGATCGAAGAAGGAATCTTTGAAAACGATGAGTTCGAAATCATTGCCGTTCCTACTATCATCATCGACAAACCTTTAACCCTTGTTGGAATGGGCGACACCATCTCTTCCATCTCGCTGGTTGGTGCCAGATAAAAATATTGATTTCTGGAAAACATCGCTTTGATCAAAAAAAGAACATTTTTTGATCATTCTTTGACCATTCCCGGATCACTTCTTAACTATTTACAGACAACTGGTAGATACTCCTCCCATTTACCACACCATCTCAGCACCTTCTCCACACCTTTTCCGCACCCATCAGCGGAGAACCTGCGGAGAAGGTGCGGAGATCGTGCGGAGATCGTGCGGAAAACCCCCTCTTCTTCTCCTGAATTTTGGGTCTGTGTTGCCTTTTTATCCGGGAGTGATGTTGGCAGTATCTTTTTTTGATCTTTTCTTTTTGTCCGGATGGCCTGAAAAAATTCAGATTTTGTATTTATCTGATTGCCACGTCCCAAACCTTTGAAAGGCGTGATTTACCTTCGGGGCCTTCGACATAGAGGGCCACGATATACAAGCCGGGCTTTTCATAAACATGGAGTGGATGTTGTTCAGTCGATTCTTTGCCGTCGCCAAAATCCCATTTCCACGATGTGATCTTGCCAACAGACTGATCCTGGAAAGCAACCAGACGCCGGTCCATATCCAGTACTTTGAACGACCATTTAGCATCGATTTTCTTGACGTATTGAGGCTCCAGCGGCATTAAAACAGCCGTGCGCATATCCGATGCATTTCCATACATGGTGTGCTTAGAAATGCCCCAAAAGCCATGTTTTTCTTTGGCGTTGACATCGTCCCAATCGATCACGGCCCAGCAGAGTCCGATCTTCTTGTTTTCTTTCAACACAGATTCCACGGCACGTGAAGGACCTTCTGCACCGGCATAGTCAAAGGGTGTGATCCAGAATTCCAGTGTGTAGTGTCCGGGCTGACCGGGTTTGAAGTTATATGACTGAGCGGCATTGGCATAGGGCATTTCTTTGACCCAGGATTCGCATCCCCAGGCCAGACACCAATCCTGTCCTTCCCATGGGGTGAAAATATGATAGTTCTGAGCCTGAACGCCATGAAAAGTAAAATAGGCATCCCATGGGTCAATTTTTGCTTTGTTGGGATGAAACCTGTCGATGAAAGGCCCGCCTGAATAGTCGCCATCGACAACCAGTTCAAAGATATCGTGATGGAGATCCATTTTGGAGAAATCCCAATAATTGTCATACGCTTCGTAAAGGAAATAGAGACGGTTCAAACCTTTAACCCAACCCACCCGAACCGAAATATTCAGATCGTTGGTGTCGAGTTTTGGAATTTTTCCGAAATCTTCAGAAAGCTGGTCGCTGCCCACAATGTATCTTTTTGGTACCATTTTCCAGTCATCTGCATTTCCATCTATCCGTGGAATCATATTGGCTGGAAACTGGAAGATTCTAATGGTGCTGTCGACCTGTGCATACATTGAGCCCGTGCCGGTCATACAAAACAAACCGGGTAACGTCAGGAGGATAAAAAGCAATAAAAAAGATTTCATTTTATTCATAGCTTTTACTTATTGAATGCAAATAAGAAACTGTTTAAATTTTCCCGTAGGGAATTAATATCAATAGAAACATTCACATAATGTATCTTTTCCCCGTAGGGGATTAACCTTTAATGTTAATGCCCTACGGGCAAAAGAGAGGGGAGAAATGCATTTCTATTGATATTAATGCCCTACGGGCAAATGAGAATATAAAAATTAAACAGTTTCTAAAAATTCCTTTACTTTTTATTGATTGAAACAGCAGGATACAATTTTGGATTTGCCGAAACGCCTGTAAACTGTTCAACTTTTACGCCGGTTGCATCTGTTGCATTGATCGCATTAGTGTAATAATCCGGTTTATTTTCGCCCCATTTAACAGAACATTTCTTCAGCAAAATATTATCGGCAAATCGGAAGCTGAATCCTGCAGTCTTTTGCTCTTCAATGGGCTGATAGGTAGATGTTGGTCGGTTATCGACAAGGCCTCCCTTGTAACGGGATAACTTGTTGAGGGTCAGAGAAACGTTTTCGAAAGTGATATTCGAAATCCTGCTTTCTTTGGTTCCTCTTAAACGGACACTGTTTTCACAAGTACCCTTAATGTTTATCAGCTTGATATCGTGAATGGTTCCGATTTTTGATTGTGGAGTACGTGGAACTGCCGTAAAGGAAATACCCTCTCCCCTACCCCACCAGGGATCAGAATAATAACGTGATTCGAACTCAATATCGCGGAAGGTAAGGTTGAAAATGCTACCCTCGTCACGCAACTGGATGCAGATGCCACGGCTACTGGTTTTGATCTTGCAACGCTCAAAAATGATGTCCTGGATATCTTCGGTCGTTTCGGTACCAATCTTCAAACCGGCATCTTGGGTCACCATGTAACAATCCTGAACGCGGATATTTTTTGAAAGTCCGTAATTGATGGGTTGGCGGGTTGATTTGATAACGATAGCGTCGTCACCACACACGATATTGCAGTTTTTGATCGTTACATTGCGACAATGATCGGGGTCGATGCCATCGCAATTAGGCACTTCAAGATTATTTCTGATTTTGAGATTGTCAATCATGACATTCTCGCAACCCAACATGTGTAAACCCCAGTTTGGAGCCGAGCCAAAAGTAATGTCACGGATATCCAGGCCGTTTACTTTGGTCAGGATAAAGATTTTTGGACGCCATGTTGCAGGCATGTAAATTTCTGTCTCTTTGCTATAATGCGTCATGAACTCGAGTGCGCGGCCATTGATGCTGCCTGTTCCTGAGATCTTCAGGTCTTTTACATCATTGGCAATGATCACTGCGTCGTTGATATAGTTTTTCGGATCAGTACTGACATACAATTCTGCATCACCTTCAAGACGAAAATCGATGTTACTTTTCAGTTCAATCGTACCCACCAAATAGCGATGGCCGGTTGGAACAAGCACCACAGCGCCGTTTCCGGCCTTGGCAGCATCATCGATTGCCTTCTGGATGCCCGGGCTGTCGAGTGTTACGCCGTCACCTTTGGCGCCATATTTCAGGACATCGAAAACCTGTTTGCCGCTTGCATTGTTTTGTGCATTTAACCCAAAGGGAGTCATCATGAAAAGCAACATAAAAGCTGCCAGATATAAAAAGGAAATTGTGATTGCTTCTTTTTTTGTGTTCATGGATTAATAGTTTTGGTTGTTATGGTGAATCTCCTGATTTATATCGTTTTATTGTCTTTCTGAATGATTGAGGGACCCTCTTTCACTTCAAGTTTCAATCCTGAGAAGTCAATATTTTCTGCATTGTCTACCCGGAATCCTTTTTGAGCTGTGATCTTACAATCCTTAAAAGTAACATTTTTTATCGGACTATCTTTAAGCCCGTGCATGACCCCTACACTTTCAGCCGAACCGGTGATGTTGATAAAATGGAGGTTGCGGAAGACGGGCAATACTTTTGAAGGAGGGGCCATTGGCGGAACCATGCGCCACTCCATATTGAATTCGAAAGCCATCTTTGCATCCTTCATTGCAATGTCTCTGAAAGTGATATTCTCAACTACATTGGTTCTTCCGGGCTGGGTTTTAAATCGTATAGGCGCCCAGTTTCCGGCATCCACAGTACAATTTCGGACCTCCACATTTCTAATCCCTCCTGACGTTTCGCTTCCCATCGCTACGCCACCGTGACCATATCCAAAATGACATTTCTCTACGATGATATTTTCGCTGGGCCTGTTTACACGAACGCCATCTTCATCTTTGCCCGATTTTATGGAGATGCAATCATCGTTCACATCTATGGAACAACCGGTGATGAGGACGCCATTGCTCGAGTCGATATCCATGCCATCCGAACTCAGAATGGTGTGATCGGCTTTGATGTTGATGTTTTCGATCTTCACATCTTTGCAATAAAGAATGTGAATGCACCAGACAGCCTGATTCAGGAGATTTACATTTGCAATATGCACTTTGGTGCAATTGTTAATACACATGAGCCTTGGACGTCCAAGTCGTGGGGTCTTGCTTAAGCTATCGCGGGTTGCCTGGGTAATTTGTTGCGCGTTTTGACGGATGATTTTTGGCCATTCCGCACCTGAACCATCAATGACTCCTTCGCCAATGATTTCAATATTGGTGAGGCCTTCTGCATTGATCAATGCTGAAGTCCAGATACGTTCAATGCCTTCCCAGCGGGTTTGGATTTGAGGATAATCTGATTGTCGGGTGGTTCCCTTTAAGACACCCTCTTTTTCGACGAAAAGATTCACTCCTTTTTTCAAAAAGATGGCTCCGGTCATAAACGTACCCTTTGGAACTACTAAGACTCCGCCACCTGCAAGTGAACATTTATCGATAGCGGTTTGAATTGACTTAGTGTTAATTGTAGTTCCATCACCAACAGCGCCATATTCGGAAATGATGTATTTTTTAGCTGGTTTGTTTACAGCATTGGCAGACATCCCTATAGAGAAGACCATCATAAAAACAATCAACGACCTAAATTTCAATAAGATTTGTTTCATTTTAATATCTTAAGTTTTAGAAAAAAAATTTATTTCCCCGTAGGGGATAAATATCAATAGAAAAATTCATCTAATAATTCTTTTCCCCGTAGGGGATAAACCTTTTATGTTAATGCCCTACGGGCAAAAAAGGAGGTGGTGAATTTAATTCTATTGATATTTATGCCCTACGGGCAAAAGAAAAAACAAATTTAATCAGTTGTTTAATATTTGTATAATTTCACTTTCAGAATAGCGGGATTTGGACCGTGGATCCTGGCCACAGTCCCGGTGCTATTTTTCAAAGCCTCTCCTGCAAAATCATAGTTTTTCATGATCTCATCTCCATTGAGTTCGCGACCGGGGACCCAGTTTCCGTTTTCAAAAGCACCTTCGAAAACAGATGCAAGCCCGACAGTTGGATTTAGTGGAGCGGTTGTGGAAAAGGAGACTTCAATGTCTGAACCGGCAATGATATATTCATCAAACCCTGTGTTTATGAGGATTCCATAACCGGTTTCGGCATTGTCTTTTCCTCTTCTATCTGCACGAAGCTCAACTTTCAGGGTGTAATTTCCAAGTTTAATGCTTTGCACAGAATCTGTCTTGTTGAGAATAACCCCGGCAATTGTTCCTTTGCTCTGAGCATCGAGGATTATTGGAGCCAGTTGACCCAATACCTTATAAGCATTTGACATTGGGCCTTTACCTGGAATCGGCTCGCGGGTTTCTATTCCAAAGGGTGAATAACCCATCGATTTTAACTGACCAATGACATAAAATGCGTTAGAGGCTCCGGCGGCACCGGCAAAAGATTCGGGAATAAACATTGGATTATTGGAACGGGCATACTGCTGGGTAATTGTCTTAAAGTCGGGCAAGTAGATATCGGGAGCCAGGAAATCAAGTTTAGGTGCTCCTGCACGCCACACATCATGAACATGTGTTTGTGGTCCTCCGCTGGGATAGTCACCCGGATTTTTATCCTGTGGCTGAACGATCCAGGCATTTACATACATCGGCAGCGGATATTCTTTCTTTCCTGCTTCTACGACCTGGTTGACATATTGGGCATAATTCCATGCCATAAATATTTCATCGGTGGCAGTGCTTTTTCCAAAAACCAACTCCCAATTACCAAGATCCTTCGACATATTGTTTCCGACAAAATTGCTGAATTCGGGTAACAACGATGATTTGTTTTTACGTAGATATTGCATAAATTCTGTAGGAACAAAATTGAGGAATACATTATTTGCAGCTCTACTGCGATCGCGTGAATCTCCAATGATGCCGACTTCGTTTTCAACCTGGGCCATGATGACTGTATGTTTTTTGCCATCGACCTCTTTGATGTGCTTCATCAGCGCTGCAAAAGCCTTTGAATCTGCTTGTACATTGTTCTTGTTAAACGTTGAAAGGATTTCGAGTTTCTTACCATTTGCAATTACTACACGAGGGAACCGGGCAGTATCTTTCTTGACCCATTCGGGCGCATAATGCGACATTCCGTTCTTCCAACTTGCAAACCAAAGCACTACCAGTTTCATTTTATGCTTTTCGGCATTCTGAATCATGCTGTCGACCGTGGTAAAGTCAAATTTTCCTTCGACAGGTTCAATCAGATCCCATGAAACACCACCCAGAACGGTATTCATGTTCATCTTTTCAAGTTTGGGCCAGATGGTATCCATGTATCTCAGGCCCGAAGAACTGGAGTTGAGTAATTCGCCACCCAATGCCAGGAAAGGTTTGCCATCAACGATCAACTGCGTGGCAAGTCCTCTTTTTTCGAGGTGAGGAATTGTTGAGGCTGTTTTAGTGCTACACTGCGTAGCAATAAGTGCAATGAAACAAATAAAAATGATGGTTTTAAAACTAACACTCTTTTTCATAATAGTCTGGATAAGAATTATTTTGAATTGATAATAATAAATTTGGTTTCGTAAGGTTCAAGGATTAGCGGAAGAGTGTTGTATCCTTTATTAGAAGATGCACCTGAAATTGTTTCGACGCGTCCTAAGAAAGCATTCCATACTTCCGCTTTGCCCGTCCCTGCCAGTGTTGCTTTGCAGGATTGTTTTTGCGTGCTTTCATTAAAGAAGAAATAGAGTTCCCCGTCTTTCAAACGACGATGCTGATACTTTATGGAAGGAGCCGATTGATCAAGGGTGACATCTGCATGCGGCAAAGCATTCAAAACGGTCTGTGTCAGTTCGCCGGATGGTTCACGGATAGCCCATTCCATTTTATCGGGACCCTTTGCTTTCAGAAACGATTGTTCAACAATGACCGATGGTTCCTTGCCCATGAAAATGACCTTACCTCCTGCCGCAACAAAGGCTTTCAGTTTGTCTGAAGCTGCTTTCGAAATTGCCGTAATGGATGGAATGATGACCGCCTTGTAACTTTGACCACTGAGATTTACAAGCGCCCCTTTGTCTAAGGTCAAGACAGAACTTAATGCCTGTTCATCAACGAAATCGAAATCCAGTTGTTTCTCAAGCAGTTTTTGTACGATGGCTAAATTGCTTGTATTCGATTGATCATCACCCAACCACATGCTTGATGTTGGAAAATAGAGGCCAATCTGCGCAGCAGGACGTCCTGATGACAACAAATAGGTTGCCCTGTTGAGGTATTGTGCAACCGGAGGAAAGGAGTCTGTAGCGAAAAAGCTCGGAGTTCGTTGTGCAGCAATCGTTGGTGTCGTTGTTGTTGCAGGTTTGGCTGCAGAATCCGGACGGGTTCTTTGATTTGCTGAAGAGGGCATAAACATGATTTCTACCAGATTGATACCCCGAACGAGTTGATAATCCAAAACCCATTTTGCCTGAGTAACTGTGGGTTTATAAGTATAGGCCGCAAAGCTTTCAGTAAAGGAACGGGGCCTGCCAAAGAGATGGGCAGCCGAAGAGGCCAGTTTTGGAAAGTCGGCTTCGTGATCCATCCAGATCTGACTCCAGATACAGTCAACCCCGGGCACTCCAACATGGCGCATATCCTTGAAAAAGTCACCTTCCGATTTAACAAGAGCCGGACCCATTTCCTCGTGGTTAAGGTGAACATTGTATTCGATATTATTTTGTGCACACCAATCTGCCTGGATATCAAAGAAGTTCTCTTTGAACAGAGATGACCAAACATCCCAATAGTCTGCTTTAGCACGTTTTACTTCATCGGAGACGGGAAGATTCGCAAGAAAAAAAGCGGCCAGATAGGGTTGTATGTCGTATCCTTTGCGTTTTTTAAATTCATCCGGCATCTTGGGTGTCCAGGGGATAAATCCAAAGTCAGGTTCATCACCCCTTAAGCCCATAAAAGTTTTTCCAAACTCAGCACCCAGGTATTTCTTGTATTGTTCATGGGTCCAGGCAATAAATTGTTTTGTCCCTTCAGGATTTAGATAATCAAAGAGAGAAGCATTGGTATCTTTTCCCCGGGTTGGATTGTTGACGGAACGGGTTTGCGAAGACCGAAACTGATGTCCTGCAAGCGTAATCTGCCATCTTCCTGCCGGAGCATCCCATTTTATTGTTCCGTTTTCAATTGGCAAAAACCGAATAGTGTTGTTATCCAGATTATATGCGATGGCACTAACCGCATCATCTTTTTTAATAGCATCGTCAATTATATTTTTAGGAAAAGGAAGCCCTGGAAATATATTAAATTTCAGGGACATGACGAGCGCCTGCATCTTTAAATCTGGCCGCTCAGCACTGAACTTTCCCCCTGCAAAACCGCTTGGATACTTGCCTTCATCTTCAACCCAGACACGCATCCCACGGATCCGTGCCTGTTCGGTTGCAATTTTGACGAGTTCAAACCAACCGGGAGAAAGATAAGTGGCGGTCATCCCATAACCTGCTTCAATCATAACCTGTTTGAATCCAAACGATTTGATCTTATCCAGATCGCGTTTGATCACATCTTCGTTAACGGGTCCATCCCATCCCCACCATAAAATCAATCCATTTTCAGCTGGTGGATTGATGAATTTAGTAGCGAGATCTTTCAAACCATTGTCACTGATTTTTTGCCAGGGCTGTTGGGCATGGACAATCAGGATGGTTAAAAAAGAAAAGAGCATGGTTGATAGCAGCTTTTTCATGGTTATGATTTTTTAATTGCCATCAGGTTTTACAACTGAAGACTTTGGACTGAGTGGAAGGCTGAAAGTTTCAAAAGAATCAGGATGTGCAGGATCAAATGGTTTTAATCCATCGATCAGATATTTAGCCAGATCTAATTTGCTGGTCCGGATGCCTTCGACAACACATTTAGCTAGTTCGTATGCGCCATAACCATTGAAATGGGTGTTGTCATTGAATGCCGTTTTCTGTCCGGGATAGGTATTGGCAGGATAAATCACGAAAGCCCTCTTCGAATTATCGGGACCCAATGCTTCATAAAAAGTTTTGGTCATGGCATTGAGGTCAATGAGCGTTACATTCTGTTCTGCAGCAACCTTGCGCGCTGCATCAGGATAGTCACCCAGACTGTTGGTGAGTTTTCCATCATCACCAAAGGTACGGCGATTGGTTGAAGTCACGATAACAGGAATGCCACCCTTCTCCTTCACTTTGCTGATAAATATCCTGAATCGTTCGGTATATGATTTGTAAGCGCCATCATTGGGACCTTTTTCTTTCTGATCGTTGTGAGCAAATTCAATGAAGAGATAATCACCTGATTTCATGGTACTCAACACCTTTTCCAGACGTCTGTCTCCAAGGAAGGAACCAAGGGTCAATCCGGATTCAGCCTGATTTGAAATGACTACGTTTTGTTTGAAATACTGTGGAATCATCTGTCCCCATGAACACCAGGGCTCATCATCCTGATCTACAACCGTGGAGTTTCCGGCAAGATATACCGTTATTGCATCTTCAACCTTTGTGATTTCAATGGCGTTGATGCAAGGACGGGTATTTGCAAATTCGAGGGTCATTTTGTCATCCCAGTTCAGCTTAGTGAGCTCACGGGGTTTAAGTTTGACTTTATTGGTTGTGCCTGCTATCTCCGGAATGCGGATATTGAGCATAATGGTTTTGGTTTCAAACTTGCCGGGTGCCGTTTGTACCTTCTCCAGCATCAGACGGCGTGATTCTGCCCTGACCGTTGTGGTGGTGGCTTCTTTCAGGTCACCCATTGTGATTTTGACGGCGTAATTTCCTTCTGGTAGGGCTACAGAGAAATAGAATGGTTTATCGCTGGTGCAAAAGCCTGCTTTCAGTGCATCTTTACCTCCACGATCAACGGCAGTGGGTTTAGTTCCAAAGTCAAAACCGAAGCCGGCTTCTTTTGAATAGGCCATTTCAGGCTTTACCTGGGTATAACCGGCAGGAGCTTTGGCTGGGCCGAAAGAGAACTTGTAGCTGGATTTCTGTTGTGCTATTGCGCTAAAAGAAAGCGTTATTAACAGAAAAATGATTTGAATTAATCTTAAGTTTTTCATTTTATATGGGTTGTTTGTTAATGAGATCCATTGATTTAAATTATTGTATTTATTTCTTTTCCTGATACTTTCACCCCTTCGGGGTTCAATTTGATGATGTTTGGTTTGCTATAATACTTTCATGCCTTCGGCATTTTTTTAGTCCCGTAGGGACGTCATGATTGTAAAAATGATATGTCCTCTTTACCAGCCCCGTAGGGGTGACATAATTTTTAAATCATATCATAATGTCACCCCTACGGGGCTATTGTATTGATAGATGTTTTGTTACAATCATGACATGCCTACGGCATTATTCTTCAATTCGTTTTTCATTTCATGCCAACACTCATTTTTGGTTTGTTACAATCATGACATGCCTACGTCATTATTCTTCAATTCGTTTTTCATTTCATGCCAACACTCATTTTTGGTTTGTTACAATCATGACATGCCTACGGCATTATTCTTCAATTCCTTATTAATTCAATACTCATCTCATACTTACACCTTTACATTTTACTTTATTTGCAGGTTCTGCCAGTCGACATTTTTGTGATAGAACATCACGGATGTCTCATTGATCACTACCTGGTAATTTTTCAACAGGTTAAGAATTTCTGCCCCTGCCAACAACGTTGGACCATAACCATGTGCTGCTGTAGCCCTTGTTGGTCGGTAATAATAAAATGTCGGGTCAAAACCCATCCCGGTTCCTACGCAGGTCCCGTTAACCTCGCCCTGAGCATCAACTTTGGTTGACAATGCATTCCATCCAAGCATCGCCTGTGGGCCATAAGCAATTGCATCAATCCATCCTTTGTTGATTGCATGTGCAATACAATAAGTAAAGATTGCTGTTGCAGAGGTCTCATTATATGCATCGCTTCTGTCGAGCAACTGATTCCAAAAACCCGTTCCGGATTGAAGAGCGGTTACCCCTTTAATATGCGCTTTCAAAAGATTGAGAATAAAAGGACGACCCGGATGATTTTCAGGAAGCACATCCAGCAGTTCACACATCGTCAGCATCCCCCATCCATTTGCCCGTCCCCAGTAAAACTCAGGATGAACATCCATCTCCTGAACCCAGCCATGCATAAACAACCCTTTGTCTTTATTAAACATCCTTTTGGAAAACTGCATAACCTGTTTAACAGCATCATCATAGTAACGCTTTTCACCTGTTAATTTTCCCATTTGTGATAAAGCAGGAACGCTCATATAAAGATCATCGAGCCAAAGCGTATTGCGTTGCGGTCTGTTGCGTGCAAGCGTGCCATCGGGTAATCGGTATTCTTTGGTGCTGATGTAGTTGATCCAGTTGTCAATCAGAGGCCTCAGATCGGACTTTACACCTCTGCGGGCAACTTTTATCATGGCAGCACACATCGAGCCTGCATCATCCAATGCCCGTGGCTCAATGACAGGGCGCAGCGGGTTGCTGTTTTGTGGTTTGGTCTTATAGAGATCTTTAAAATAAGGGGCAAGATCTCCAATGAATTTTATACGGTTTGTGGCATAGTCTGTAAATTTAGTATCCCCCGTGACATCTCCAACCTGCAACATTCCACTGTATACAACTCCCCATTCATAACTGATAATGCGATAAGTGCCAGGATCCAGGATAGCATTGTTGTTAGGTTTTGAAAAGTCAGTGATTTTTCCCTTTGTCTGACTGTCAATGATATTCATTGGAGTAGTGCTTTCAAGATAATTCCTGACCCTGTCCAACGTTGCTTTTACCTCTTCTGCTTTGGCAGGGCCATAAGGAATCGGATAATCAGGTGGCAACAAATAGAGTGGTGTATTGGCATCAGTCTTCTTTACCTGTGCAGAAACGTTTGCCAGGGAGGCAATCGCAAACAATAACGTGAATATTATTTTTGATCTCATGAAAATTCAGATAAAAATTATTTCTTCAGTTTATACATTTCTGTTCCGGCCAGAAGGAAACAGCCTAAGCCATAATCTTCAAAATCGGGAGTCTTGTCATAGCCCACAGGTTGACTGTCTTTTGGTTCTTTCCCGGTGCCCTGAACCCATCCAAGTTTACCATCTTCATGCACCGAATTCTTTACCAGTGCATCCCAAGCTTTGATGATTACAGGCAGATAGATCTTCTTGTCCAGAAATCCATTGTTGATACCCCATGCCATGCCATATACAAAAAGTGCTGTGCCTGAAAGTTCCTTGCCGCCAAAATGGGTAGAGTCTACTAAACTACAATTCCAGTAACCATCAGTTCTTTGAAGTGGAAGCAATGCCTGTGCCATATCCTTAAAATCCTGAAGATAGGTTTTATAATAGGGTGATGATTTTGGAAGGAAGTCCATTGTTCTTACATAAGAAGCGAAGACCCAGCCATTACCGCGGCTCCAGTAGCAATCTTTTCCATTGGGCTCTTTGTAGGGAGCGACAAAGTCTTTATCGCGCCACCATAGTTTGTCTTTCTGGTTATACAAGCCATTTCCACCATGATTGAATTTGCTGAAATTGTACATCTTGAACATGCGTCCGTAGTATGCCGTGTCATTAAACACTTTACCCAAACGGGCAAATACAGGCATCGACATTTGGATGGCATCGATCCAGTTCCAGTCATCGATTTTGGAAGTTTTCATCATGGTGTCAATTGAAGCCTTGATCACAGCAATTCGTTCAGGCTTTTTATCAATGAGATACAGATCGATATAGGTTTGTCCGCAGCATTGGTTGTCGGCATTTCTGGATATCTGGTTTCCACGAAGACTCCATTGATGTTTTTCGCCCCACTGTACTGCATAATCATAAAAAGGAGCCTGTTTATCGATAGTATACAACGCCATCAGTCCTTCATAATAAACCGCACGGGTCCAGATATTGCTTGGGCGTGAGGAATTGGTCACGATCACTTTACCGGCGTCGGGCCATTTATTCATAAAGTAAGCATTGGTGAGTTCCAACGTCTTTATAATTTCTTTTTTATCCGGCAATTTTTGAGCAAATAGCATCCCTGAGCAGATCAACATGCTCAGTAAAAGCGTTTGAAAACGTATAAATTGTCTTTTCATACTTTTAAAATATTAATTGATTGTGGTTAATTTTTAAAATCGAATCTATCTAAATACCATTAAGGCATTTTAGATAATCCTTCCCATTTCACTTTCCATTGGTTGTTTTTAGGAATACCCGGATTCTTTACCGTATATCCATCCCATCCAGCACACATCATTGCGATGGCAGAAAGCAAGCCTCCGTTGCCCGGCAGGTAAAGTGTGAGTCGTCCATCCTGATAGTTGTGTCCGTTGTTCAAATAGGTGTTTTTTTGAACAGGCATCATTAAAGCCTCGATAGCCTTCTCGGGCATTCCAAGACGTGTTGCAGCCATGGCAGTCATCGGATAATCCCATCCCCAGGTCTTATCCCAACTCCAGTTTTTCCAGACCCAATCAAACGTTTTAATCATGACCTTGGTGTCGAGTCCTTTTGGAGAAGGCAACATGCCATAAGTACCAAGCACGATGGGATGATCAGCCCGATATTTCAGATTGGTGTAAGCATCTGTTGCACTTTCGGTAGGATAATATATGCCGTTTTGTTGTGGCAGAGCCGATAAACCATTCAGCACTTTATCCCATTCCTTGTTTCTGGGCAATCCTGACCTTATCCTCCATTGTTGGGCTGTATTCAAACCCCATTGCCAGTAACTCAGTTCGAATATAGGGTTAAATGTTGTTTGGGCATCAAAACACTCCTGTGCAGGAATAAGTCCTTTGCCAAGGATATAACGGTGTGTTGCAGCATCGTATTTTGCATAAGAGGCCATGAAGTCTGCAGTGGCAAAAACAAGGTCTTTATATTTTTGTATCGTTTTGATATCGTGATGATCGCGGTAGCACAACTCGGCAAAGTAGATGAAATGGGGTTGTTGCCAAATCAGGAATGCTCCTACCGAAGAGGGACTTTCATTACCTGCGGGATCGGTCATCTTTGGCCAACGGACACCGGCAAACCCTTGTCGTTTTGCAATACCTTTGGCTTTTCCTTCAATATCTGCATACCAGGAGAGAGATTTTTCCAAAAGATCGATCCTGTTCCAGAGTGCAAAATGAACGGCATGCCACCAGTGCATTTCAAGATGAGGTTTGCCATACCAGCTATTGTAGGTCAATCCGGTCTCCTGAGGAGGATAATGACCTGCACATTGAATTTTGGTGAGATATTGGGATAAAACGATGCGTCTTTCAAGCTCCATGGCCCGTTTATCGGTGCTTCCTGAGAAGTCAACGGCGCCACCTCTCGTCCAGAAGTATTTCCAATTCTGTTCGCTGCTCATCTTCGTTTCCGAGTAAGCGGGAATGACATCAATCCCCTTTTCACTGAATCCACAACTAAATGAAAAAGAACCATCGTTCTGAAGTGGTGTTAACTGGAAATAATGCTCCATCTTCTTTGTCAATGCAGCCGGTTTATCCATCTGCACATCAATATCATAAGAAGTGGTATCGAGAGTATGCCTGATACTTATAAATTTCGGAAACTGTTTCAAGATCTTAGTCTTGTGTTTTTCTGAAGATGACCAGTTGTCAGCGGCATCCGTAAAAGCACCTGTTGGATAAGGAAAACGTAACTTGATCAGTAACCGTCCTTCTTTCAACAAAGGGGAAATCACTTTAGCACTAATGACATCTTTGACCTGATGACCATAGGTTGAAACCTCTACAGGGATTCCCTCAACCGAGAAACTGCTCTTGATCTCCCCGGTCCATAGATTTAAAACCTGACTGATAAAATGGATCTCTTCTTTCTTTGCCAGTTCACCATTTGCCTTGATGATATCGAGACCAATATTTCCCAGTTGTAGTCTGTGAACATTTACCCTGAAATAATCAGCAGCCTCCTTGCTCCTTGCAGGAGTTGACACCTGAACACCATACGAAATATCCCTGCCATTGATCTTATACGTTTTCAAAGACTCCTCAAAACGATAATTCTGCGTATTCGGAAAGCTGTGCCATCCCCATTCAGACTCGGTCCCCAAAGGAATTCCTTTTGCATAAGATTCCGGAAAAGATTGTAACCCCGTTCCATCTATCGTGAAGCAGAATTGTCCGTTTCCGACACTGAGTGACGAAAGGGAATCATACACTTTGTTGATCACATTGTGTCTGGTAACAAGCGCCTGTCTGTTAATAGGTTGTGCGTTTATCAACAGACAACCTGTCAATAAAAATAAACCGGTTAGTAATACAACTTTTCTTTTCATCCGTATATGTAGAGATTAATAGAATTATCGCAATAATGAAACACCCATGAGGCCGATCACGACTTCATTGGCCAGTGTTTTTAGTTTTAAACTCTTCAGTTGTTTCGACCCATCCAAAGGTAAGTCAAGGATTGTTGCAGCTCCACCGTCAATAACCTTACCGCCAAAGTCTTTTGCTATCAGCGATTTGTTGAAATCCTGCGTAAAAGTGCCGGTTTTCAAAGCCAATCTTATAGGTCTTGGTTTAGTCAGCGTAAAGGCATAACCATCTACATAGTAATCTTTTTCGATCGGGTACCATGTATCGGGATTTGTGAGTTCAAGTGAAGTTTGCGTTCCATCGGCATATTCCACAATCACTTCGCCATTGCTGATCCGGCTTTGCATGTGATTGGTCGAACCGGCCATCAGCAACCAGACATGAGCAGCTTTTCCTGTAAGCGGAAAAGTAATATCGTGTGGATAGTTGTCCCATTGCGAAGTAAAAGCAATATTCTTAGCATCAGCAGAACCCGGTGTTGAAAAAGGAATGCCCTGAGGTGACGTGATTTCGTTTTTATCACCTGCCTTTAAACGCAATCCTGAATCATCAATATTGGCGGTCTTTGCAAAAGTACACCAGTCTCCGATTCCCTGTTTTGGAATAGCAAGTGTTGGATATGGTGAACGGGGTGAAAGGTATTCGTTTTTAAAAATAGAAGTGACCTTATCATTAAAAGAACTTGAAATATCTACCGTTTCATACTTTCCTGACTTCGAAGCATTAACATTCCAGTTGTTAACATCTTTCTCGAAGACCTTCCCATTAGCCCATTCAATACGAACACGATTGCTTCCATTGACGAGATTTGTGAAGGGCACACTGATTTCAGCAGAAGAAGTTCCAGCCTGAATAGTTGAATTCGTTATATAGGCCATCTCGCCCGGATTAACCGTAACCTTAGCATTTACCAATGAACCTGTATTGTTTTGGATCGCAAACTTTAGACTGTTCTTTTCCTGATTGAGGGATGCCGTTATATCGAGGGACTCTTTGATTTCAAAACAAACAGGAGCCCACCATGTAAACTGTCCTTGTCTAACCCTTGCAAAAACAGTCCTGTTTCCTTTTTCGCCAACGACAATAGCTTTCAATGAATTGTCTTTAATCTCAGATTGTTTCAAAGCTTTTTGAGGATCAAAGATTTCCAGCACATTAGCTTTGCCAAAAGAAGTTGAAAGGAGTTCATTCGAACCAAAAGAGGGTACATTTTTTGCCAGTTCTGTTTTGGCTCCCTGCCATTCTATGGAAATGTCAAACTTTGAAGTAACGGCAGTAGTGATTTCTAACTGAGGATATTCAATGGCCTGATCAACATTGGTCCAGGATACACTTTTGCCATTAACCATGACCGATTTAACCGACTCGCCTTTAGCAGTAGCCCTGAATTTCAACTTAACAGGTTTTGGTAATGTTGGAATGATGGTATAGTTTTCTTTATTTCCGGTGCGTTTAAAGACAAATGAAATGTCAGGAGTCTTCAAAGATGCATGATCCCATTCCACAGGAAGTCCCGGCCTGATATTCAATGTGTTTTCCATCAGATCAGGAATGACACCAAATAACCCTTCAACCAGTGAACGGGAAGCCATACCGACCTGATCTGCAAAGTCGCGGTATGCTTCAAATCTGTTTGCATCATAATATGAGATCTGCAGGAAGTTTCCGGGACTACCTCCCAAATACATGGCATCGAGCAGCGTGCTTTTCCATAACTTAAATGCAGCATCATTGCGTCCCGATTGCCAGTAAGCAAGGGCAGTGTGCATGTTTTCGGCTGAAACCACATTGTTGATTGACCATTCGTAAGGCATCCAGTTTGAAGTTGACAACATATAATAACCGTCATCGGCCAGTCCTTTTGCTTTTACAGGAATATGCGGTATTTCGGTATCCACATAACGTGTTGTTTGATATGCTTTGAAGGCATCGGCAACATCAGAATCAAGGGTGTGATAGATAGTCCAAAGGGCAGCAGAAGTATGCAACCGCTTTAATCCCAATAAATCCTGATACTCGGCATACCATCCCTTCGTAGGCATCCACAACCTTGTATTCATTGCATTGAGGATCTTTTCAGACTCTTTTCGATATGGTTCAGGGTCTTCACCGATCAGTTTGGCCAGATAAGCGGCCGATTTGTTTGCCAGATAATTATAGGAAGATGAATGCGTGACCCCGCTCCCACTATATTCCAGGGCATCACTGGCCCAGATACAGCAATAGGCATCATACAAGCCATCGTTGTCACCGTCAAAATTGCGCTTTTCCCATTCCAGATGTCGTTTCAGCACAGGCCACATCTGCTTAACGTAAGTCAAGTCCCCTGTCCAGTTAAAGTGCCTGATCAAAGCATCAATGTAAACAAGGTTCATGTCGTAATGATGGGCAACCAGTTTTCCATCGGGATTCCTGCTGATATAGCCACTGGTAAACAGGGTGTTGCCAATCTTTTCTTCCTGGCGGGCGAGGTTTGTTTTAGGATCAGGAACATTGGGACCCGACAGCGGCGTAGTAAACTGTGACTTGGCATAAGCATCGAAATGACTCTGAGCCCTATCGTGCCATCCCAAAGCATCACCGGTATAAGGACCCCGCCATCCATCCAACCGCATCCGCCATCCAATAGCGCCATGAAGATAAGTTGGATATTCCCAGATTGCGTCACCAGCTATTCCGATGGCTCCACCCAAAGTATTGATATATGGATCGGGAGTCTCAACAGTTATCCTGTTGGCCAATAGTTTTCTGGATGCTTCCGCTTTTTCGAATATTGCAGGCGCATTGTCATAGTTAATTGATGCATTTGTTTCCGGATTCTTGACCAGGAAATAGAGTTGCTCGCCCTGTTTTGCATGAACTTTCCCGGTTATGACAGGAGAAGTTGTTCCTTTTGATTCAATGAATTTCTCAGGAGAGTCCAACTGGTCGGCAGATGCGATAGTTACTGTTGAAGAAGGTGGAAAAGCTCCAACGAGGTTTTGTCTCTTACCCTTACCATTATCCGCAGTAGGGACAGCCTTATCAGCAAAATAACGTTCATCTTCAGTCAAAATCTTACTACCACCATAGAGTAAAATAAAGCTGTTGCCTTTAATATTATATGAATTAGTTGTACAGTATTCAGGTTTCAGATAAAAACTGGATTCCGGATCCACGTTCATATCACCATCCCTGGAGAATTTCGTACCAGAAGCACCCCCAAAAGCCCAGACAAGGTCCACCTTTTCATTAACATCCTTAAATTCGGTGCGAACAATAACCCCTTCGGCATCGCTCATGGCGAGAACAGTGATAAATAGTTTACCCTTACCCAGCAAGGCATCCTCGATTTCATACAACATCGATCCAGGACGATATCGTGCGGTAATCTTATCTGCTTTGATGAGCCATTTATTTCCTTTAGAGCTAATCAATCCAAACTTAAGGTTTCCTCCCATACCCGGCATGTACAATGCGAACTCAGGAAGGTCACCGGCTTCAACGCGAAAAGCTGTGTTGGTTCCGTAAAGTGCACGGTTAAAACGGCGTGTACCGTTTGTAATCACAAAGTCCCCCCCATCCGGTTTATATCTGATCACCCTCTCCTGATTGTGCCAGTAACCGCTGTTCGGTTGGTTCAATAGTTGACCAAATCCGGCAGGGATATAAACGCTTAATGAAATAATTAGTGCGATGAAAGCACTGAGATGACGTTGACTTTGATAATGCATCTTGTTTATTTCTTCAGGTATTTAACAAGCGGACAATCTTTGAGGGCTTTCAGTCCGTCAACAACACACTTGGCATTAAAGATAGCGCCTATTGCATTAGTGTGAGGTCCGGGCTCAGGGAAGAATTTCGCCACAGAGTCCTTTCCGATTACATCATACTTATCAGCAATTAATTGATTCAAAGGAATGTATCCTATATTTGACATTTCTGCTGCTTCCTTAGCCCATTTAGCATAGTCGTTGTCGTTGCGGATTACTTTACCCTCTTTCCAGTTGTTCCTGGGGATCAGTGAACAGATATATGGCGTTGCCCCCTTGGCTCTGGTTTCAGCAACATATTTACGCAGGTACCATCCATAAGTATGTACAGTCTCTTTTCTCTTTAAAAGTACATTATTGATTACTAATGAATCTTCACCGTTACCTTTTATAGACCCACGTGATCTAGAGGAATCTGCATAAGCGCCACCATCGTTGTGGCCAAACTGCATGATCACATAATCACCGGGTTGAACCTGTGCCAAAACCTTTTCCCAAAGACCACCTGTAATAAAAGTACGGCTGCTAGTTCCACCCATTGCCAGATTCTTTACAGCGATCCGAGTTGTGTCGAACTCTTCACCAATGAAACTTCCCCAACCTTGAAGTGGGTTGCCAATTTGTTTGGTTCCATTTCTGACTGTCGAATCACCGATAAGGAACAGGGTGGGTTTACGATTCTGTAATTGAATCAATGTAAATGAAGTAAGAACGAAAAACAAAATGACTAAAAAGAGCGAACGATTATTTTTATTCCTTGTCATGATATCAAAAATTAAGATGAAATTTATTTAGCAACCGGCACAATTGTAAATGTACTGCCGTCTTTGGCATTGACCTTGAACTTATCGAATTTCCAACCTTCTGCGAACCTGGCAGTTCCTGCTTTCAAGGCATTGATGGTTACGTTCGAGAAGTTGAAGTTTTGGAGCAAAGATTCAGACATTCCCTCTGCGTCGATGGCAATTCTTGCAAAAGTTGCATTCACGTTGCTCACATACACATTCTTGAAATGAGGCGTCCCGGCAGAAGCTGGTTCTACCTTGTGCAACATTGTCGTCCAATGTGCAGGAATAGAATCGGGATTATATCCCTTTGGCAGTGTAGAATAGCTGTAAGAAGGGTTCCAGTTCATAGATATTTTAACTGCATTACCCACACTGTCCATTTGTACATTCTGGAAATAGATATTCTCGACCGTTCCACCACGGGTGAAAGCTGATTTGATATTCAGACCATTTCCGGTTCCTTTAGCCACAAGATCAGTTGCAATAATGTTGCGGATCCCGCCTGAAGTCTCACTTCCCATTGTCAACATTCCGCCACCTTTTCTGGCAATACATTTGCGAATCAACACATATTCAGTCGGGCGGTTTACCCTTAATCCATCCCAGTCGCGCCCTGCCTTCATGCAGAAGTCATCATCGTTACAGTCGATATCACAGTTTTGAACCAGGATCCAGGACGAAGAATCAACGTCAACACCATCGGTACTGGGACCATGACCATCTTCGTTATTGCGGATTGTCAGTCCATCTACCGTAATATTCTTTGAATACAACAACTGAACAGTCCAGAATCCGGCATTCTTAAGTGTCAATCCCTTTATGTTGATATTTGATGACTCCTGTACCAGCACTGTTCTTACACGTTTGGCGTCATAGTCAACGATCCAGCGCAATCCTTTGGCCTCATACTCCTTGCGCATTCTGGCATATTTATCCCAGCAGAACTTTCCTCTTGCGTTTACAATACCTTCACCGGTGATAGCGGCATTTTTCTGACCGATCACATTAAACAAAGCAGCAGGCCATTTCATCTCAATACCTGCAATTCGTGTATTGATTTCAGGATAATCATCAAAGTTTTGACTCCCTAATACCATCACATCTTTGTCGATACGCAACTGCACATTCGACTTCACAAATACAGAACCGGTTACATACGTACCCGGAGCAAATGTTACAATACCGCCACCTTTTAGAGCGCATTCATCAATGGCTTTCTGGATTGCTTTCGTACTAACAGTTTGACCGTCGCTCACTGCTCCATAACTGTTTACCTTGTAGATGGTCGATAGTTTTGGAATGGGTGTGGAGCCAACTTTAGCAGTCCATGCAGGCAGTGGAATCGATTGCCCGAAAGAAGAAACGGTTGCCAATACGATTAAACAGAGAAGAGTAATTTGTTTCAATTTCAATAAGGTGGTGTATTTCATGATTAATATTTATAGGGTGATAATAAATTTGCCAACTCTTTTTCGGTAACAGTCAGAACAGTACCATGCCTTGTTCCTGCCGGAAAACTTACCTTATCCGAAATATCAGTCCAGTTGATCAGATCCGGAGAACTAACAGCGCCGTATTTATGGAGTATGTATTTATCAAAATAAACGATCCATTCATTGTTGATTTTTATGGCAGTTGGACCCTCGGCCCAATACTTCCCGGTGATAGGTGCAGAGGGCATTCCATAACCACCAATCAGATTATCGCTGAAGGCAACCCTTAGGTTTTTCTGAACAGGTTTCTTAGTTTCATCTTTCAGAAACATCACGTATTTATTGCCCTGTTTCTGAATCGTGGCATCGATCACATTGAAACCCTGATCGTAGAGAAGCTGCGTCTTGCTGTATGTTTTAAAATCTTTGGTTGTGACATAATAAATCCTGTGGTTATTGTCGCCCATCGAGTCCGTCTTAGGAAATTTCCCTGGGATCGTCGTAGCCCAGAAAAGCATATATTGTTTTGAGGGTTTGTCGTAAAAGATCTCGGGGGCCCAACAGTTTTTAGCAGTAGCTTCATGCTCCATGACCGGGATATACTCCTGCGTCGACCAGTGAATCAAATCTTTTGAACTGGCGTGGCCAATTCCTCTTTCTTTCCAGCTTACGGTCCATACCATATGGAAGAGGCCGTCACCGCCTTTGACAATGCAGGGATCCCGCATCAGTTTATCGTCACCAACTGCGGGTTTCAGATAAGAACTGTCACCATGCAACGATTTCCAGGTAAAGCCATCATTGCTATAAGCCAGATGCAGACCGTCTTCTCCGTTTCCTTTAAAATAACAAAAGAGATAAGCAGATTTGGGAGGTGCCGTTTGTGCGAATGTGTTTAAACAAAGCGTAAAAGCAAACAAGAGCATTAAGTTTTTCAACATATCATTAAAGTTGTTTGAATTATGAGCAAATGTCTTTGATACACTTTAAACTCACCGAGCAAAGATAAAATTTCTTTTCAATTCGCAGACAATAATCCGGCAAACCGATTCCTTTTTGAGCTTTGTCTTTGTATTATTAACGGAATTTTAACACCATGATCAAACGTCAGTTTACTTCCTAAAGACTAACTAAAGTTTTCAAAATTTAAAGGGGAAAAATAACTGAGTGCATACAATAGCATTAAATGAGAACTTAATACCTTAATTGCATTTTTTAGGATTTAAAAAAATGTGCGACACATTGAATTAATGCCGCACATTTTTTAGAAGGTTATTTTACTGATTATTAATAACCCGGATTCTGATAGGCAGCTTTAGCAGCAGTGGTTAAAGGATTTTTCTGATCATCAGTCAACAATTCAAGATACGACTGAGGCCATGCTTTGAAAGTGTTGAATTTCTGGAACAGTCCCTTGCCAACTCCTCTAGCTCCAACGGTTCCTGTTGAGATATCATCCAATGGGAATGGGAAATCAGTAGTTCCGGTAGAAGTTGAAGGTGCGCCCAATTGATCATGATAGAAGACTCTGTCGTAAAGAAGTCCTGCATTGTGAAGGTCTTCCCAACAGGTTTCTTCAAAGATCAGCTCACGTGCACGTTCATTGTAAATGAAATTCACGAACCTGTTCAGATCTGATACAGCTGTTGGCGGATAGTTTTCGAGCTTGGCTTTTGCTGTTCCTCCCTGCCATTCAGTACCATCAATTGCAATTTTGCTGTAAGAATCGGTAACAACACTATAAGGTGCAACTTTTTCAGCTGCAGGAATAGTAAGTCTACCTGTAATTACAGCCGGTTCAAGCGTAACCAGTACTTCGTTTCTCTTTTCCCCTGCGTGGTAAGCTGCACGTCTACGCAACACATTCAGGTCGGCAATGGCAGCGATAAAATTACCCTGGCGACCCAGGACTTCAGCACGGATCAGATAAGTTTCAGATAAACGGAACAATGGAATATCAATGGCTCCGTTTCCATTGGGGTCTGTGCCTTTACCACGATTGATATCAAGCCATTTTCTTGGACCCATATACCATTGGGCAACGGCAATACCTCTATCAATGCCAAAAGCTTCTCCCTTATCACCACTGACTCTGTACATCAGTTTACGTCCGGTAGTATTTGTGACAACAGGATTTAACGGATCAATTGCGGCACCGGCTTTGAATCCTGTGATTGTTGTACCGGTTTTCGTAAAGTATCCTGCTCTGTTCGGACTGCCTACCATCCAACGTACCATCATAATAAATGGCTGACTAACAACCCATAATGAATCAAGTGGTTGGTCCTTCGAGTTTTCAATATACACGATAGAACGTTGTTGGTATTTAATTTTACTGGCTGAACTAACAACTACATTTGGATTAGCTGCTGGTTTCAGATAAGTATTATAATATAATGCTGTTCCTGCATCCCATGGTTTACCACCTGCTTCAGTTTTGTCTGTAGCAATGTAATCGGTAAGGTATGTCTTATAGTAACGTGAGTCATTGGCACGGTCGGTATACATATCAATACCCCAGTCAGAAGGACCTGCAGTAGCATAAGGACGTCCATAATCCATTGTACGTGGAGTACAGGCGCTAAGAGAAGTGTGGTTACTGTTATACAAGTGAACCAATGTGTTACCATATCTTCCATCAAATGCTTGTGTAGGTTCGTACTGAGCTGAAAGAATTATTTCTTTCTTGGCATCTCTTGTATAATCTCCAACGGCATTATACCAAAGGCTTGCAAAATCAGGTTCCAAACCACCATAAGCTGTTGGATTGATACTCTTCACCTGATCTATGACCATGGTTGCATAATAATTTGCTGAGTCAAGGTCGGTTGCAACACTTCCCTTATACAACATCTTCAGGTGTGGTTCTGCACTTGCCCAGCCGGCTGCCTGCGCTCTTGCCAGATAAAGTTTTGCCAAAAGATGAGCTGCAGCAGGTTTCGAGATACGACCAAGATCAGCTGCAGAGACAGTTGCCGGTAAAAGGGGTACTGCCTGACGAAGGTCTCCGATAATTTGTTTGTAAATAAGTTCAATCGAAGTTTTCGGGAAGTTGAAATTGGCAGGTAATCCCTGATAGCTCTTAAGAATCAAGGGAGCATCACCTACTACATTGGTAAGCATATAATATGCATAAGTACGCAGGAAAAGCATTTCGCCTTTTCTGGCTAACATTTTTGTTTGGTCTGCTGCACTCAGATTGGCATAGTTTTCCATAAAGATGTTGCATCGGCTCACTTCAGGATAAACACCTTCTGAAACACCACCTCCAGCACTTCCGATTAGGGTGACAACATTAGGTGTCATTCTGGTATTGATTGCATTTGGACCCCACCCATCAACAGCATAGGTTCCCATAGAGATACGGTCAGCATTTGACCAACAGAATGTTTCGACATCGCTGCAGGTGCCAAATAAATATTGACCCTGATTGTAATCGGCTTTGAAGCGTAAAAACTGATAACTTCCCTTTACCAATGATTCCAGTCCATCGGCTGTTTTATAATAATCCTGATTCAGGATTGTGACTGGTTTTTCTTCCAGGAAAGTCTTTTTACAGGCTGTAGAGATAATAATCAACGCAATAATTGCTATATATTTTTTCATGGATTCTCGTTTTTAAAGTTTGAAAAATTATAAACTTACTCTCACACCAAACACCCAACTTTTCAGTATCATAGTGTTGTTATTGGCTCCTCCTGTAGGATCTCCAACCGAGTTAACGCTATTCCAACCATTGGTATCATCAGGATTGAGACCTGCTTTTACAACAGCTCCTCCGAAAATGAAAGGATTGAGTATTTGACAGTAAACCTGGAGCTTTTTGATCTTTAACTTTTCGAGTATTTGGGGATCAATGTTATAGGTTAATGAAATATTCCTGACAGATACAAAAGAACCATCGTTAATAAACGTTGCCCTGTTTACATCAGCATTGGAAGCTTTTGGATTGGTTGTAGGCTGAGGCCATTGTGCGTTGAGGTTAGTGGGTGACCAAAAGTTGCTTGCATCCATTGTACGAACATAACCAACAAAAGCTCCACCGGCTGAACCACCCGGTTGCAGAGAAGAGAAATAAGATTGCCCGATACGGGCATAGACAAATGCACTTAACTCCAGATTCTTGTAAGTAATCGTATTGGTCATACCACCGATCCATTTTGGACGATTGGTTCCACGTATTACTTTATCAGCATCTTCAAGTTTATAATTAGGTGTTCCTTGTTCTACCGGTTTGTATTGACCCGGAGCAAAAGTGTATCCATTTGCAGCCCATTTTGCTATTTCTGCAAGATCAGCAGCTGTGTTTCCCCATAAACCTGCTACCTGATAAGTGCGGTAAACTTGGGTAGGTTGGCCAATAAACCAGTTATTACCTACCATGTCCTGTTTGCCATTTACCAATGAAACAAATTCTTCCTTGTTGGTTGACCAGTTTATATCTGTACTCCAACGGAAATCTTTGGTCTGAACATTAACTGTTGTGATTGATACTTCAATTCCACGATTTCTGATCTGTCCGATATTTGCAGTAATAAATGGGTAACCGGTTATAGCCGGGATATTTTCATCCATCAAAACATTTTTGGTGTTTGTTTCATAAGCTTCAATTGTACCTGATATTCTGTTACGTAGAAGTGCAAAATCAATTCCAAGATTTACCGATTCAGTTCTTTCCCATCTCAATAATGGGTTTGGCATATTATATGGCTGATAACCAATAGCAGATCCTGTTCCAAAAGCATATTTATAAATAGAAAGTGGTCCGGTAGTAGTGTAAGGCTGTATAGATTGATTACCTGTTGCACCATAACCGGCACGAAGTTTTAATTCACTGATCCATTTTATAGGCTTAACAAAGCTTTCTTCCTGCATTTTCCATGCGAAGGCTAAAGATGGGAAAAAGTCCCATTTGTGTCCTGTGGCAAGAACGGATGCACCATCAAAACGACCTGTGGCTGTAAGTAAATATTTGTTTAATAATGAGTAATTTAAACGCCCCATATAGGAAGTTAAAGTTCTTTCTGTAAAACCGGTACTATAACTGTCAGGTCCAGTTGAGGAGTTATTGGCAGCCAGATCGTACCATCTTGGGGCATCATTGGTTACTCCCGAGGCAGTCATTGCAGAGTTTTCACTGCGATCGTCCTGTGCTGATTGCATCACTGTGACTCCGATAGTATGTACACCAAAGGATTTATCAAAGAACAGAAGGTTTTCAATCATATATGATTGACTGATACCTGTGTTATAACTATCCTTCGCAGTTTGTGGGGTTGCCGTACGGCGCAAAGTGGACTGAGTTCCCTGCCAGGTACCAATACGAGTGTTTCGGTATCCTGAACCAAAGTTTACACGGTATTTTAACCATGGAGTAAACGATAATTCTCCGAAAGCGTTGGCTTGAAGGTTAAAAGTTTTTGTCTCGTCAGAACTGTTTACTAAATCAATAAATGGATTCCAGGTAGGAGCGGCTTTGTTATTACCCGGGTAGAGAATCATGGTTCCGGTACTGTCATAAGGCCTTGCCATTCTGTATTGTGAAAGCGCTACACCATAGGCATCCTGTGCACCTGTTGCACTACCCGATCTATTGATCGTTCCATATTCCTGAGTGGCGAGTGATGCATTGACAGAAGCTCCTGCAGAGATCCATTTTTTAGGCATAATGTCACCATTAAGCTTAACAGTATACCGATTAAAGTTCTGATTTGTCTGAGTGCCTTCGTTATTGAGATAACCAAAAGAGAAATAAACTTTGGAGATATCATTACCGGCAGAAAGCGACAGCAAATGGTTTTGAGTAACACTCTGGCGCGTCAATAAATCAACCCAATTGGTAGTTGGAATTTTTGCTGAATTGTAAACAGGCACCTGTGCAGGCCATCCTAAAGCAAGTTCTGCAGCAGTCGAAGCTCGTGTTAAAGGAGTAGTAAATGTTGCATCAGTCCATTGATATGCTTTTCTGATTGCAGCAATTGTATAATAATCACCATTTCCATATTTACTTATATCAGCAATAGGGTCAGGATACAATAATGATGTAGTTCCCGATTTATAAGTTCCGCCATTGATTTCGGCAAGACGCATGCGATCAATTGTTTCACCTGAAGATGCCCAATCGGTAGTTGAATGGATGTTCTCTAAAGAGACATTTGCATCATAATTTAAAGTAAGTGTTCCTCTTGCACCTCTTTTGGTTGTAATCAGGATAACGCCGTTAGAAGCACGTGAACCATAAATTGCTGTTGCCGATGCATCTTTGAGGATTTCCATATGGGCAATATCGTTAGGATTGATATCATTGATACTACCAAAGAGGACGATTCCATCTACAACATAAAGTGGATCCGTGCTACCACTGATAGTACGGGTTCCACGAATAGTAACACCGGCTACAGCTCCCGGGCGAACATTACTAATGATGTCAACACCGGCGGCTTTGCCCTGCATAGCCTGAATGGCATTTTGAACTGGACGTTCCTTAAGAGACTTTTCTGAAATACTTGTGAGTGAGCCCGTAACATCACTTTTTTTACGGGTACCATAACCAACAACAACTACTTCTTCAAGGCTTCTGATATCGGCAAATAGTCTGATATCCAGTTTGGTCAGTCCTTTAACATTAATTACCTGAGGAAGATATCCCAGATAAGAAACCTTTATTACTGAATTGGCTGAAGGAAGAACTAGCGAATATTTTCCGTTTATATCAGTGACAGTACCCGAAGTAGTTCCTTCAATCATAATACTTACTCCAATCAGGGGTTGATCATTAGCTTCATCAACTACTGTACCGGTAAGTTTTTTTTGTTGTTCCGGGGCAATCACAATCAGATTGTTTTCTAAAATTGTGTAGCTCAGGTTTGTTTTACTTAAAACCTGTGAAAGGATATTATCCAACGTTTTTGTTGGAGATGCTATCTCGACTAAACGGTTAACATCCATCTGGTCATTTCGATAGAGGAATTTATATTCTGAATTCTTCTCAATAGTCATTAAAACATCTTTTACGGAGATGCTGTTTTGAGAAAATTCAACTTTCAGAAATTGAGAATATGCAGATGCTGTTACCTGCATCAAACCTACAATCAGAAAAAAAGNAATTAACTTCATGATTATGAGGATTTTTTTAATACTTGGGAAAGAACTCCGTAACACTTTAAAAGTGTAATCATTTTTCATAACTTTGTTGTGTTTAAGTTAAACTTTTAATTTATAGCGTACCCATGCTAGATTAAATCAAAACGAAGGTGAAACTTAAATGCACGTTGTAAATGGTCGCAACATTTACAATGCAGTTTCTGAACGGGGGAGATAGTTACTATTTCCCCTGTTTAATTTTGTGCTTTCTTTTTTATGTCATAATATCATGTTTTAAAATGAATAATTTTATTTTCTGTAACTGATATAAATATCTTTAAGATTCATTTTATACTCAAACGGGGTAGTAAGTTTCAAAGCATCCAGAGCCTGATTGATATTTTCCTTTTCAAAGACACCGGTATATTTTAAATTGCCTACTCTTGAATCTTCAAAATGAATTTTTACATCATACCTGAGTTCAAACTTAGTGGCCAGGTTTTCAAACGTCTCATTATCAAAATAAAGCTTGCCTTCTTTCCAACCGATAATAGGTTCAACATTTACATTTTGAATAACCATAGCTTTTGGAATAGCAGGAAGATCAGCCACAATAGGTGTAGTTTTGTTAATAGTGGATGATGATAAATGTTTCATTTCATTTTTCATCCCATTCTCAACAATCTGTTCGTTTTTGAAATATTTAAATGACTCATTGGGCATTAGAATGATTTCGCTTGCTTTCTTCCCTTTAATATTTAATCCGGTAATACTGATTTTCCCTTTAACAAGTGTCGTTTCGATCAAATTGTCTTCTTTATATGCAGAAACATTAAAGGTTGTTCCATATACTTTAATGTTAAACGAGGATGTATTTACAATAAAAGGCTTTGACTGATCATGGGTTACATCAAAATATGCCTCCCCGTCAATATATATTTTACGGTCTTTTTGATTGAAATTGGAAGGATATTTTATAGTGGTATTCGAGTTCAACCATACTTTGCTATTATCAGGCAAGACTACTTGTGTACGTTGACCCCTGGGAGAAATAATTGTTGTATATGCCGAAAAATCTGAACTATATTGAACTTTCTTTTCCACATACCATCCTGCTCCAAAACCCACGAGTAAAAGAGGAATTAAAACTGCAGCAACAGCACGGTATACCAGCTTACGCGAAAAGACTGACTGATCAGGAATATTTATCCTGCTAACAATTTTTTGCCAGGTAGACAGCTTTTCAGAAACAAAATCTCCGGGAAAGGTAAATCCATTTTGAAAATCAGCCTCCAACTCTTTCAAAAACAAAGGGTTTTCAGGTTCGCTTTTCAACCACATGTCTAAATCTTCCTGATCCCTATTTGTTAAAAGACCTTTTAAATACTTATCTATTAATAACCAGGGTATATTTCTCATACTTTTATTTGCGTTTCATTACATGGCACAAAAAAAAGGCTTTCCCCCTATATGAAATCTATAAATTTTAAAAAATAATTTGTTTGTTTTTCAAAAGCTGTTTGAATTACAGTTATTGGGATGATGATCTCAATACGAATGTTTTATAGATTTAAAAACACCAAAAGAGAAAGATATAGTTCGGGATAATACCTCATTACATGTGTTTTGATCTTCTTTATTGCAGTATGAACCTGATTATCAATCGTGCTGATAGAAATATTCATTAATTCAGCTATTTCACGATAACTCAGTTCATCGGTGCGGCTTAATCGAAAGATCTGTTGACAACGAGTAGGAAGTAAATCAATCGCTTCGCTTACAATATGATTTAACTCTTTCAATTCTATGGCCTCATCTGCACTATCCGAAACTTTATCACAAATTTGTTCCTTCAATTTTAATAATTTATCGACTCTGTGCGAATAATCTCGTTTATAATTAAGCGCTTTATACCGGGAAGCTTGAAATAAATATGATTCAAATGAACGATGGACTTCGATCGTTTCACGGTGTTCCCAAATGTAGACAAACAAATCTTGTACGATATTCTCTGCAACATCAATATCTTTGGTAAAGACAAAAGTGTATCTGCAGAGATCATCATAATACCTGTGAAATAGATATTCAAGAGCTTTTACTTCACCAGCATTAAGCTGCTTTTGTATTAACTCCTCCTGGGGCCTACTTTTGAGCATTATATCTAATCAATTAAACGGAAAATGAAAGCTAGTTCGACCTTAAAATAGTATAGTTTATTTAGTTTGGTAAATATATCTCAATTTTGTCAGTTTTCAACAATTACAGAATACATTTTTTTAGCGTTTTCAACATCAGGTCAGATACACTTTTTCATAAATATGGAATAAGTAAATGAATTGTGATAATATCAGTATAAAAAAATAAACCGGCCCCAATTCAGGAGCCGGTTTATTCATTTACTCACTTTTAAAACATTAACAACTATGGCAACTTGTCAACGGATTCATTCTTTTCCAACTGCAGTCTGTGATACCCCGGTTACGATACTCCCGGCCAAAGCCAGGTAACCCCCGACGGTCACAACAGCAGCCGGC
>JGI24140J50213_10000061_pt1 | contig 41544 bp, 39 predicted proteins | sample BarGraIncu00222A_FD_50213 | JGI IMG/M metagenome (IMG submission 50213)
GCATCATCTTGAGCATCGCCTTGAGCGAGCCCATCTTCTTGATGGCCGCCATCTGGTTCAGGAAGTCGTCGAAGGTGAAGTCCTCGTCCTCCATGAACTTGCGGGTCATCTCCGCGGCTTCACCGTGGTCGAAGGCCTTCTCAGCCTGCTCGATCAGGGTCAGCACGTCACCCATGTCCAGGATGCGTGAGGCCATCCGGTCGGGGTGGAAGACCTCGAAGTCGTTGACCGTCTCACCCGTGGAGGCGAACATGATCGGCCGGCCGGTGACCTTGGCCACCGACAGCGCCGCACCACCGCGGGCGTCGCCGTCGAGCTTGGTCAGGACCACGCCGGTGAAGTCCACGCCCTGCTGGAAGGCCAGTGCGGTGTCGACCGCCGCCTGGCCGATCATGGCGTCGATGACGAACAGGACCTCGTCGGGCGAGATCGCTGCCCGGATGTCGGCAGCCTGCTGCATGAGGTTCTCGTCGATGGCGAGGCGACCGGCGGTGTCGACGATGACGACGTCGTGCTGTTTGGTGCGGGCCTCGACCATGCCCTGGCGGCAGACCGTGACCGGGTCACCGAATGACCTTGTGCCATCACCGGAACCGGCGCCGGCGTCATAACCGGCGACATTGCCGCGCTCGGGGGCGAAGACCGGGACCCCGGCCCGCTGCCCGATGACCTGGAGCTGCGTCACGGCGTTGGGCCGCTGAAGGTCGGCGGCGACCAGGATCGGGGTGTGACCCTGATCCTTGAGCCACTTGGCCAGCTTGCCGGCCAGGGTGGTCTTACCGGAGCCCTGCAGACCCGCGAGCATGATGACGGTCGGCGGGTTCTTGGCAAACTCGACCCGGCGGGTCTGTCCACCCAGGATCGTCACGAGCTCTTCGTTGACGATCTTGACGATCTGCTGGGCCGGGTTCAGGGCGCCACTGACCTCGGCGCCCAGGGCTCGCTCGCGAATGGCGGTGGTGAACTCCCGCACGACGGGCAGCGCCACGTCGGCATCGAGCAGCGCGACGCGGATATCGCGAATCGTCGCGTTGACGTCCGATTCGGACAGGCGTCCCTTGCCGCGCAGGTTCTTGAAGGTGGCGGTCAGTCGGTCAGACAGGCTGGTGAACACCAAGCAAGGTTATCTTCCCGTTGGCGTGGTGGCTTCGCATGCATCCATGAGCATGGAGATCGTCTGGGCGACCCGCGCCGGAGACAGGGTCAGGCCCCCGTACTCGCTCACATAGAACGTGTCCAGGGTTTGACCGGCATAGGTGGCGATGTAGGCACTGTGCACGCTCAGACCCGCGCGCGCAAAGGTCATACCGATCTCGTGCAGGAGCGCTGGGCGGTCATGGGCCCGGATCTCGATCACCGTCGAGTCCTCAGAGGCGTGGGGTACGACCATGGCGCGGGTCTGTGCACGCGGACGAGCCCCGACGAGTTCTGCCATGAGGACGCTGCGGCGACCCAGGGCGAGCAACGGCTGGCGATCCCCATCGCGCAGGCTCGCGAGCCCACGGGCGATCGCTGCCGCATCCGGGGCATCACCGCTTGGTGAGTCGACCTGCCACTGGTTGGCCGCGATGCCTTCCTGAGTGCGCACACGCGCGGTCCGCACGATGAAGCCGAATGCCGCGAGCAACCCTGCGGTGTCGCCGAACAGGCCCAGGCGGTCACGGTCGAACACGTCGATGCGGTAGGCGCCCCCGATCGGATGAACCACCACGTGAGGCTCCCCCATGGCAACCTCGGCCACGACCTCAGGCGTCAGGAGATCGTGGACCTGCTCAACCGGGGCCACCGGACCGGCAGTCTCGCCCAGGGCCGCGCGAGCGTTGACGACGAGATCTCCCAGAAGGGCGGCGCGCCACTCCGTCCAGGCAGCAGTGCCCACCGCCCTGGCGTCCGCCTCGGTCAGGGCGCGAAGCAGCTCCAGCACGTCACGGCGGCCTTCGACCGCGTCAGTCACCGCCGAGATGGTCTGTGGGTCGGCCGGGTCACGGCGGGTCGCCAGGTCGATGAGGGTCAGGTGTTCGCGGGTGAGCAGCTCGACGACCTCGACCTCGGGCTCGTCCAGGCCCAGCCGGCGGGCCGCCGCGGCGGCTAGTGGGGCTCCGACCACGGCGTGGTCGTGGGCGCCGGCGATCTTGCCGATGTCATGCAGCAGGGCCGCCAGCAGCAGCAGGTCCGGTCGTTCGACATCGGGCAGGAAGGCGGTCGCCATCACGACCGTCTCGATCAGATGCCGATCGACCGTGTGCCGGTGAACGGGGTTGCGCTGTGGTCGGCTCCGCACCTGCGACCACTGTGGCAGCCACGAGTCGATCACGCCCGCGAGGTCCAGTCCCTCCCACACCGGTATCAGTCCGGGACCCGCGGCAAGCAGGTCGGTGAACAGTGACCGGGCAACCGGACTCCACGGCGCGGTCATGGCCGGTGAGTGCGCAGCGAGGTTGGCCAGGGTCGCCGGGGCCAGGGGAAGACCGCGGCGGGCCGCGGCAACAGCGGCTCGCAGAACCAGCAACGGGTCTCTGGAGGGGTCAAGGTGGGCACCCAGGACCACCTCCCCGTCGTGCTCGAACAGTCCGAAGCCCAACGTCTTCAACACCGGCCGGCGTGGACCGACCCGCAGGGTGCGCGCCCGCTGAGACTGGGCGGCACGACGCACCGTCCCGTCTATCGCGTAGCTGACGGTGCGCGCAGCTGTTCCGACGACCGACAACATCGCGTCGGCATCGGGATGACCCAGCAGTGCAGCGACCGAGTCGTGGTCCTCCAGTCCGAGACGATCGCGACCCCGACCGGTCACCACCTGCAAGGCGTCTCGGGCGTCCAGCAAGGTGCCGTATGCCGCGTCGACCTGGCCGTGCGGGCGGTCGGCCAGCCAGGCGGCGGTCAGCGCACGCAGTACGGACATGTCTCTCAGGCCCCCACGCGCCTCCTTCAGGTCTGGTTCGATGCTCTGAGCCAGGTCCCCGTGGCGGTGATGTCGTACCTCCAGTGACTCGACCAGCTCCGGCAGCCTGCGACGGGCGTTGGCGCGCCAGTCGTGCCCCACGGTTGAGCGGGCCGCCGCGACCACCTGCTCGTCGCCGGCCACCAGCTCGAGGTCCAGTAGTCCGACCGCGGCCGACAGATCCCCGGCGGCGGCGCTGCGGCACTCACCAACCGTCCGGACGCTGTGGTCCAGACTGGCGCCACCATCCCAGATCGGGTACCAGATGCGATCGGCCAGGGACGTGATCTCCTTGCCCGACATGGAGCGGCCATCGTGCAGCAACACCAGGTCGAAGTCGCTGAGCGGTCCTGCGTCACCGCGGGCCAGGCTGCCGACGCTGGCCAGGGCCACCCCGTCCATGCGGGCACCGTAGGTTGCCGCGATCCAGACCTCGTGGATCCAGCGCCGGCCCAGCTCCGCCATGGCCGCGCGACGTGCCTGGCCGGCACCCGGGGCGGTGAAGCCCCGGGTGCCCGCCAGATTCAGACGTTGCTGGTTAAGGTCCACTCTTTCGGTCTGTCCCACTCCTATCATGAGGCGCGTTCTCCTACAACGCGTCCAGGCCGCGTTCGCCGGTACGCACCCGGGCCACGTCCTCGACCGGAACGGTCCAGATCTTGCCGTCTCCGATCCGTCCGGTCTGGGCCGCCTTGAGGATGACCATCACGACTTCGCTGGCGTCCACGTCATCGACGACGACCTCCACCCGCACCTTTGGGACGAAGTCGATCTTGTACTCGGCACCTCGGTAGACCTCGCTGTGTCCGCGCTGTCGTCCGTAGCCGCTCGCCTCGCTGACCGTCATGCCGTTGATGCCGTAGGCCTCCAGCGCCTGTTTGACCTCATCGAGTTTGAAGGGCTTGATGATCGCGGTGACCAGTCTCATGATGACGCTCCCTGGTGGTTGGGCGTGGACGCTTCGGCGGTCGAATTCATAGTGGTCGAATCCGTGTTGTGCGAGCCGAACATCGCGACTCCCGCGTGGACCAGACCGCTACCGCCGATTGAACCGAGATCATAGGACGTCTCAGCGTGCTCCTGGAGGTCTATGCCCGATACCTCTGCGTCACGATCGACACGGAAGCCTAGCGTCTTGTGCAGGGCCAGGCCGATCAGACCGGTGCACACCAAGGAGTAGAGCAGCACCGCGCCTGCTCCCACCGCCTGACGCCACAGCTGGTCGAAGCCTCCGCCATAGAAGAGTCCGTCCACGGCCGCCGGGGTGGAGGCAGAGGCGAAGAGACCGATGGCGAGCGTGCCCACGATGCCGCCGACGAGGTGGACACCCACGACGTCGAGGCTGTCGTCGAACCCGAAGCGGAACTTCAGGCCGACGGCAAGGGCACACAGCACACCGGCGATGATACCGATGGCCACCGCGCCCAGGGGGGTGACCGACGAGCAAGCCGGGGTGATGGCCACCAGACCGGCCACGATGCCGGATGCGGCACCCAGCGACGTCGCGTGACCGTTACGGATCCGCTCCGTGGCCAGCCACCCGAGGCACGCCGCAGCGGTGGCTGCAAAGGTGTTGACCCAGGCCACTGCTGCGGTGTTGTTGGCACCCAGGGCCGAGCCGGCGTTGAACCCGAACCAGCCGAACCACAGGAGCGCGGCTCCGAGCATGACCATGGTCATGTTGTGCGGTCGCATCGGGTCCTTGGCGAAACCGACACGTTTGCCGAGGATCAGGGCCAAGGCCAAGCCGGCGGCGCCGGCGTTGATGTGGACTGCGGTGCCTCCGGCGAAGTCAATCGTCTTGAGCGAGTTGGCGATCCAGCCACCCTTGGCGGCTGCGTAGCCGTCGAAGGCGAAGACCCAGTTCGCGACGGGGAAGTAGACGATGGTCGCCCACACGACGGTGAAGACCAGCCAGGTCGAGTACTTCGCGCGGTCGGCGATCGCACCGCTGATCAGGGCCACCGTGATGATGGCGAACACTGCCTGGAAGGCCACGAACGCGAGCGCAGGGATGCCGCCGTGGGCCGGGATCCCCTTTGCGGCGGCGTGGTACCCAAAAATGGCCGCGTCGCCGCTGAGGAGGTTGCTCAGGCCGAAGTGCTGGAACGGGTTACCGATCAACCCATGCCAGGAGTTGCCGAACGCCTCGCTATAGCCCCAGAGAACCCAGGTGACACCGATCGTCGCCATCGCTCCGAAACTCATCATCATCATGTTCAGGACGCTTTTGGCCCTGACCATCCCGCCGTAGAAGAGGGCTAGGCCCGGTGTCATCAGAAGCACCAGAGCGGCACTTGCGAGAACCCAGGCGGTGTCGCCGGTGTCAATTGTCATGAGGGAGATTTTTACGGGCAACGGTTACCGATCGTGCTGCCGTTTGTTACATCCGTGTTAGAAATGGCCCTGCCGGGTAAGCATCACGTAACTTCCCGCTGCCGCGGACTGTGCTACAAGAAGGCACCAGGGCGCTTGGACGCACCTGCTCGTGCAGTACCGGCCGAAGGTGGCGCTTTCCCACCTGGTCAACTCCCTCAAGGGCGTCTCTTCGCGGCGGCTGCGGCAGGACTTCGTTGGCAGGATCAACAGGGCTGCGATGCACGGCAGGTTCTGGTCGCCGTCATACGTCACTGGATCGTGCGGTGGAGCACCACTCACCATCGTCAAGGACTACATCGCCAACCAGAAACGACCCGAGTAGGAAGGGGTTCCTCCCTAGATCACCGATGACCTCGGCCACCTCACGACTGGTCGACGCTGGACGACCGCTGCACGACCGGTTGCGCCGCAGCGTCGCCATTGCGCTGCGCGACCGGGTTGCCGGGCAGGACAACGCGGCGAAGGCTGCGCTGATCTGGGACAAGGCGGGCGAACGCTGGTTCACGTCGTCGGACCCGATCTGGCGGGTGCACGCCGCTGCCTCGATGTTCGTCGCGGGCATCCGGGCACTGTTGCTCCAGTCCCTGCACCCACTGGCCATGGCGGGCGTCGCCGGACACTCGGGCTACAAGGGCGACCCCTGGGGGCGGCTGCAGCGCACGAGCACGTTTCTGGCAACCACGACGTTCGGCACCATCGGGGACGCCGAGCCCCTGATCGAGGCGATCCGTGGGATCCACCAGCGTGTGCGGGGCCGGACTCGCGTGGCCGTTTGTACGCCGCCAGCGACCCGCACCTGCTGAAATGGGTTCACATCGCCGAGGCCGACAGCTTCCTGCGGACCCACCAACGGTACGCAGTGACTCCCCTGAGCGCCGCCGAGGCAGACGTCTACGTGGCCCAGTCATGTGTCGTGGCGACCAGACTCGGCGTCATCGACCTGCCAACGACCGTTGCCGAGCTCGACGACGCGATCGAGTCCCACCGGCCCGAGCTCGTGGGCACGCCGGCGGCCAAGGGCGCGGCCCGCTTCCTGCTGGTCCACCCACCGCTGCCCTGGAGTGCCCGACCGGGATACGGCGCACTGGCAGGCGCCGCGGTCGCCCTTCTGCCTCCGTGGGCACGCCGACACCTGGCCCTACCCCAGCTGCCGCCGGCCGAGCGTGCTATCGCGCTGCCGCTGGGTGGCGCCGCCACCGGCGTCATCCGTTGGGCGCTCCAGCACCCGCACGAACCGCCGCGCTGAGCAACCCTTCGGTGTCGATGACCCACTCGGGGTCGAGCCGGCGCTGCCGGAGACGCCCCGGTCGACCAGCCGGGCGAACGCCGGGTCGACAACCGCCATCGCTTCGAGGTCATCGCCATGCTTGGTCATCTGAGCCACGCGTGCATCCAGCAGGGGTCCAGTGGCCCGTCGGGCGACGCACGCGGTCACCAACCCGCACCACGACACTGGTGTTGCCACCCTGGAGGACCTCCTGGGCTGGCGTCTCGTGCACGGGTCAGGAGATGAGTGCGTCCACGAAGGCCTCCGGGTCGAAGGGGGCCAGGTCGTCGGGGCCCTCCCCGAGACCGACCAGCTTGACCGGGACGCCGAGCTTGCGCTGAACGGCCACGACGATGCCGCCCTTGGCCGTCCCGTCGAGCTTGGTCAGCACGATGCCGGTGACATTGACGACCTCGCCGAAGACCTCTGCCTGACGCAGACCGTTCTGTCCCGTCGTAGCGTCCAGAACCAGCAGAACCTCATCGATCGGGCTCTGTTTCTCCACGACCCGCTTGACCTTGCTGAGCTCGTCCATGAGTCCGACCTTGTTGTGCAAACGGCCGGCGGTGTCGATCAGGACCACGTCGGCCTCCATCTCAACCGCGGCTTTGACGGCGTCGAAGGCGACGGAGGCGGGGTCTGCGCCGTCTCGGTCGGAGCGGATCGTGGGCACGCCCACGCGCTCGCCCCAGGTCTGCAGCTGGTCAGCCGCGGCAGCGCGGAAGGTGTCCGCGGCACCCAGGACGACGTCCTTGTCCTGAGCCACCAGGACGCGCGCCAGCTTGCCGACCGTGGTGGTCTTGCCTGTCCCGTTGACCCCGACCACCATGACCACCGCTGGGCGACCCTGCACCCGGGACGAGGCGATGGAGCGATCCATCGAGCGATCAACGAGCCTGAGCAGATCCTCGCGCAACCAGCCGCGAACCGTCTCCTGGTCACGTACCCCTTCGATGGTGACCCGGGCCCGCAGCGAGTCGACCAGCTCTCTGGTTGCCTCGACACCCAGGTCCGAGTTGAGCAGCGTGTCCTCGACGTCCTCCCAGGCCTGCTCGTCCAGTCCCCCGCTGGACAACAGGGACAGCAGCCCCTTGCCCAGGACCGTGTTCGAACGCGCCAGCCGGGCCCGAAGACGCTGCAGGCGGCCGGTGGCCGACTCGGGCCGCTCGATCGAGGGTGCGGCAGCGGGCTCCTGGATGACATCAGGCTCCAGGGTGGTGACGGTCGGGCCGTCGTCCGGACCGGCCGAGGACTCTTCGGCCTCAGAGCCCGAACCTCCGTGGGCCTGCGGTGGAGGCGTCCCCGGCGGGATGGTCTTGCCTGTGCCGCCGCGGCCCCGTTGCAGCCCGAACAGCAGGGCGATCCCCGCGAGGAAGATGACAACCGCGATGGCGATGAGTACCTGGGATTGGGTCACAGTTGGTGATTNTTCCAGATCCGTGAGCCGGCGCAGCGCCACGTACCCCTCTTCCTGGACGTCGCGATGCTCCTGTGGGGGCCGGTGCCGTTTCGAACATCGCCCGGGTCAGCACGATGATGATGAGGTCGCCGGTGGTTTGGACCAGCCATGTCCTGCCGGCCGGCGACAAGGACTCGGGCGGCACCTCGACGGCGGCTCTTCGCGACAGGGGCGGGCGTCGCCGGGATCTGCTCAGGGCGCCCCCGCCAGGACTGCGTCCCTCTGCCGTGGATGCTCAGCCGGGGTGAAGAAGCCCTGAGGCCATTCGGGTAGGGCCCCGGCAACGGGGAAGACACCAGCCAGGACGTGCAGGTCAGATCTGCAGTCGCGGCGAACGGACCGTCCCCGCGATTGCGGGGACCAGGATGATCAGCCACGGCAGAGCCCAAAGCCACAGACCCTTGACCAGCAGGCCGACGGCGAACGCCGCGATGCCGACCAGCCCGGCCAGAGCACGATTTCGGTCCCCGGACAGGGCGAGCAGCCCGGCGGCCGCCTCGTAGCCGACTCCGATGATCGGCGCCCAGACCCGCGGGTGCTCGCCCATCGTTGCCGCCCACAGCTGTTGGAGGGGCTCCGGGCCTGCCGTCCAGGTGCCGAGGTCGGCATAGGCCTGCGGCGCAGCCGCGGCCAGGATGGCGTTGATCGCGGCACCGGCGATCAACATCGCTGCGCTGACCTGTGCCACCCGTCGGGGCCACCGCCGCTGGTCGGAGGTCGCGCCGGCGGTCCGGTCCCCAGTCGTGGCCATGACTACCTCTTTCGCCCGGGGTGCACGCCCGGACATCTCGACCCAGGCACCCTCAGGAGTACGCCCACCAGGGACCAACGACCCTCTTGGTGACGGCGCCGAACCCATCGACCTTCACATCAGCCCCGGTTCGCCGGCCGGGGTGACCTGTGGGTCCTTGCGAGATGGCCAAAGCAGAGAACGGTCATGGCCTGCGTGCAGGTTCAGTCTTCGCTGACCCTGGTGACGTCGGACACCTTGTCGCGTGCGGCCTCCAAAGCCTCGCCGGTCTTCTCGTGTGCGGCCCCCAAAGCCTCGCCGGTCTTCTCCCGCACCATGGACACCATGTCTTCCCCCTTGGGCGTCAGCATGCCACGGCCCTCGCGGCGCGCGGGAACCGCGACCACGCACACAACCACCACGGCGAGGACGACGCTCAGAAGCATTCCAATTTCGAGCACAAACATATAACCATCCTGCCCCAGGAACACGTCCGTGAACAACCGGCGCGCCGCGGTATGGCGCTAGTGCGACGCACGTCTCATGGGCAAGGCCACCTCAGGCTCTCTGAAGGTCCCGGATCCGCTGGGACACCACAGTGCTGACACCGTCGCCGCGCATCGTGACGCCATACAGGGCGTCGGCGATCTCCATCGTGCGTTTCTGGTGGGTGATGACAATCAGCTGACTGGAGGCGCGCAACTCCTCGAACAGGGTGATCAACCGGCCCAGGTTGGCGTCATCCAGCGAGGCCTCGACCTCGTCCAGGATGTAGAACGGGCTGGGCCGCGCCTTGAAGATGGCCACGAGCAGCCCTACGGCCACCAGTGAACGCTCGCCGCCGGACAGCAGCGAGAGCCGCTTGATCTTCTTGCCCGGAGGACGCGCCTCGATCTCGATCCCGCTGGTGAGCATGTTGTCGGGATCGGTGAGGACGAGTCGCCCCTCACCCCCGGGGAACAGCCGGCCGAAGACAGCCTCGAACTCGGCTGCGGTGTCCCAGTAGGCCTCGGTGAAGACCTTCTCGACACGCTCGTCGACCTCACGGACGATGTCCAGGAGATCGCGTTTGGAGTTCTTGAGGTCCTCGAGCTGCTCAGTCAGGAACTTGTGACGTTCCTCCAGGGCGGCATACTCCTCCAACGCCAGCGGGTTGACCCGACCCAGTGTGGAGAGCTTGCGCTCAGCGGAGCGCAAGCGTTTGGCCTGGGCATCGCGCACGTACGGAACAGCCGCGACCTCATCACTGACAGTCCCAGAGTCCTCAGAGCTCGCATCGATGTCGGCGATCACCGGCACCATCTGGTGGGGGCCGAAGTCCTGCACTAGGACCTGCGGGTCGATGCCAAGCTCCTCGAGCGCCTTGACCTGCAACGCCTCGATTCGCAGGCGTTGCTGGGTGCGTGCCACCTCGTCGCGATGCACCAGGTTGGTGAGGTCGCCCAGCTCGTCGCCCAACGCACCGATCTCGCGCCGCACGATCGTCAGCGCAGCCTCTCGCTCGGTTCGCCCCTGTTCGGCGCTGGCCCGCTCCGCGGTCCCCTGGGTCAGCGCTCGAGTCACCCACTGCACCGCGTATGCCGCACCGCTGCGGACCGCATCGGCCACCGTGGCCTCGCGCTGGCGACGCTCGCGGCGCGCGGCCGCCCGCTCGCGGGCTGCCAGCTCGGACCGCGCGGCCGCCTCCAGGGACTCGGCCCGTGCCAACATGGCGCGCGCCCGTTCCTCACGGGTGCGCAGCGTCAGACGTAGCTCGGTCTCGGCAGCGCGGGCCTGGGTGGCGCCGGCCTCCAGGCGGTCACGTTCCTGGCTGGAGGGGTCTTGCTCGCCCGGTTCGGCACTGGCTGCCTCCAGCCGCTCGCTGAGGGCGAGGTGCTCGGCGCGGTCGCTGCCCAGGGCCGTCTCGGCCGCAGCGATCGCCCGCTCGATGCGCTCGGCCTCGCCGCGCCCGGCGCGGACCGCGGCGCCGAGCTGGCCCAGCCGCTCGGCGACCGCAGCCATCCTGGCGTCGGACTCGTGCAGACGCTCCAGGGCGGCCTCCACCGATTCGCTGGCCGTGGCGACTCGCTGGTTTGTGCTCGCCAGGGCGAACCTGGCCTGCTCGCGAGCCCGGACCGCCTCCTGGACCTTGTCCTGGGTCTCATCGACGGCGGCCTGAATCTCGATCAGGCTGGGCGCAGACGCGCTGCCGCCACGCACAGAGCCCGGGGCGAAGACGTCCCCGTCGGGGGTTACCGCCGTGATCCCCTGAGCGCGGGCGACCAGATCCATGGCAGTGCCGGGATCCTCAACCAGGGCGACGCGATCCAGCAGCTGCTCGACCGCCGGTCGGACACTGTCCGGACAGGTCACCACATCTCGAGCCCACACCGCGCCCCCGCTCAGTCCCGGCCAGCTGGACACGTCGACCGAGGCAGCGGTGGCCGCCACGATCAGACCTGCCCGACCGGCGTCCTGCTCGCGCAAGGTCGCGATGGCGCGTTGTGCCCCCTGAGCCGAGTCGACGGCCAGCGCATCCGCCGCCCACCCGAGGGCGGCAGCAACGCCGGTCTGGTGTCCTGCCCTGATCTGCAGAAGGGCTGAGACCGAACCCATCAGCCCGTGCGCCGTCTCCCCGGCCGCGAGCAGCGCAGCCGCGCCATCCTTGCGCCGCAAGCTGAGCTGGAGCGCCTCAAGCCGGGCCGCGGAGCTGGAGCGGTCGCTGTCGGCGTCCCGCTCGGCTTGGCGCCACGCCAGCACCTCCGCCTCGGCCAGCGCCAGCGCGGCCGCGGCCTGCTCGTAGGCGGTGTCCAGGCCTACTTCGCCCTCCTCGTCCGCGGCCACCGATGCTTCCAGAGCCGCAAACTCCTCCTCGGCCCGGGCAGCGCGGGCCCGGCTCTGCTCGACGGACTGCTGGAGCCGGCCGATCTCGGCCTCNCCGGCCTCGATCCGGCTACGCCGTGCGCCCACCTGGCCTGCCAGCTTGGCCAGCCCCTCGCGCCGATCTGCGGCGGCACGCACGAGGCGGGTGAGCCGAGCGGTCTCGGCGGCAAAGGCGATCTCGATCTCGCTGCGGTGCGCCACCGCCGCGTCAAGGGCGTCCTTGGCCTGTCCGGACTCGACGATCAGCGCCTGCTCCTGCTGACGCACCGAGTCGGCCTGGGCGCGCAGGAGATCGGGATCGCGGGAGCTGTTGTCGGCGTTGTCGCTCTCATCTTCGGAAAGGAGCCGGACCCGTTCGGCGGCCAGCGAACCGGTCGCACTCAGACGCTCACGCAGCGAGGACAACGCGAACCAGCGCTCCTGGGCACGAGCCAGCAACGGCGCCGACTCCTGCGCCTCGAGCTCGAGCACGGCCAAGCGCGAGCGAACGGCGCTCAGGGCCTCTTCGGCCTCGGCGCGACGGGCGATGAGGGCGGTCTCGTCGGCGACCTCCTGCTCCAAGGTGCTGGTCAGCTGGGACAGGTCGTCGGCGAGCAGCCGAAGCCGTGCGTCCCGCGCCTCCGCCTGGATCGTGGCCGCCCTGCGCGCGGCCTCGGCCTGGCGGCCCAGCGGTCCGAGCTGGCGACGGATCTCGCCGGTCAGGTCATTGACCCGGATGAGGTTGGCCTCCATCGTCTCCATCTTGCGCAGCGCTCGCTCCTTGCGCTTGCGATGCTTCAGGACTCCGGCAGCCTCCTCAATGAAGCCGCGGCGTTCCTCGGGAGTGGCGCGCAGAATCGCTTCGAGCTGCCCCTGGCCGACGATGACGTGCATCTCGCGGCCGATACCGGAGTCCGAGAGCAGCTCCTGGACGTCCAACAGCCGGCAGGCCGTGCCGTTGATGGCGTACTCGGAGCCGCCATTGCGGAACATCGTGCGCGCGATCGTGACCTCGGTGTAGTCGATCGGCAGTGCGCCGTCAGTGTTGTCGATGGTCAAAGACACCTCGGCGCGCCCCAGGGGAGCACGCAAGGAGGTGCCGGCGAAGATGACGTCCTCCATTTTGCCGCCGCGCAGGCTCTTGGCGCCCTGTTCGCCCATGACCCAGGCCAGGGCGTCGGCGACATTGGACTTCCCGGAACCGTTCGGGCCCACGATGCAGGTGATGCCCGGTTCGAGCCGCAGCGAGGTGGCCGACGCGAACGACTTGAAACCCCGCAGGGTCAGGCTCTTGACATACACGAGCGATGGGCTCCTCTGGGGCGGCGGTGGACAGCCTCACTGTACCGGCGAGGGGCGGTACAGACGGGAAGCGCGAGCCGGCAGGAGTGTTGGCGCCCCCGCTGCGCCCGTTGTGCTCGGTGCCTGTGGTGCTCGGTGAGGATGGTGCTCAGTGAGCACCTTGCTCAGTAGACGGGTTGGGGGGTTCCCTCGATCTGTGTGGGCTGGTCTGCGCGCAGCCGATCGTTGTCGTGTTGCAGATCTTCGATCATGCACTCGAGGTCGCGCACCCGCGACCTCAGTCGATCGCTCTCCCGCACGAGACGATCGTTGAAATACACCCTTTGACCCAGTAGCGCTTTCGCCATACCAACTCCGAGGAGATCCTTCGCGCGTGCGAAGGGCGAGATGGACACCAACTTGGACGCCCCCGACGCACAATTGCCCCGGGGGGGTCCTAACAGAATCTCACCGACGCTGCGGCAGGTCAACGCCCAAAGCCGATCACCATTCGTGGAATCCGGACAGGCCCGTCCTGGGATCCCCGGTCTGGACGACACACGCCTGCACATGGCCCGGGCGGCGCGTGGTTGACGGCTCCTCCTGGATCAGCACGCGGAGTCGCTCGATCGCCTCGATGGGGCCCTGGGCACAGATCTCGACCCGACCGTCGTCCATATTGCGGGCGAAGCCGATCAGACCCAGCTCAAGGGCCCGCGCGCGCGTCCACCAGCGGAACCCGACGCCCTGGACCCGGCCTCGGACGAAGATGGTGGCGCGTTCCATGAGCCTGAGCCTACGAGCCCACGGGCGCCGGGACACGGGCGCCGGGACACGGGCGCCGGGACATAGGCTGCAGACATGTCAGACATTGCATCCGGCCGTCCGATCCGATGGGGATTCCTGGGCGCCGGTGGTATCGCCGCAACGATGGCTGGCGACCTCCATCACGGCAACAACGTGCTGCATGCCGTGGCGGCACGTGACGGCGACCGGGCGGCTGCCTTCGCAGCACGCTTCGGGGCCAGCCGCAGCCACGGCAACTACCGGGCCGTGATCGAGGATCCCGACGTCGACATCGTCTACGTCGCCACCACGCACCCGTTCCACCGCGAGCAGGCGCTGATGGCGATCGCCGCCGGCAAGCCCGTCCTGGTCGAGAAACCCCTGACCCTGAACGCCGCCGACGCCCGTCAGGTGCTGAGCGCAGCCCGGGACAAGGGGGTCTTCGCCATGGAAGCCGTGTGGATGCGNGCCAATCCGCTGATCCTGCGGGCCCAGGAGCTAGTCGGCAATGNGCTCATCGGCGACGTCGTGGCAGTGCACGCCGACTTCTGCATTGAGGTGGACTTCGACCCGAAGCACCGCCTGTACGACCTGGCCAACGGAGGAGGTGCTTTGCTTGACCTCGGCATCTATCCGATGAACTTCGCGTGGCTGTTCCTGGGTCGTCCCGACACGCAGCAGGTGCTCGGCACGCTGTCCCCCACCGGCTCCGATGCCACTGCGGCGATCCAGTGGGGCTACGCCTCGGGCGCCACCGCCCAGATGCGTTGCGCCACGACCGCCTGGACGCCCGGCAGGGCCACGATCGCCGGAACACTGGGCTCCATCTCGGTCGAGCCGTGGTTCGTCAAACCTGAGCGGCTCGTGGTCACCACGGGCCAGGGCGAGTCCCGGGTGGAAGGCGAGGAGAAGGGATACGGCCCTCAGATCGAGGAGGTCGAGCGGTGTCTTCGCCAGGGGCTGCTGCAGAGCCCGGTGGCTCCGCACGCCGACACCATCGCCATCCTGGAGCTGATCGACCAAGCCCGGGCCGACCTGGGCGTTCGTTACCCCGCTGAGGGCTAGCCGGCTCAGCGGGCCGCTCTGGGCGCCGGCTGGCAGCGAGGGCAGGAGTACGACGAGCGGTTCATGAATGCCTGGCGCCGGATGAGCGTGCCGCAACGCCTGCAGGGAAGGCCTTCGCGGCCATAGGCATCCAGCGATCTGTCGAAGAAACCACTGGCGCCGTTGACGTTGACGTACAACGCGTCGAAGCTCGTACCACCCTGGCCCAGCGCTTCAAGCATCACGGCGCGGGCCGCCTCGATCAGCGCCCTCAGGGCCGGCTTCGACATCGCCCCCGCTTCCCGTTCGCCGTGGACCTGCACGCGCCACAGCGCCTCGTCCGCGTAGATGTTGCCGATGCCCGAGACGAGTCCCTGATCCAGCAGGCATCGCTTGATCGCCGTACGTCGCCCCTTCAGTCTCGCGATGACCGCGCCCTGGTCGAAAGCCGGTTCAAGAGGGTCGAGCGCGATGTGGGTCATGCTGCCGGGAACGCCCCCGGCGCGCCGCAGTGAACCCAGGTTTGAGGCACCCGCATCCTTCACGTGGCTATCTCGGACACGGGCATCTGGGACCAGGTCGGCGAGGGCCATGCCGCCGAAGGTGCGTTGGTCAACGAAACGCAGCTGAGGTCCCTGATCAGCGAAGTCGAACCTCGCATGCAGGTGGGGCTGCCGCGGCGCGCTCGCCGCCTCGACCAGGAGCTGACCACTCATACCGAGATGGATGACCAGCGCCTGCCGGTGAGCGTCGGGTGCTTCCAGGACCAGCCAGAGGTACTTCCCCCGNCGCTGGGCGCCATGAACCACATTGCCGCGCAGGCGATCTGCCAGATCGATCGGTCCCGGCAGATGACGACGAGCAACACGCGTACCGGTGAAGAGTGCCGTTTGGATCCGGCGACCGACGACGTGGTCCTGCAGTCCACGACGGACGACCTCGACCTCGGGAAGCTCAGGCATCCTGAACGTCGACGCGATCGACCTCGCCGGAGGCAAGATGCTGGGCGCCGTCATGCCCGAAGTCGCCGGTATCTGCGTGAACCGGCTCGACGGCACTGGACAGAACCGCCTGAGCCCTGCGGTTCAGCTCGGTCCAGGCGACCTCGGCCGCCATCTGCTCCGCTTCCTTCTTGCTGCTTCCAGAGCCCGATCCCATGAGTTCCGAACCGACTCTCACCTCGGCGTGGAAGCTCTTCTTGTGGTCCGGGCCGTGCTCGGCGACGCGGTATTCGGGCACTCCCAGCGAACCCGAGGCGGTCAGCTCCTGCAAGCTCGTCTTCCAGTCCAGCCCGGCGCCCAGGCTGGCAGAGGACTCCATCAACGGATCGAGAAGGCGGTGGACGAACGTCGTGGCGGCCGGCAAACCACCGGACAGATAGACGGCGGCGATGACGGCTTCCATGGTGTCGGCCAGGATCGAGGCCTTGTCACGGCCGCCAGTGCTCTCCTCGCCCCTGCCCAGAAAGATGTGGTCACCCAAGCCCATCGTGCGGGCCACCTCGGCCAGCGCGCGCATGTTGACAACTGCGGCGCGCAGCTTGGCCAGCTGCCCCTCGGCCAGGTCCGGGTGGGCGGCATACAAGCTGTCGGTGACCACCAGCCCCAGCACCGAGTCGCCGAGAAACTCCAGACGCTCGTTGTTGGGCAGTCCGCCGTGCTCATAGGCGTACGAACGGTGTGTCAGGGCTCGCAGAAGCAGCGGCTCGTCGATCATCTCGTCGACCACCTCGAACAGGTGGGCGGCCAGACGATCCACGGGCCGCTGCAACGCGCTGTCCCCGCCAGGGGAGTGAGAACTCACGCGGGGGTGTTACCGGATCAGCTCTGGTGCTCGCTACGCTCCGCGACGCCATAGTGGCGTCCGGCGTAGGTGCCACAGGAGGGGCACGCGATGTGCGGCTGCTTTGGGGCAGAGCACTGCGGGCATGAGGTCAGCGTGGTCGCGGTCGTTTTCCAGTTCGCACGGCGCGAACGGGTGTTGGAGCGCGACGTCTTCCGCTTCGGGACAGCCACGTCAGTTCCTTTTCTCTTGGTTGCCGGGAGGTGTCGCGATGTTCTGCAACGCCGCCCATCGTGGATCAAGCTGGTCATGGTGGTGCGTTGGATCTTCAGCCAGGTGCGCCCCACACTCAGAGCACAAGCCCGGACAGTCGCTCCGGCATACGGGTTGGAACGGCATGGCCGGAACCATGGCATCCCTGAGTACGGGCTCCAGGTCGAACAGGTCGCCCACGAGCTCGTACACCTCATCGTCATCTTCGTCCTCGGCCGCCACCTCGTGGTGGTGAGTCGCACGATCGACGTAGGCGAACAGCTCCTGGAAATGTCCCCCCACATGGCGGGTCATCGGGTCCAGGCAACGCACGCAGGCACCGATTGCCGTGGCATGTGCCGAGCCAGTCACCAGAACGCCCTCCATGACCGACTCCAACCGCAGTTCCAGCTCGATGGGCTGGCCCGGAGGTATGGCAATCACGTCGATGTCACCGAGGTCGTCCGGAGCCGGGACGGTCCGCGCCATCTCGAGCATGGAGCCTGGACGTCGACTGAGCTCCCGAGTGTCAAACACCAGGGGCAGGCGGGGGTTCAGGCGGTTCATGGCTTCCGATGATGGAGGTCTGTCGTCGATTCCGTGTGAACGGCTCGACCCACGTCACACAAGACGTAGATCGACACATCAGATTACCGGGTGGGACGGTGTTCACCCAAATGCGGGGTCGACCAACTCAGCGAGACACCTCCACCGTTGCGGGCCCCTGACCCTCGACAGCCTCAGCCTCAGGCCGGGTGCCGGATTCGGCAGGCGCGTCCGGGAGCCCATCGTCCTGGCGGGCTGCCGCCTGGGCTGGCTCCTGGAAATGCGCAAGATCAGCCGCACGACGGGTGGTCAGACGGAGTCGGCCGTTGTTCACCTGAGAGGCGAGCTGGCTCAGCAAGACCTCGAACTCGGAAAGCTTGCGGTCTACGTAGTCGTCGGCGTCGGCCAACAACCGCCTCGACTCGGCCCGCGCGTGGGTGGTCACCGTCTCGGCGCGCACCCGGGCGGCTACCAGTACGTCAGCCTGGTCGATGAGCTGCTCACGCTCGCCGCGAGCACCCGCCACGATGCGCTCGGCCTCCTGGCGCCCGGCGCCCAGAACGGCCTGACGCTCGGACAACAAGGCATCCGCGTCATCGAGGTTGGCTGGCAGCTCTTCACGCAGCCGCTCGAGCAGGTCGAGCATCTCGGCCCGGTTGACCAGACATGACGTAGACATCGGCATGGTCTTGGCGCCCCGAACCGTCGTGGTGAGCTGGTTGAGCCGGTCGTGTACGTCCATGGGATGTCAGCTTCCTTCCGGGTTCTGGAGTCGCGCCATCAGGGCCGTGCGCACCTTGGCGGGCACGAGTCCGGTGATGTCGCCACCCAAGGCGGCGACCTCTTTGATCAGCGAGCTCGACACATGACCAAACCTGGGGTCGCCCGGCAGGAATACCGTCTCGACCCCGGACAGGTGGCGGTTCATCAAGGCCATGGGCAGCTCATAGGCGAAGTCGGTGTCGCTGCGCAGCCCCTTGACGATCGCCTGGGCGCCCGCCTCACGACAGATATCGACCAGCAGTCGGCCCGTGAAAGCCTCGATGCGCACATTGGGCAACGCCGCCAGTGCCGCATCGAGTAGCTTCATCCGCTCGTCGAGACCGAAGGTGCCTTGCTTGGTGTCGTTGTGCAGCACGGCGACGACCACTTCGTCGTACAGCGCCGCGGCTCGGGTGATCACGTCGACATGGCCCATCGTCACGGGGTCATAAGACCCTGGACACACGCACCGACGTTGTTGACTGCTCACGCAAACGAACCTAGCAGCGAGCGTCACGGCTGTTGGGAAGGCACGACGACGCAAGGGCGGACCGTGAAGGCCGCGACCGGGCAAAGCACGGCTGTCCGCACAGCCGGCCGGTCGATGGCTCAGGCGACGCCGCGAGGCTGGGCGAAGTCGGCGAACCACATCTTGGTATCGCCGTATCGGCGCTCCCCTGCGCCATCCAGACCCTGCGGCCAGCGAGGTTCGGGGGAGCGCGCTGATCGCTCGACCACGACGAACGCGTCCTCACTGAGCCACTGGTGGGTGACCAGGAGCGTGAGCACGTCACACAGGGCCTGCTCGGTGACGTCGTACGGCGGGTCGGCCAGGACCAGGTCGCAGCGCGCATCCTGCCCGCCGGGACCGGCCAGCAGTGCCCGCTCAACGGTGTCGGCCCGGACACTGACCCCGGGCAGAGCCAGCTTGGCGACGTTCTTGCGTATCGTGGCCACGGCAGCCCAGTCGGACTCGACCAGCAGGACGCTGAAGGCTCCGCGGCTTGCCGCTTCGAGCCCAAGTGCCCCCGACCCGGCATACAGGTCCAGGACCTTCGCCTGGTGCACCACGTCCAGGTGCTCGAGTCGTGAGAACAGCGCCTCGCGCCCCCGTTCGCTGGTCGGGCGCGTGGCGCCCCCGGGCGGTGTGCTGATCCGGCGGCCACCCGCGAGCCCCGAGATGATGCGTGTCACCGGCCCCTCACCCGCGCTCCAGATAGGCGGCCTGCTCGTCGTCCAGGGCGGAGGCGATGACGCCGCGCAACGTGGGGTGCTGTTCGAGGCCGGGATCGGCTCCGACGATGGCGAACGCGTCCTCGTGCGCCGCCAGGATCAGATCCTCGTCGCGCAGCAGTCGCAGGAGCCGCAGCTGTGACTTACCGCCGCTCTGCCGGGCCCCGAGAACGTCTCCCTCCCTGCGCTGCTCCAGGTCGAGCCGGGCCAACGTGAATCCGTCGTTCGTGGCTGCGACGCTGAGCAACCGCTGCTGGACCATCTCGGACTCGGTCTCGGTGACCAGCAGGCACAAGCCGGGCGACGTGCCGCGTCCCACGCGGCCTCTGAGCTGGTGGAGCTGGGAGATCCCGAAGCGATCAGCATCCATGATGACCATGACGGTGGCGTTGGCCACGTCCACGCCCACCTCGATCACGGTCGTGGCCACAAGAATGTCGATGCTGCCCTCAGCGAAGCCCCGCATGACCTCGTCCTTGTCGTCGGCGGCCATCCGACCGTGCAGGATCGCCATGCGAAGGCCCGCCAGAGCAGGGTTGTCCCTCAGCTCAGCTTCCACGTCCAGGACACTGCGCAGCTCGCGGGTCGGTGCCGGCGCCGACTCATCGACGGTGAAGGCGACCTCCACGTCCTCGTCCGACCACTGCCCGGGGTTGGCCGCCGGTTCACCGGCAACCTCCGTGTCGCCGATCCGTGGACACACCACATAGCTCTGGTGTCCGGCACGGACCTCTTCGGCGACCCGCTCCCACGTTCGCTGAAACCAACGAGGGTTGCTGACCACGTGTGTCGCGATGGGCGACCGACCCTTGGGCAGCTCGGTCAGTGTGGAGGTCTCCATGTCGCCGAAGACGGTCATGGCAACCGTCCGCGGGATCGGCGTCGCGGTCATCACCAGGACGTGCGGAGGTTGCTTTCCCTTGCCGCGCAGAGCGTCTCGCTGCTCGACACCGAATCGGTGCTGCTCGTCGACGACCACGAGCCCGAGATCGAAGAACTGGACGTGCTCCTGGATCAGGGCATGGGTGCCGATGACGATGCCTGCCTGACCCGATGCCGCGTCGAGCAAGGACTTGCGCCGTACGCCGGTGAGCTGGCTGCCAGTCAGCAGGGTCACCTGGGTGCCGATCTCGCTACCACCCAGCAGGCCGCCCTCGGCAAGGTCGCCGAGCAGCGAGGTGATCGACCGGAAGTGTTGTGAGGCAAGGACTTCGGTGGGTGCCAGCAGCGCGGNCTGTCCGCCGGAGTCGATCACCGACAGCATCGCCCGCAGTGCCACGACGGTCTTGCCCGAGCCGACCTCGCCCTGCAGCAACCGGTGCATGGGATGCTCGCAGGCCAGGTCCTTGGCGATCTCGGCACTGACCTCCTGCTGACCGGCGGTGAGCTCGAACGGCATACGGGCGTCGAAGGCTTCCAGTAGCCCCCCGGGACGCGGCACCCGCGCAGTCGTGCGCAGCCCTTGTCCGGCCATCCGGCGTTGGGCGAGGACCGTCTGGATCGTGAAGGCCTCGTCGTACTTGCGTCGGTACCTGGCCCGCGACACGTCCTTGTCCGTGCCGGGCTGGTGCAGCAGGCGGTACATCGAGACGATGTCGACCAGGCCGCGCCGTTTGCGGACGTCNGGCGGCACGTGATCGGGAATCTCCCCCAGTGAGGCCAGGACGATCTGGGCAACGCTGCGGACCTTCCACGACGGCATCTGCTTGCCCGCCGGCAGGTAGATCGGGATCAGGTTGCCCGTGTACTGCTCAACTGCCGCCTGCGCCTCCTGCTCTTCGAAGATCTGGTAGTCCGGGTGGGTCAGCTGCCATGTCTGGTGGTAGCGCCCGACCGTGCCCGCGAACAGGCCCAGCGCTCCCGGGACCAGCCTGCCCTCGTGGCCGTAGGCGCTGAAGAAGGTCAGGTCGAGCTCATGGGTGCCATCGGTGATGGTCACGTTGAGCATCTTGCCCTTGCGCTGACGCATCGCACGGGTGGTGGCGCGGTCCACCCGGGCCACCACTGTCACGTCCTCTCCTTCGACCAGGCTGGACAGGTCGGTCAGCTTGCCGGGCTCGAAGTACCTGCGGGGAACGAAATCGAGCAGGTCAGCGACGGTATGGATACCGCGGTGCTTGGCCAGCGGGCTGGCCGATGGCTGGCCGACGACCTTGCCGAGCGGGGTGGACAGATCGGCCACCTCACTCAACCCCGAACAACAGCGGAAAGGTCGCCTGACCGCCGTCGATGATGGCGACCTCGACGTCGCCGCGGGCGGCCCGTGCCGACTGCGCGACCACAGCCGAGACCTCCGGTCCACTACCGGCACCAGTGATCACGGTGAGCAGCTCCCCTCCTGCGGCCAGGAGTCGGGCGACCACATCGGCGCCGACCATGGCCAGATCCTTGCCGACGACAACGACATCCCCCTCGACAGCGCCCAGNACGTCGCCGCGATGGCACCATCCGGCACTGGTCAGCGACTCCTGGCTGGCCACCGTGACCGCTCCGCATCGNGTTGCGGCAGCGGCCCCGCTCATGGCGATCAGGTTGTCCCGACCGCTGGCNGTGGGCTCGAAGACGGCGAGCGCCGCGATGCCCTGTGCCGCCGATCGGGATCGCACGACGTGCACCTCGAGACCGGCCTCGGCGGCTGCCGAGGCTGCCGCCTCCGCCGCAAGCTGAGTGTCACTCTCGTTGGGCAGGACGATCACGCATCGCGCGCCGGCGGAGCGGATGGCGTCCAGCAGCTGGCCTGCGGAGGCACGCCGGCCCGGTCCGTTGAACACGGACACCGCGCCGGATTCGCGGAACACGCTGGCCAGGCCCTCCCCGGCCGCGCAGGCCACCACGGCGACCGGCCCGTGCGCCGAGTGTGCCGTTCTGGCCCGTTGCTGGTCGCCGAAATGGGTGACAACGATGCGATGCGGTCGCCCCGCCTCGATACCCGCCTGAATGGCCGCCCCGACGTCGTCCGCGTGCACGTGGACGTTCCAGAGGTCCCCGCCGCCGACCACCAGGACCGAGTCACCCAGGACATCGAGTCGGGCGCGAAGCCTGGCCACCGCTGCTTCGTCGCTGTCGGAGAGCAGATACATGACCTCGTATGCCGGTGTCTCGAGCACGCGGCGTCCATCCCCGTCACCGACCCCATGTGCCGCTGCCCGCAGCTGTCCACGGCCAAGAAGCGCCGCGCGCTCAGGTTGCCGTTCGGGCGCCGCCCTACCGGCGACGACCAGCTCGAGGGCCTCAAGAACAAGGACGTAGCCCAGGCCGCCGGCATCAACCACCCCGGCACGTGCCAGAACCGGTAGCTGCGCCGTGGTGGCCGCCAGCGCCACCCTCGCGGCAGCCAGGGCGGCATGGGCGACGGTATACAGGTCGGAGCCCGCTGCCGCGGCCCGCTCGGCGCCATCGGCGGCACCAGCCGCCACCGACAGGATCGTCCCCTCGACCGGACGCGTCACGCTGGCGTAGGCACGGTCGCTGGCCCGGCGCACTGCCCGTGCCAGCGTCGGCCCGTCCATGCCGTCCATGCCCTCCACACCGGAAGCCGAGGTGGCCGCCTCGGCGATGACCTCACTCAGGCCCCGGACCAGCTGGCTGAGGATGACCCCTGAGTTGCCTCGGGCGGCGAGCAGGGTAGCCCGGGCCAGCGTCGCGGCATCATCGGCCAACGTCCTAGCAAAGCCCGGGTCCGGCAACGGCTCGTGCCGGCCTCGGGCTGCTTCGAGGGCAGAGTCCAGCGTGATGTAGAGGTTCGTGCCGGTGTCGCCGTCGGGCACCGGAAAGACGTTCAGGTCGTCGATCTCGGCCCGGTGGGCGGCGAACGCCGAACGTGTGGCCAGGGCCCAGCGCCGGGCCGCATGGGCATCCAGCCGCTGGAGCCGACCACTGTCCCCGTTCACTGGCACCGACTCCTGTCTGCCGTGAGGCTATGGCGCGCCCGCGCCTGGATCGAGGGTAGGTCAGTACCTGCCGACCTACCCATTTTGGCCCAGACCACCGACTCGGCTACGATTGACCGGTTCCCTTGGTTAGCGCGTTCTGTCCGCATGCCTCGGGGCCTTTGATGTGTTCATGACAACACCTTATTTGTGGCAACACCCCGTTCATGGCAACAACCTCAGCACCCCATCGAAACTCAGGAGAAACCGTGGCTGCCAACTGCGACGTCTGCGGCAAAAGACCGAGCTTCGGTCACAACATCTCGCACTCGCACCGGCGCACCAACCGCCGCTGGAACCCGAACATCCAGCGGATCAAGGCTCTGGTCGGCGTAAAGGGTGTAACCCCGAAGCGTCTCAATGTCTGCACTTCGTGCCTCAAGGCCGGCAAGGTCAAGCGCTAGCACGTGGAGGCACTGCCCAGTGCACTGTCTCCAGGAATGCTTTCGAAGCCGATCTCCACGAGGAGGTCGGCTTCGTAGTACCCGGTGCCGGGCGCGGCCCTGCCCGAGCTGCTGGACGCGGACAACACCATGAGCCGCGCCAACCTGCACCAGGTCACTCTCGCTGCTGCAGAGGGCGCCGCGGTCGGGTTGTGCACGGTGAGGATCGCCGATCCGGACCCGCCGACCTGCGGGATCGCGTCGCGCGGCTGCGGTTCGCGCTCGGCCAGGACCATGGCCGGCGCCTCGCGTTCTGGATGCTCCTCCACCACTGACCGACCGGGGCGGCGTTGCTCAGGTGTCCGTCTCTGGCTCGTCCCCGCGCTCAGAGCAGCCTGCACCGAGGCCTCACCCTCCGAAGTGATCCCAGCCGCCGCCCATCACCAGCACGCCGCGCAGCAGCACGCCCGAACCGGCCACCACATCCCCGATCCTGCGCCAACCATCGGGCAGTCCTGCTCCGGGGGGGAAACATGCGAGCAGTGAATGCTCCTCGCCACCTTCGCTCACGCAACGCCACGCGTCCTCACCACTGAGAACGTGTTGCAGCTGGGCGACGTCATCGCCCAGAAGCGCCTCGTCGATCACGATCCTGACCCCGCTCGCCCGCGCGAGACGGCCCGCGTCACGGCCCAGACCGTCGCTGATGTCCAGCATGGCCGTGGCTCCGGCCCGAGCCGCGGCGGGCCCCTGTTGGTGGGGCGGCGTGGGCCGGCGGTGATAGTCCGCCAGCTCCGGTGCGAGTTCGCTGCGGCCACGCTGCAACAACAACAAGCCTGCGGCGGAGTGACCCAGACTGCCGCACACGGCAAGGACGTCGCCGGCCTGCGCCCCGCNGCGGCGTACCGGCTCGCCGCCTTCGCACGACCCCAATGCTGTCACCGACACCACGAGAGTCCCCTCGGGCGCCGACGAGAGATCACCGCCCAGCACGGGAACGCCAGCCTCGCCCGCGGCCTGGGCCAACCCCTGGGTGAAGTCCCGGACCCATGCCAGCGAGGTGCGCGGATCCGCGATCAGGGTCACCAGCAGACCGCTCGACACACCTCCCATCGCGGCAATATCGGCGATGTTCTGAGCCACCGTCTTGGCACCCACATCCGCACCGCTGGACCACTGGTCGAGCCAGTCACGACCCCGCACCATCGCATCGGTCGTAGCCAGCACTGACCCGCCAGGGGTGCTGAGCATGGCGGTGTCGTCACCGGGCCCGATGAGGACCCCGGGTCCGCCAGGCAGCAGAGGGAAGATTACGGACAAGATCCCATCCTCGCCGACGTCAGCCAGAGTGAGCCCAGCTCCGTGCGCGCGTTCCTGCAACATATGCCCTCCCAGTAGGACGATTCGTGCATTCGCACGGTAGCGTCTGCTGAACCGGGTCCATGCAGGGCGTGGTCGGGCAATACCGTTCATTTCGGGGTGAAGCGCTCCGATCATGTTCTCTTGGAGGCGTCGTGGTGGTCCAGGCCTACGTTCTGATTCAGACCGAAGTGGGAAAGGCGGCAAAGGTCGCCGAGTCGATCGCAGGGATTTCCGGCGTCACCGTGGCCGAGGACGTCACCGGCCCCTACGACGTCATCGCCCGCGTCGAGGCCCGAACGGTCGACGACCTCGGCAAGCTGGTCATCGCCAAGATCCAGGACGTCCCGGGCATCACCCGCACCCTGACGTGCACGATCGTGCACGTCTGAGCCAGACAGCATGCACCGCGCCACCACGCGCCGCGGTACCACCCACCGCGGTGCGCATCTGTCAGCGTGCCTCGGTTCGGTGCTGCTCCTGGGGGGACTGCTTGGGTGCTCGTCCATTGACGTGACAGACCCGGGCCAAGCTGGATCGGCGGCCTGTCGGTCGGCTTCGGCCCACTGGCCCCAGAAGGTTGCCGGGCAGTCGGCCCGAACGACGTCATCGTCCTCGGCTGCTGTTCGCGCCTGGGGCGATCCGGCAGTCATTGCCCGCTGCGGGCTGCCCCCGATCGGGCCCACCACAGATCAGTGTCTTGATGTCAGCGGCATCGACTGGGTCGCCCATCAGCTCACCGATGGTGTGCGGTTCACGACCTACGGTCGCTCACCGGCCATAGAGATCCTGGTCCCCAGTGCGTACAAACCCGAGCCGCTGCTGCTTCCCGCGTTCGGTCAGGCCGCGGCCGCCATCCCACAGGGCCAGCGACACTGCCAGTGACGGATCAGCGAAGGCCCGTACGCCGAGCCAGCGCCAACTGGATCAGCTCATCGATCAGATGTGGATAGTCGAGCCCGGACGCCGCCCACACCCGGGGGTACATGGACAACGGGGTGAAGCCCGGCATGGTGTTGATCTCGTTGAGAATCACGTCGCCATGCTCGGTGTAGAAGCAGTCCACCCGGGCGAGCCCCTCGCAGCCGGCAGCCTCAAACGCTGCGACAGAGATACGACGTATCTCGTCGGCCACGGAATCGGGCACCTTTGCAGGACAGGAGAGCACGACATCGGACTCTGCCAGGTACTTGGCCTCGAAGTCGTAGAACTCGTGACCCCGGAGGACCTCGATCTCCCCGACCTCGCTCGCCCGGGTAGCAGCGCCGTCACGACCCTGCAGCACCCCGCACTCGATCTCTCGTCCAACGATGGCCGCCTCGACGACCACCTTGGGGTCGTGCTCGCGGGCGAACTCGATGGCTGCCTGCAAGCCCTCGGGTCCGGACACCTTCGTGATACCCATGCTCGATCCGGCGCGGGCCGGCTTGACGAAGACGGGCCAGCCCAGTGACGCCACGGCATCCATCGACGCAGCCGGGTCACACTTCCATTCCCGGTCGGTGACCACCACGTACGGACCGATCGGCAGACCGTGCCCGGCAAAGACAACCTTCATGTAGTGCTTGTCCATCATCACCGCAGAGGCAAGCACGCCCGACCCGACGTATCGGATGTCAGCCAGTTCCAGGAGACCTTGAATCGTGCCGTCTTCGCCAAAAGGTCCGTGCAACAACGGAAACACCACGTCCACCTCGCCCAGGGCCCTGGGCGGGGCGTCCGGCTCCAGGACGCGGAGTGAGCGTTCGGTGGTGCTCAGCGGGACCAGCACGGTGGCGCCGGAGGCATCGACCTCAGGGACGTGCCCGGGTGAGAGCTCGAGCGTCCCGGTCTCTTCGGACGCCACGACCCAACGACCGTCCTTGGCAATGCCGATCGGGAGAATCTCGTAGACGTCACGGTCGATCGCCTGCATCACCCCGGCAGCGGTGGCACAGGACACGGCGTGCTCGGACGAGCGTCCGCCGAAGACGATTGCCACTCTGGGTTTGCGGACTTCAGTCGGCTCGCGCGGCGAAGCCTCGGCGGACTCTGGGCTGGGCTGGTCGGTGTCGGTCATCGCCTGTGACCCTATCGCCCGAGAAGGGACCGGCCGCCAAAGCCGTGCGCCACTGGTCTGGCCCGGACATCCTTGCCCCTACCCTGAGCAGGTGGATAACCATGACGAAGGACTCGCCCCCGCCTCGATTGTGGTCGCGGCCGGGCGACAGCCACGCCTTCCGGGAGCCGGCCTCAACGCCCCGCTGGAGTTCTCCTCGACCTATGTGGCTGACGGGCCGGTCGGCTACGCGCGCGACGGAAACCCGACGTGGACCGCGTTCGAGGAGGCCCTCGGCGCGCTGGAGGGCGGTTCAGCGCTGGTCTTCTCCTCCGGCATGGCGGCCATCGCGGCAGCCCTGTCCCTGGCGCCCAGGGGGGCGATCATCGTGGCGCCCACTCATGCGTACAGCGGCACGGGCGCCCTCTTGGCGTCCTTGGAGAAGGACGCAGTGGCGATCGTGCGTCGGGTCGACGTCTCCGACACAGCGGCTGTGGTTGCAGCGCTGCAGGGGGCCGACGTCCTGTGGGCCGAGTCTCCCACCAACCCGATGCTCGAGGTCGCAGACCTGCCGGCCATCTTCGAGGCTGCCCACGCTGTCGGCGCAGTCACGATGTGCGACAACACCTTTGCCACTCCGCTGGTTCAGCAGCCGTTGTCGATGGGTGCCGACGTGGTGGTCCACTCGGTAACCAAGTACATCGCCGGGCACTCGGACGTGATTCTGGGCGCCACGGTCACGGCCAGATCCGAAGGTGGGCGAAGGTTCCAGCAGGCTCTCGCCCAGCACCGACTGCTCCACGGCGCTATCGCGGGTCCGATGGAGACCTGGCTGGCGCTTCGAGGGATGCGGACCATGCACCTGCGGGTTGAGCGTTCCAGTGCCAACGCAGCCGTGCTGGCCGCTCGGCTGCAGGGCCATCCCGGCGTGCAACGGCTGCGCTATCCGGGCTTCGGCTCGATCATCGCGATCGAGGTCCATGGTGGTCTGCAGGGGGCCGAGGGCGTTGCCGCACAGGTCCGGCTGTGGACCCATGCGACCAGCCTGGGCGGCGTCGAGTCGCTGATCGAACGCCGTCGCCGGCACTCAGCCGAACCGCCCACCGTCCCGGACAACCTGCTGCGCCTCAGTGTCGGGGTCGAGGACGTCGAGGATCTCTGGCGCGATCTTGAGGCAGCCCTTGCCCACGTGGTCCCGTCCGGCTGATCGCCTGACGCGGCCGTTAGGTCTTCTCGGTCTTGCGGGCCCGGGCCATCAACATGTCGGCGACACGTCTTGGTNTGCGNCCCTCGTGCACCACGGCTGCAACATTCTCGATGATCGGGACATCAATGCCGTGATGCTGGGCCAGCTCCAGGATGGACTGACAGGACTTCACACCCTCAGCCGTCTGGCTGGTCATTGACACCACCTCTGCGACGGTCATACCGCGGCCGAGGTTCACCCCGAAGATGTGGTTGCGCGACAGCGGCGACATACACGTGGCAATCAGGTCACCAACACCGGCCAGACCGGAGAAGGTGGCCGGATCGGCCCCGAGGGCCACACCCAGGCGCAAGGTCTCAGCCAGCCCCCGGGTGATGATCGTGGACTTGGTGTTGTCACCCATCCCCATACCCTCAGCCATGCCGACGGCGAGGGCGATGACGTTCTTGACCGCACCACCCAGCTCGGTGCCCACGACGTCGGTGTTCGTGTACGGGCGGAAGTACGACGCGGCGCAGGCCATCGCCACACGTTCGGCCATCGACTCATCGACACATGCCACGACCGAGGCTGCGGGTTGTTTGGCCGCGATCTCCCTTGCCAGGTTGGGCCCTGACACGACGACGATGCGCTCCGGGCCGACGTTGGCCACCTCGGCGATGACCTCGCTCATCCGCATGGTGGTGCCCAGCTCGACGCCCTTCATCAGGGACACCACGGCCGCCCGGGGCGGCAGGAGGCCGGCCCACTGGGTCAGGTTGGCCCGCAGGGTCTGTGACGGGAGCGCCAGGACGACGATATCGACGTCGTCCATGGCCTCCTGCGGGTCGGTCGTCGCCGAGATTGCCTCTGGTAGCACAAGATCGGGCAGATAGTCGCCGTTGACGTGGGACTGGTTGATCTGCTCGACCAGCTCGGCCCGCCGACCCCACATCCGGACCTGGCATCCGGTGTCGGCAAGCACCGCAGCGAACGCGGTACCCCAGCTGCCCGTGCCGAACACGGCGACGCGCGTCATCAGGACCGACCCTCGATCGTGCCAGGAGACTTCTTGGTGCTCGGTCTGTTGGGGTTGCCGGTCTCCGGGACGCCTGCGGTACGCGAGTCAAAGCGGATGGCCGGGGCCTTCTCACCCCGTAGTGTCTCCAGCTGCGCCGTGATGGCGTCCAAGATCCTGGCCGTGGCCGCGTTCAGGGTCACGGCATCCAGAGGCCGGTCGTACAGGTCGCGCAGGTCCACAGGTGGTCCGGCGAGCATCCGCATGGTCTTGGGTGGGAACACATGCGGCGTCTTGGCATATGGCCCCAGAATCTCCTGCGGTCCCCACTGGGCGACGGGAATCACCGGGCACCGGGTCGTCAGTGCCACCCGGGCGGCCCCGGTTCGGGCAGTCATCGGCCACATGTGGGGATCCCGGGTCAGCGTGCCCTCGGGGAATATCGGCACGCACTTTCCGTCGTGGACGGCGGCGACAGCAGCCGAAAACGCCTTCGCGGCCTCGGCGGTGCCGCGGTAGACCGGGATCTGCTGCGCCGCGGTGAGCAGCCTGCCGAGGATCGGGATCCGGAAGACCTCCGCCTTGGCCAGGAAGAACGGCGGATGCCCGTTGTCATACAGGAAGTGGGAGAAGGCGAAAGGGTCGACATAGGAGATGTGGTTCGGACACACCACGAACCCACCGGCGGACGGAAAGTGCTCGGCGCCCCTCCAGTCTCGCCGGGTCAGCACCATCAACAGCGCGCGCAGGAACGTGGCAATGCCACGGTATGACCTCGGCAGCTGCCGCTCTGGTCGAATTCGCCGCACCGGGCTCCACCTTGTCTGCTCTATGCGCTCTTGATAGCCATGAACCACCTCTGGTGGCCTGGTTCTGCGGGCGCTCTGGTCCGCCGCCATCTTCGTCGTTCGAGTGGGTCGGTGTCGAGACGACTCCACCTCTACTGAGACGATCAACCAGATGTGTTCCCCCGATATCGACCGCTGGCGAGTGATCGTCCCGGTCAAGGGCCAGTTGAGCGCCAAGAGCCGTCTGCATCCGCCCGCCGGAGTGGCGCGGGCTGATCTGGCCCATGCGTTCGCCTTGGACACGATCACCGCAGCAGTCGCCGGNATACTGCCGGCTCATCTGGTCGTCGTGACTTCGGACGAGCATACTGCGACCTTCGTGCGTGACCAGGGGGGCATCGTCGTAGCCGATCAAGGTGATGGTCTGAACCCCGCCATTCGTCTGGGGATCGGATACGTGCAGCGGGTACTGGGTCCCGGACCGACAGCGGTACTCCTCGGCGACATCCCCACCCTGCGGCCCCAAGACCTGGTCGATGCTCTCTGCGTGTGCGGGGCGCACCTACGCGCGCTGGTCCCAGACGCGTCCGGCGCTGGCACGGTGCTGCTCAGCGCACTGTCCCCACGAGACCTCCATCCGCGATTCGGCCCGGACTCCGCACGCGAGCACTCGCGCGACTGCGAACGACTGGATCTTGACCTGCCCGCCCTGCGCACCGACGTGGACGACGACCGGAGCCTGCGTAGTGCCATCAAGATCGGAGTCGGAGGGCACACCGCATTAGTGCTGGCTCCGGCCCGGGACTAGCGTGGCCCCATGCAAGCAAGCGTGCACCGCTACGACGACGAGTTCGGCTCAGGCAGCGTGCTGCTGGACGATGGCCGCGAGATTCCCTTTGACGTTACGGTGATGGATGCCAGCGGCCTGCGCCTCCTGCGCCCCGGCCAGCGGGTAAGCATCGAGATGTCCGCCACTGCGTTGACCCGGCTTTGGATAGTCGGCATCGGCGAAGGTGAGNNCATCCGCTAATCGGAAGCGGCGCCACAGCGACCTGGGAAAGGCCGGCGCAACACAAAGAAGGGCCGGCGCCAACAGGCGCCGACCCCTCCCTGATGTGTCGCGGGTCAGGCTCTCTTCGCCGCGGTCTTCTTCACCGCAGTCTTCTTCACCGTGGCCTTGGCCGGAGCGGTCTTCTTCACCGCAGCGGTCTTCTTCACCGCAGCGGTCTTCTTCACCGCAGCGGTCTTCTTCACCGCAGCGGTCTTCTTGACCGTAGCCTTCTTGGCCGGAGCAGCCTTCTTCACCGCTGGCTTACCGACGGAGGCACTGGTGCTGGCAGAAGCCCGGGCACCTGCAGCAGAGGTCTTGGGAAGCTGCCTCGGGTCGGCGACAACAGCACGGAACTTTGTGCCGGCCTTGAACTTCGGAACGGCGGTCTTCTTGATCTTGACGCTCGCACCGGTACGCGGATTACGGCCTATCCGCGCAGCCCGAGCCGCACGCTCGAAGGTGCCGAAGCCGGTGATACCGACCTTCTTGCCCTTGGCGACCTCGCGGATGATGACGTCGAGTAACCCCTCGACGGCTGAGGCCGCAGCCTTCTTGCCGCCAAGACGACTCTCGAGAGCATCGATCAGTTCTCCCTTGTTCACGTCTTCCCCTCCTGAGGAAAAAGTTCACCGAGCCCTTGCCCGACGAATTTGGGCTGCCGGGCCACCGCCCGACTTGTTGACGACGTTAAGGCCACAACCCATCCGGAGTCCACCACCGGGCCATGTTGGAATCGTTGTGTCGCAACGTCTTTGGTACCCCCCATTCATGCCTGGGCGGTATGGGGGCTGGGTCCTCTCGAAGGTCGCCTACCGCCCCCGCACATTCCCCGGTGACAATGAAACGCGATGAATTTACGTGATCTACAACACTATTCGCCGCGCGCGGTTGTGTCAGAACCGAGCGCGCGCGATGCGCGGCGGCCCCTGCGGCGTCTGCTCNGATGAGGCCGAAGGGGTGTCCGCAGACCCGGACACGCCGTCTGAAAAATTTCTTGATGTCGCCGGGCCAACGGCTCGGCGCGGCGTGTCAGACGTCTATCGTCGTCGGCTTGTAGCTCGGTCGCTTCGCCTCGAAGGCCGTCACCTCTGCCTCGTGACGCAGCGTGAGACCGATGTCGTCCAGTCCCTCCAACAGGCGCCAGGCGGTGTAGTCATCCAGTTCAAAGGGCACCGAGATGCCCTCCTTCGCCGTGATGGTCTTGGACCGAAGGTCAACGGTGACCTCGGCACCCGGCTCGTCCTCCAGCACGCTCCAGATCAGCTCGACATCACTCTGGCTGGCCTGAGCCGTGAGCAGCCCCTGTTTGCCGCTGTTGCCCCGAAAGATGTCGGCAAAACGTGAAGAGATGACGACCCGGAACCCGTAGTTCATCAAGGCCCATACGGCGTGCTCGCGAGAGGATCCCGTCCCGAAGTCGGGACCGGCGACCAGGACGGACCCGACGGCATACAGGGGGTTGTTCAGGACGAAGGCTTCATCCTTGCGCCACTCTGCAAAGAGTCCGTCCTCAAAGCCAGTACGCGCCACGCTCTTGAGGTACTCGGCCGGGATGATCTGGTCCGTGTCGACGTTGCCGCGGCGCAGTGGCACACCGACACCGGTGTGGGTCGTGAACTTGTCCATAGCGATGGTCCTCGGTTCTGGTTCGGTGGCTCGGAATGGCCTCAGATATCGGTGGCCTGGTCTGGCTTCAGAGGTCCGCAGGGCTGGAAAGGGTGCCCCGCACGGCGGTGGCCGCTGCCACCACGGGGCTGACCAGGTGGGTGCGACCGCCCTTGCCCTGGCGACCCTCGAAGTTGCGGTTGGACGTCGACGCGCTGCGCTCCCCCGGCGCCAGCTGGTCAGGATTCATCCCCAGACACATCGAGCAGCCAGCCAGACGCCATTCAGCACCGGCCTCGCTGAAGACCGAGTCCAGGCCCTCGCTCTCAGCCTGCAGCCGCACCTTCGTCGATCCGGGAACGACAAGCATCCGAACGCCCGCAGCAACCTGATGACCCTGCAGGACCGCAGCCGCGGCCCGCAGGTCCTCGATCCGGCCGTTGGTGCATGAGCCCACGAAGACCGTGTCGACCCGGATCTGCTTGAGCGGGGTGCCAGCGGTCAGCCCCATGTACTCCAGGGCTCGCCTGGCGTTGGCCTGGTCGGACTCGTCCTTGAACGACGCTGGATCGGGGACGCTGGCAGACAGCGGCAGACCCTGGCCCGGGTTGGTCCCCCAAGTGACGAACGGCGCCAGCTCTGCGGCATCGAAATGGATCTCAGCGTCGAAGACTGCGTCGTCATCGCTTCTCAGGCTCGACCACGCTGCGACGGCATCGTCCCAGTCAGCGCCGGTCGGAGCGTGCGGGCGGCCCCGAAGGTAGTCAAAGGTGGTCTGGTCCGGAGCGATCATGCCCGCGCGGGCGCCCGCCTCGATCGACATGTTGCACACCGTCATCCGGGCTTCCATCGAAAGCGCCTGGATCGCTGTGCCACGGAACTCGATCACATACCCCTGACCGCCTGCGGTGCCGACCTTCGCGATCACCGCCAGGACGACATCCTTGGCGCTCACTCCCTCGGGCAGCTCGCCATCGACGGTCACCGCCAGAGTCTGGAAAGGCGTCAGCGACAACGCCTGCGTGGCAAGCACATGCTCGACCTCGCTGGTCCCGATACCGAAGGCCAGTGCCCCGAAAGCACCGTGTGTGGACGTGTGGCTGTCACCACAGACGATGGTCATCCCAGGCTGGGTCAGGCCCAGCTGGGGGCTGACGACGTGGACGATGCCCTGGTCGACGTCGCCCATCGGGAACAGCTTGACGCCGAACTCGGCGCAGTTGCGTCGCAGGGTCTCGACCTGGGTCCGGCTCACGGGATCGGTGATGGGACCCGGAGTCGTGGGGACGTTATGATCCTCGGTGGCCAGGGTCAGGTCGGGGCGACGCACGGAACGGCCGGCCAGTCGCAGTCCGTCGAACGCCTGAGGGCTGGTCACCTCGTGCAGCAGGTGCAGGTCGATGTAGAGAAGGTCGGGTTCACCCTTGGCCCGACTCACCACGTGTGCGTCCCATACCTTCTCGGCCAACGTGCCTGCCATGACTACCTCCTTGGCGATGCCGGACGCTCAGATCGCGGCTACCCTGCGCTGGTTCTGGATGACTCAATCATCTGATTAGGTGAGATAACACGCTCTGATGACTCAGCCTGGTGACCTGCTTCTCGTGTGACCTAGTCCGAGGCTTGCGCAGAATCTCGACAGATGAACTTGCGTCTCAGGCTCTGAGACGGCAATATCAACTTATGGACAACTCTAGCGGAGTCGGCGTTCTTGACAAGGCTGCCATCGTTCTGGGGGCGCTCGAGGCCGGACCATCGACCCTAGCGCAGCTTGTCGGCGCCACCGGACTGGCCCGTCCGACCGCGCATCGTCTCGCCGTTGCCCTGGAGCACCACCGCCTCGTCTCGCGCGACATGCAAGGTCGTTTCGTCCTGGGCCCCCGTCTCGGCGAGCTCGCCGCGGCCGCAGGCGAGGACCGCCTGCTGGCGGCTGCCGGTCCCGTCCTGGGCGCGTTGCGCGATCACACCCTCGAGAGCGCGCAGCTCTTCCGCCGCCAGGGCGACCAGCGCATCTGTGTGGCAGCGGCCGAACGTCCGATGGGTCTGCGCGACTCGATCCCGGTCGGTGCCAGTCTGTCCATGCTCGCCGGTTCCGGAGCTCAGGTCCTGCTCGCGTGGGAAGAGCCGGACCGGCTGCACCGCGGGCTGCACGGCGCGAGGTTCACCGCCACCACCTTGTCCGGCGTCCGACGTCGCGGCTGGGCCCAGAGCGTGAGCGAGCGCGAGGTTGGTGTGGCCTCAGTGTCCGCGCCGGTTCGCGGTCCGTCAGGTCGCGTCGTGGCCGCAGTCTCCATCTCGGGCTCGATCGAGCGGGTCTCCCGTCAGCCCGGCCGCCTGCACGCGGCAACCGTGGTCGCCGGCGCCAACAAGCTCACGGAGATCCTGCGTCGGGTCCAGAATCACCAAGCCTCCTAGGCCACCCAGAAGACAAGAATCCCCGTCCTGCCGGCAGGACGGGGATTGCTCGAACAAGTAGCCCCGACGGGATTCGAACCCGTGCTACCGCCTTGAGAGGGCGGCGTGCTAGGCCGCTACACAACGGGGCCCTAGCTATGCTCCCGAGTCGCTGAGTTGCTCCTGGGCAGCGGAGGAAACCATACCGGTAAGGGCAGCTTTCTCCGAATCGCGCCCTGTCACAACGACTGGAGCGATCACGCTGGGGTACAAGGACTCGAACCTAGACTAACTGAACCAGAATCAGTCGTGCTGCCAATTACACCATACCCCATGGGGGTATCACTGCCTGCTCGCCTTCCAGGCGCTCGGACGGTGACCCGAGGATGAACCTTACCGGCCCGGTTGCTCGGTGCCCAAATCGGTCCTATCCACCTACCAATGTATGGCGTATCAGCCTCCGGCCGAGGCCAAATGAGGGTCAGGGTGACTGCGCGGCCGCCGCGACGCAGTGTCTTGGACGTCGGTGTCTTGGGCGTCATTGTCTTGGGCGTCGGTGGGCTACCAGGAGGGCTTCCACCTGGCTCAGCGAGCGGACCACCGGTATGGCGCGGTCGCGAGCCCGCGCGGCGCCCTGGCAGTCGCAGGGGTCGCGCTGAAGCCAGACGGCAGACAGTCCGGCCTGCTCGGCTGCGATCGCGTCGATCTCGACGTGGTCACCGACGTAGACGGTCTGCGCTGGGGCCGACCCCAGGAGCGTGCAGGCATGGTGGAAGGCCCGGGCGTCCGGCTTGCCGAAACCCAGGCTGTCCGTGGTGGCCACGACGGCGAAGACTCCCGCCAGGCCGGTGATCTCAAGCTTGTGCCGCGTGTAGCGCGCGGAGGAGTTGGTGAGCACACCCATCGGGATCCCGGCCGCGGCGACAGCCTCGATCAGAGGCCAGACATCGTCGAAGACGCGCACATTCGCCGAAAAGGCCGGTGCGTAGGCGTTTTCAAACCGCCCGTTGACCTCGTCGACCAACTCCAGGCAGAAGAACTCCACGAGATCGGCGACGCGCGCCTGTCTCATCTGGGCGAAGTCCATCTCGCCGGCGCTGAACCGGCCGAAGAAGCCCCTCGGGTCATCGTGAAAACGCACCGCGGCAGCGTGGTGCACCTGCGCGCCGACGTGGGGCCACAGCTGGCCCACGGCAGCCTGGCCGGCGGCCAGCATCGCGCTCCTGGTGTCGATGAGGGTGTCGTCGACGTCGAGCAGCAGCGCTGTGATCACCGGCCTTCCTGACGTCTCAGAGCGAGGCGCGAAGCGACCGCAGGCGGGTCAGTGAGGACCCGCGCCCGAGGATCTCCATGGACTCGAACAGGGGCGGGGAGATACGTCGACCGGTCACCCCGACCCGCAACGGAGTGAAGGCAAGCTTCGCCTTGATGCCGAGACCGTCCACCAGCGCAGCGCGCAGGGCTGCCTCGATATCGCCCGCAACCCACTCCGGCAACGCCTCGAGCACCGGAACGGCCACATCGAGCACTGCTCCCGGGTCGCCCTTGAGCTGAGCCCTGGCATCGTCGGCGACCACGAGGTCACTGTCGCTGACGAGCAGGAAGGTGAGCATGCCCTCGGCCTCCGACAGCAGCTGCATACGCTCCTGGACCAGTGGGGTCGCAGCCCTGATCAGCGCGACCTGCGCCGGCTCCGGCTCCGGGCCCAGCACCCCGCTCAGGCTCAGGTGGTCGACGATACGGGCGGCTAGCTCGTCGGAGTCCAGCGACCGGATGTAGTGACCGTTGAGCCAACCGAGCTTGTCGAGGTCGAAGATCGGGCCGACCGGGTTGACCTTGGCCCAGTCGAAATCGGCGACGAACTCCTCGAAGGTCATCACCTCACGCCCGTCCTCCTTCGGCGGATAAGCGAGCAGGGCAAGGAAGTTCACCAGCGCCTCGGGCAGGTAGCCCTGCTCACGGAACCAGGTCAGCCGGGCTGCGGGATTCTTGCGTTTGCTGATCTTGGACTTGTCGATGTTGCGCAGCAGCGGCATGTGCGCGAACGCCGGCTGTTCAAGACCGAGCCACTGGTAGAGCAGAACGTGCTTGGGCGTGGAGCTGATCCACTCCTCACCGCGCACGACGTGAGTGATCCCCATCTCGTGGTCGTCGACGACCACCGCGAGGTGGTATGTCGGGAACCCGTCTGCCTTGACGATGACCTGGTCGTCGGGGTACGGCGCGTTGAGCTCACCACGGATCAGGTCCGTGAACCGCGTGTCCAGATCAGCCGGGATGAGCATCCGGACGACCGGAATCTCCGAGAAGCCAGGCAGTGCGGCTCGCTGCTGGCGGGTCTTGCCATAACAGAGCCGGTCGTAGCCGGTGGGCTGCTTGGACTTCTGCTGAGCCTCACGCATCTGCGCCAGCCGCTCGGTGGAGCACCAGCAGTGGTAGGCGTGCCCGCGCTCCAGCAACCGGTCGACATACGGGGTGTAGTGGTCCAGCCTCTCGGACTGACGGTAGGGAGCGAAGGGTCCACCGATGTCCGGACCCTCATCCCAGTTCAGGCCCAGCCAGTGCAGCATGTCGAAGATCTGCTGCTCGCTGTCCGGGCGGAACCGGGCCTGGTCCGTGTCCTCGATCCGCAGGATGAACTGCCCCCCTTGCTGCCGGACGAAGGCCAGGTCGAAGAGGGAGACGTATGCCGTGCCGACGTGAGGGTCGCCGGTGGGCGAGGGCGCGACGCGGAGGCGAACAGGACGGGGGGAGGTTGATGCGCTCATGATGACCCCGATTCTAGGGCCGGGCGCCTTGACCGGAAGCGGCGGTCAGTCGCGACGGATGAACGGGTTCGAGAGGACACCGATGCCCTCGATCTCGACCTCGACGCGCTGGCCGTGGGCGACGGGCCCCACGCCGGCCGGAGTCCCGGTGAGAATGACATCGCCGGGGAGCAGGGTGAATGCCTGCGAAACGTGGGCGACCAGNACAGCCACGGTGTGGATCATGTCGGCTGTCCTGCCGTCCTGGACCACCTCACCGTCGCGGCGGGTGACGATNGAGAGGTCACCGGTATCCAGGTCGGTCTCGATCCACGGCCCGAGAGGGCAGAACGTGTCGAACCCCTTGGCCCGGGCCCACTGCCCGTCGGTCTTCTGAAGATCACGGGCCGTGACGTCGTTGGCGCAGGTGTACCCGAAGATGACGTCGCTGACCCGCTCGATCGGGACGTCCTTGCACATCCGACTGATGACCACAGCGAGCTCACCCTCGTAGTGGACCTCGTGGCTCTGCCGTGGCATCACCACGGGGTCCCCAGGCCCGACCACGGCGGTGTTGGGAATGAGAAAGATCAGCGGCTCTTCGGGAGCCTCACCGCCCATCTCGGCCGCGTGCTCGGCGTAGTTCTTGCCGATGCCGATCACCTTGCTGCGGGGGATTACCGGCGCCAGCAGCCGAGCGTCGCTCAGCAGCACACGGTTGCCCGTGAAGACGATCGGTTGATAGAGAGGGTCGCCCGCGACCTCGGCGATCCACTCCGCGCCGGGGTCTCCCTGCACGACGCCGTAGGTCGGGTCCTCACCAAGGGTGTATCTCGCGATGCGCACCAACCGAGCCTAACCGGCCGGCTGCATCCGGCCACGCGTAGGCTGGACAACCCATGGCGCATCCATTGACGCAGGACCAGTGGCGCCCCCTCGAGGCCGCGCATCACGCTCGGATCGACAACGTCACTGCCGGCCACCTGAGCCGGCGTCAGGGCGCGCGCGCCCACCCGGTTGAGGACTTCCTGTTCACCTACTACATGTACAGCCCGGCCCAGCTTCGCCGCTGGCACCCAGGCGTCGGGGTCGTGCTCGAAGGTGCCAGCGAGCGCGAGACATGGAAGTTCTACCGGTATGCCGACGGCGCCGCCACCCTTGATCTCGATGCCTTCGTGTCGACCCTTTCGGCAACGGTCCGGTTCGTCAAGGAGCTGTTGTCCGAGACAGCCGCCCGCCCGGCCCACCTGGGGTGCTTCGGCCTGCACGAGTGGGCGATGGTCTACCAGCAGACGCCCGGGCAGCACCGTCACTCCAGCTGGCCGCTGCGCCTGGGGCAGGTGGGCAGCGATGAGGTGGTCGAGTCCCACCAGATCCAGTGCTCCCATTTCGACGCCTTCCGGTTCTTCAGCGAACCGGCCAGAGGGCTGAACGCCCTGTCGCCATCGCGAGATTCCCAGGTGGCCATGGAACAACCCGGTTGCCTGCACGCGACCATGGATCTGTACAAATTGGCGTACAAGCTCTCCCCCGCCCTCGCGAGCGACCTGACGGCCGACTGTTTCGACCTGGCCCGGCAGGTGCGCGAGCTGGACATGCGCGCAGCGCCATATGACCTGCGACCCCTTGGCTACGAGCCGGTGAAGATCGAGACTCCCGACGGCAAGGCGACGTATGTCAACGCCCAGCGCGACTTCGCAGCGCGAGCGCACCTGCTGCGGCGCCGGCTCATCGACGCCTGCGACGCCCTGCTCACCAATGCGTCGGGTGGTTGAGTGAGGGCGGCAACATGGTGGCCGCGTCGCCCCTGGCCGCATCGAGCTGGGATTGGATGAGGAAGATGCTCTCGGTGAGGTCGGCGCCCCTGATGTCGGCACCTCTGAAGTCGGCACCGATGACGTCGGCCATCCTCAGGTCGGCGCCCCTGAGATCAGCTCCAATGAGGTATGCCCCTCTCAGAGAGGCCCCTGTCAGGTCGGCGCCCTGCAGGTCGGCCCCGATGAGGTCGGCTCCCCTGTGGTCCAACTTGTGGCGGACGCCGGCTCGCACGAGCTCACTCGCAGCCAGTAGCAGGTCGTTGACCTCTCGCCGATGTGCCGCCACGTCCAGCTCGATGAGGGCATCCGGGCTCAGGTCGGTGAGATGTTCGGTCTCGTGCCGGGCAAGGGTGAGCTCACCGTGTACCGGGCGGGCCGCCTGCAGCGTCCGCGCCTCGCTGACGTACCACAAGAGCTCATGCAGGTCCCGCACGACGGCGAACACCTCAAACATCTGCGCTGCGCTTTCAGGTGCCCGCCGCCAGTCCTGACCGCCGAAAGTGACCTGGGAGACCTTCTGCCCTGCGCCGAAACAGTCGTAGACCGTGCAGCCCCTAAAGCCCTGCTGCCGCAGACCCTGGTGGATCCCGCATCGGAAGTCCGGCTGAAGGTTGGGACAAGCCTGCCCGGCGGGTTTGTTGATCGCAAAGTCCGCCGAGGATGAGAAGGCCGGCGCCACACAGCACAGGGCCAAGCAGCTCTGGCAGTCAGCCCTCAGGCCGGGTCGATCCCCTGCCGCAGAGGGTTCGTCCTGCTCTCGTATCTCAGACAACGTGTGCGATCTCCACCTGATCCAGGGTAGCCGGGCCACGAAAGGCCCTTTGATTTCTATGCGGATCGCCTTCTTGACACCCTCCGGAACCTGGGTGGAAAGTTGTCACGACAACGCACGGATGATGGCACGTCATGTGCGCGGGGTCTGGACTCAGGGGAGCGACCATGACAACTGACGGCAGCGGTTTGAGCATTGCCAGTGTCCGCGAGTCGGTGACTTCGGGCGGCGGAAGCTGGCAGGCGGAGGAGACCGACCACTGGCGACTGTCCCTTGATCAGAAGAAGCTTCGTCTGGGCGCTGTACCACCGCACACCACGCTCGCGGCCCGTGAGGAGCTCGCGCGGCAGAGGATAGCCGCCGAGGCGCCGGCACCCGGCAGTTATCCAGCCAGCCACGATTGGCGCTCAGTGGGCGGTCTGAACTACGTGACACCGATCAAGGACCAGAGCGCCTGCGGTTCCTGCGTCGCCTTCGGGACGGCCGCCACGGTCGAGACCACCGCACGTGTGGCGTTCGGCGCCGGCCTGGTCATCGACCTTTCGGAGGCCGAGCTTTTCTACTGCGTCGCAGAGAAGCAGGGCAGTACCTGTGCCACCGGATGGTGGCCTGATCAGGCGTTCAAGGCATTTGAGGGCTCAGGTGTCACCGATGAGGCCCACTTCCCCTACACGGCCGGCGACCAGAGCTGTGGCCTTACCTCCGGATGGCAAAACGTCGTCACAAAGTTGGCCGCCTGGCACACTCTGACTTCCACGGCGGACATGAAGGCATGGCTCTCGACCCGTGGTGCCCTGTCGGCCTGCTTTACCGTGTATGAAGACTTCTACGCCTACGCCAACGGCGTTTACACCCACCACACGGGCCTCGTGGTCGGCGGCCACTGCATCAGTGTCGTGGGTTACGACGACACCCAGCAGTGCTGGATCTGCAAGAACAGCTGGGCAGACAACTGGGGCGAGGCCGGGTTCTTCCGTATCGGGTACGGACAGTGCGGAATTGACGCCGAGATGTGGGCTGCGGACGCCGTGATCTTGCCTTCAGCCGGGACGGTGCCGCTCTATCGCTACTGGAACTCGAGCATCAGCGACCATTTCTACACGACGAACTGGGCAGACCTCGGCACCGGTAAGTACGGCTACAAGTTCGAGGAG
>JGI24140J50213_10000062_pt1 | contig 41206 bp, 39 predicted proteins | sample BarGraIncu00222A_FD_50213 | JGI IMG/M metagenome (IMG submission 50213)
CCGCCGGGGTCTTACCCTCGCGGTAACGGGATGGACGACGCTCGTGGCCTGGAGCCTGCTCTGGCTGCACTTCCACTGGCTCTGCGATGTGTTGGGCGGGGCACTGCTGGGAGCGCTGCTGCTATGGCTGCTGTACCGCTGGCCCTGGTACCTAGTCGCGTCACCAAGTCGCCGGTCTGAGTGCACAGATGTGGGGACCGGGTCTCAGGAGTCGGTCGCGCCTCGACCCGGCCCGACTCGGTCGCGCTAAGTCACACTTGGCGTTTATCCGCAAACGGTCAATGTGGCTGTCGTGCACCACCAAACGACCGGTGGGCGTATCCAGAATCGAGGACTGACCGAAGGGGGTACACCTCGAAGGCAGGTGCTTCGCTCCCCGTGGTGGCGGCATTCAGTCCATGACAAAGGAGGCGCGGGCGCGCTGAAACCAAGCATCGGCATCAGCCAACGTTTCGAGGACGCCGCGCCCCTCGACGTGATCCCGGTAGATTGGCCGCAACGTCTGCTGCTTTGTAGACGCGGGCAGTTCATCGACTGAGAGCTACGCCGCGAACGTCTCGATCTTGAATGGCACGGTGAAGGGGATGCTCAGGCCGCCCGCCATCGTCGCGGCGAAGAAACGATGATGCCCCAGCGCGCTACGCGCATATCGAAGACCGAGCACCACTTGGCCTTGACCGTCGCTGTTCCGCGCCGACTTGTATCCGGCTGCGAACTCGAACTCTTCGTCAAGGCAAATCGCCCACCATGCCGACTCCGTGAGCGGCGCATACATCGTGCGCGCAACGGCTGCGGGTGCTGCTGACACGCGAGCGGTGGCCTGCCGGAATGCGTCAAGTGCGAGATCGAGCATCTCGGCGTCGATTGGACGCCTGGCGTCGTTCACGACGAAGTAGCCAGCAGGAACAGCGCCCACGCGCTGACCAGGATAGCGAGCGACCCGCAAAGGAACGCGAGCATGGCACAGTGCAGTCTCTGCGCGAGCGCCGTGCCTTCCAAAGGGGCGTCGTCGTCGCAATGACTGACCAAGATTGGCGATTGGAATGTCACATTCGCACCCTAGGGGAGCGGCCCAGCACTAGGAGGCGCAGACGCACCTGCGGCCCCGTTGCAGTTGGCGACAACCACCAGGAGGCCATGTCGGTCTTCTACCCCGAAGGGACAGTAGCGCGGGCGAGATCGCGCTGGTAAGCCAATGCAGCGTTGCGTGCGATGCTCGGGCACCACTGTCCTCCGGCCTGCGCCGACGGCAGTGCCATCACGTTGAGGATCACGGTGTCGATCTTCCTTGGGCCGTCCTCGCAGGTCCTGCACCGACACTCAATCCGACGAGCCCTTGCTCGCCACTGGCAGATGCCTGTAGATCGTTGCCCTGGACACACCGAGCACCTTGGCGATCTCCGAGACGTTGTGCTTGCCGTCTCGGTGCAGCCGCTGGGCCACCGCCACCTGATCAGGCGACAGTTTTGGTTTACGACCCGCCACCTTGCCTCGGGCTCGGGCCGCCGCCAGCCCCGCCTGAGNACGGTCCACGAGCAGGTCCCGCTCGAACTCCGCGAGCGCGCAGAATATGTGGAAGATCAATCTGCCGTTCGATGTCGTCGTGTCGATGTCGCCGTTCAGGGACCGGAAGCCGATGCCAGCCTCCTCGAAGCCGGAAACGGTCTCCACCAGATGCCGAAGTGAGCGACCCAGCCTGTCGAGACGCCAGACGACCAGCGTGTCGCCGGGTCGGGCATAGTCGAGAGCAGCCCAACTGTGGGCGGTCGGTGCGGGTCCCCGAAGCGTGGTCAGTGAAGATGCGAGTGCACCCGATCTCGCTCAGAGCGTCCACCTGGAGATCTGCGTGTGGTGGGTAAGTTTGGCGGTGATCGGCCGCAGACGGCGCCCGGCAGGCCACAGCCAGGTCAGCGGCGGGGATGCTGGGGTCGTGCACCTTCTGAAGCGCGGGGCCCTGTTCCTGCTGTTGTTAGCGGTGGCGGGTTGCGCGCGATCCCCGCTCGAGGCCTCTGACGGGCAGCATCCAGGGCTCACATCAGCGGTTCCGACGCCTGCTCGGGCGACCGCCCCGCCGCCCCGCTGTGGGAACCAGCGCGCTGCCGGCGTGGTGGTTCTCGCGCTGCCGGGCGGACGTCGGGCGCTCCTGGCTGTCCCCGCCGGCGACGGTCGTCACCGGCTGAGGCTGGTGATGGCGCTGCCCGGGTACGGCCAGACCTCCGAAGAGCTGGCGGCCCAGAGTCGGGTCCCGGCCCGCGCCATCGCGACCGGCGTGCTTGCCGTGATCCCTGAGGGTGCGGGCCCGGCCGGGTCCTGGAACTTCTCCGGCACCACCGGCCATGACGATCTGGGGTTTCTGTCCGCCGTGGTCACCCAGCTGGCCGCCACCGACTGCGCTGACCCTGGCCGGGTGGTGATNACCGGGATCAGCGATGGCGGTGACATGGCCGCCTTTGCAGCCTGCGCCCTTCCTGGCAGGTTCCAGGCGGTGGTGACGGTGGNGGCGTCTTTCGACCCGCCGGCGGACTGCCGCCGGACCCGGATCGTGGCCATCCACGGTGACGCCGACCCGGTGGATCCCTTTGGGGGCGGGCCAGACGGGCGGCCCGGGTACCCGGCGATCCCGCCCGCCGTGGTCGCCATCGCGGCCTGGGCTGCTCGTGACGGCTGTCCCACGGCCGCCACCACCACGGTTGCCCGGCACATCTCGATCGTCAGGTATCCCTGCGGCGCCGAGCTGGTCACCGTCCATGGCGGCGGCCACACGTGGCCCGGAGGCGCGCCGGTCAACCCCCGGCTGGGGGTCACCAGCAACGAGTACGACGCGACCGCGACAATCCTCGGGCTGGGCTGATCCGTCGGCTCCTGTCGCCGTATCGGGCACGCCGCCAGCCCGCGCCAGACGGGCTGGCAGCGGAGCAGGGTCGGTCCACCACCGGCACCGTGATGGCTGGCTTCACCCCTCTCCAGGCCGGGGTGCCACATCTCGTGCCTGAAGGGTGTACCGACGCAGCGATGAATGTCACCGGCCAGGACAAAGCGGGCGGTGTCACCGAGGGGGGGTATGCGGGTGCGCCGTGGCGAGCGTTGCCTTGGATGCCGCGGCTTGAAACGATCGACGGCCATCCTCGGTGAGCTCGCACCGTCGTGGGTGCTGTATCCGGCCCGGCGGCGCCCTCGCCGCGTCCTGGCCGGGCAGCCGGCCAGCGCATGAGGCAGGGTTAGCAGGACAGATATCGACATCGCCTGTTCTACTTCTACCTCAGGCGGTGCCTACGGGCGCAACGGGCGTGAGGGGATTGCACAGGTCTCCGACGGAAGAACCGGAGCTAACGAGAGGGGGAGCCTGCCGTGGGTAGCGATCGCACTGCGCAGGAGGCGTGGAGGCCCTTTCTGACGTCAGTGGCGGCTCTTGCGGCTGCCGGCGTGCTCGGGCTGGCTGCTACGGCCTACGCGGCCTTGCGGACCTCGCAGGGGCTACGCCTGGACCGAGCGGCGTATGACGCCGTCACTAGCCCCCCGCTGGTGCTGGATCGCCTGTACGAGGGGCTGGACCTGGTCTCGGTCGGTTCGGTTGCCGCCTCGCTGCTGGTCTGCGTCGCACTAGCTGTACTGCGACGGCGGCTCGACCTTGCACTGGGCGCCCTGGTCGTGATCGGGGGCGCGGACCTGTCGACGCAGCTTCTCAAGAATCACCTGTTCACCCGTGTCGATCTCGTTCATGGACGGAACAGCCTGCCGAGCGGACACACGACGGTGGCGCTGTCGATAGCGCTCGCGGCGGTCATCGTGGCCCCTTCGACCTGGCGCGCGAGCGTGGCCATCGGTGTCTCTGCCACCGCATCCCTGGTCGGGGTGGCCTTGGTCCTTGGCAGGTGGCACCTGCCTTCTGACGTCATCGCGGCAACGTTCGTGTGCCTCGTGTGGGCAGCGGCCGGTCTGCTGACGGCGGCGCTGGTCAGAGGGCGTGCTCCCGTTGTCGCGGGCAACGGCTCGGTTCATGTGGGAGCGCTCTTGGGTGCCTCGATCGTGGGCGGGCTTCTGGTGTCGTGGGGGGCGCGACCGCAACCGGGCCTGCGCGACCTCGGGCTGGGCATCATCTCGCTGGGCTCCATCGGGCTGGCCTGCGCGGTCAGCGTTGCCGTGGTCGCCCACCTGGCCAACCGCTACCTGGGGTGAGGTCGGGACCTCACAGCCTTGGTTAGGGTGTGACGGTGCTCAGGACTTCGGTGGCAGTGGCGGCAGGCAAGGCGGCTCGGGTCGCATCCAGGTTGCGAGGTGGCGGTTCGGCGCTGCCCGGGCTGGTGGTCGAACGGCTGGACCCGCGGTTCCTGACCCATGCACTGGCGGATCTGCCTCGCGGTGTCGTGGTCATCACCGGAACGAACGGCAAGACCACGACGACAAAGATGCTCGTCGCAATCCTGAGAGAACATGGGCTCCAGGTGTTCTCCAACCCCACGGGTAGCAACTTCACCCGTGGTGTCATCTCCTCGATGGTTGCCGAGATCTCGCTCTCGGGAAGACTCCAGGCCGACATGGCGGTCCTNGAGCTCGATGAGGCCCACGCGTTGAAGTTCGCTGCCGAGGTGAAGCCGACACACGCNTTGCTGCTCAACATCGCCCGCGACCAGCTTGACCGTTTCGCCGAGATTGACCACACCGCCAGGCTGCTCGCCGAGCTGGCGGAGCAGACCACCATCGGGGTGGTCCTCAATCTGAACGACTCCTTCGTGTCGCGGATCGCCGGACGGGTNCGTGACGGTGTCAAAGTCACGTACTTTGGTGTTGACCCCTCGATCGCGGATCGTCTCCCTGAGCTCCAGGAGGCCGATGTGCGCTTTGAGGACAGTTTCGTTCCGCCGGAGCCCACCGCGACCGATGGGCTGCTCAAGCCGCATGACGAACGACGTTTCGAGGTGCGTTTCGGGCTCACCGACCGGGTTGGCCCCATGGTCCTCAAACAGCGCGGCCTGGCCGCCATGATCAACGCGACTGCGGCGACATCGATGGCCAAGGTCTTGCTCGGCAACGAGTTTCGCACTGTCGCCGCAGTCGNAGCCCTGCAGAGGGTGGAACCGCCTTTCGGCCGCGGTGAGGTTATCGACGCCGGCGGACAACCGCTGGAGCTTGTCCTGGTCAAGAACCCGGCCGGTTTCACCGTCGCCCTGAGCACCTATGGCAGCACGCCGGTGACCACCATGGTGGCGATCAACGACAACTACGCGGACGGCCGGGACGTGTCGTGGCTCTATGACGTCAGCTTTGAGTCCTTGCGAGGCAAAGGAGCCGCCCTCACCACCGGTGTTCGGGCGTACGACATGGCGTTGCGGCTGCAGTACGACGATGTTGTCGTGGTCCAGGTCGAGCCAGACCTGGACGTTGCGCTGGAACGGTTCCTGTCGGAGTACGCGGACGAGCCCAAGCGCATCTTCTGCACCTACACCGCCATGATGGCGTTGCGCCGTAACCTGGCCGGGCGCTATGGCCTGGCCAACTTCGGAGAGGAGACCCAGCCATGAGCAGCCAACCGAGCAGCCACCCGTCCAGCAAGGGCCAGATCAAGATCGTTCACATCTACCCGCGAGAGATGAGCATCTACGGCGATCTTGGCAACACCCGCTGCCTGCAGAGCCGGTTGCGGTGGCACGGCTACGAAGCACTGGTCCACCAGCACCACCCGGGCAGCGACTTTCCGATGGATGCACACCTGGTCCTGGGCGGGGGCGGCCAGGACAGCGGGCAGGCGCGCGTTCAGGACGACCTGGCCCACAATGCGTCTGCTCTGCGGGCCCTGGCTGCGGACGGCACGGCCATGCTGATGATCTGCGGCATGTACCAGCTCTTCGGCAATGCATTCATCACCATCGAGGGTGAGCGTCTGCCGGGCATTGGCATCCTGGACGTGACGACTCAGGGCAANGCCAAGCGGATGATCGGACCGGTCGTGCTNGATACGGCGTANGGAGACGTGGTCGGCTACGAGAACCACTCCGGCTCAACCGAGCTNGGCGCNGGGCAGCGNCCCTTTGGCCTGGTGAGGTCAGGGATGGGCAACAACGGGACAGACAAGACTGAGGGTGCGGTCACGGGCAACGTCTTCGGGTCCTACCTGCATGGCCCGGTGCTGCCGGCCAACCATTCTTTCGCAGACGCCCTCATCAAGCTCGCGGTCGAGCGCGCCCTGGGCGAGCCTTTCGTCCCAGGGCAGATCGATGATGAGATCGCCGACCAGGCGCGCACCCGCCAGATACGTCGACTCGTCGGTTAGCGCGCCGGTGAGGCGCCGGCGTCGTCCGCGTTGTCAGTGGGCGCCGTCTTCTTGGAGAAGACCCAGCCGAGAAAGGCCAGCGCACCCAGAGGGACTTCCATCACGTGTGTGAACAGCGAGAAGAGCACAGTACCGGCGAGCGCCTGTGCAGGGCCGGCTCCGAAGGCCAGCAGGACGATCACGGCTCCGCCTTCGGTGACCCCGACACCGCCGGGGGTGATGCCGACGGCGGTGAGTAGCCGTCCCACGGCATAGGCGGCGAACAGGTGCGAGAAGGTCATCCGGAGACCGACCACGGTCATGATCTGCCAGAAGAGCACGTAGTAGATGCCAAAGAAGCCGACGATCCCGCACGTCATCTTGAACCAGCCGTGCGCCACCACGGCGACGATGCGCGACCGCTGGTCGGCGACGAACTCGTTGACACCGACCTCGTGCAGAGACCTAAACCGCCGATGTAGAGGGCGCAGCAGGCGGTTGAGGGCCCGGCCCAGTTCCCGGGTGGCCCTTTCGCTGACGAGCGCAGCGATGAAGAGTGCCAACAGGGCCATGCCCGCGACCGCCCCGATGAGCCCGCCCCGGATGACCGACAGAGGCAGGTGGCCTCCGGCCACCAGCAGGGCGCTCAGTGCGCCGACCGGCAGGACCATCCGGGCCATGATGTTCCAGACGCCGGTAACGATGATGGAGGTTGAGATGGCGCGCCGGGGGAAGCCCCATGACCGGAACGCCGCATAGGTGATCGCCACCCCCGCGGCCCCGCCACCAGGCAAGAAGTTGCCAGCAGAGGACCCGCACANGTTCACGATAAGCGCCTGCACATGTCGCAGGCCCGGCAACGACCCGGTGAGGGTGAACGTGTAGCTCCACAGCCCCACGCACAGGAGACCAAAGAGCATCAGACCCGATCCAAAGCCGACGTGGGTGAGGGTGAGGAAGACCGCACTCCACGTGGTCCCCGCGATCCTGGGCAGCCACCAGACGACGAGCACGATGGCCAGGAGCATGCTGAGCGCGCCCTGCACCATCTGCCTGCGGCTCGGGCGCCACGGGCTGCCGGCGACCAAACCATCCCCGGCTATGACGACGTCCGCAGGGTCATTGGTCTAGACCGTCGAAGACGTCGTGAGCCACGGGCGTGCCCGGCGGGTGGGCAGGGTCGACGAACCACTCACGGCCGAAGACGACGTCAAAGAACGGTCGCGGGATTCGCAGGAACGCAGCCAGAGTTCGGTCGGTCCCGCCTTCGGCGGTGGCCTGTGAGGCGTGGGCGCGCATCGAGGCTCTCTTGGCGGAGGCGTACCCGATGACGTTAATACGGTGCGTGATGTCGGCCTGCGGGCTGAAGGCTCGTTCAAAGGTGGTGGGGTCAAACGCATCCGGGAACCGGTAGACCCTTCCAGCCAGGGCCACTGCGCGGCAGATTGTGTCACGTGGCACGGTCGCCTGCAGCACCCGAGGAGTCTCGGCCAGCTCCGCTGCCCGGGTCGCCACCTGGTGGGCCCTGACATGGTCTCGGTGGCCGTAACCGCCGTTGGCGTCGTAGGTCAGCAAGACGTCGACTGACTCTTCGAGCAGGATTTCGGCCAGGAGCCCGGCCGCCACATCGACATCGGCCCTGATGAACCGTGTCCGCCCCGGCGGGTCGCGCAGCGTCTGAGGTCCCAGTCCGCTGTCTGCATAACCCAGGTGTTCCACTCGGGCCACTCCCAGCGCCCGTGCGCTTTCGCGCAGCTCACCCAGGCGTCGCTCGCCGAGGTGCCCGTCGGCGGCGAAGCGGCGGGATGCCTCTCCCTCGTTGCCATCGGTTGCCACGACCAGAATGACACGGTGCCCTTCAGCGGCGGCACGGGCCATCGTCCCGGCGGTGAGCAGCGACTCGTCGTCGGGGTGTGCGTGGAAAGCCAGGAGGGTGTGCGGCATCAGGTTCCATCCTGTCTCATGCGACGCTGGGTTCTGTGAAGATCGCGATGCTCTCTGACTGTTACCTGCCCCGCCTGGGTGGAATCGAGGTGCAGGTCCATGATCTTGCGGCCCGGCTGATCGGTCGTGGCCATGAGGTCGTCGTCTTCACGGCCACCCCGGGTAACCGGGGTGAACGTGGCGGGTTCGTCGATCAGGTCGACGGCGTCGTGGTTCACAGGCTGGCGCTGCGGCTGCCCTTCGAGCTGCCGGTGAACCCTTTGGCCCCGGGCCTGTTGCGCAGCAGACTTAGCGCCGGTGGCTTTGATGTCGCCCACGTCCACATGGGCGTGCTGAGCCCCTTTGCCGTCGACTCCGCCCGCGTCACCACGGAGCTGGGCCTGCCGACTGCCATGACGTGGCACTGCATGCTGGGTCGTTTCGAGCCGGTATTTCGGGCAGCGGGATACGTACGACGCTGGGCCCGTCGGGGTGTCGTCATGAGTGCTGTCTCGGCCGTGGCTGCCGAGCCTCTGCAACGCGTGGTCGGCTCGGCAGGCCTCGTCAACGTCCTTTCCAACGGAATCGACGTCGCCCGTTGGGCGGTTTCGGCCGAGCAGGCTCCAGCGCGCGAGGCGGGGCACAGCGTCCGAGTGGTTTCGGCGATGCGGCTGGCCACCCGCAAGCGGCCCCTGCCGCTGTTGCACGTGATGGCTCGGGTGCGGGCGCTGGTCCCGGCCCAAACCAGGATCCGCCTGGAGATCCTCGGTGATGGTCCCGACCGGGGGCGCCTCGAGCGTTTCATCGCCGCTCACGATATGGGCAGTTGGGTCCGACTGCCAGGCAGGGTGACCCGCGAGGAGCTGCGAGACAGATATGCGGCCTCTGACATCTTCGTGGCCCCCGCGCCTCTGGAGTCCTTCGGGATTGCTGCGCTGGAGGCACGCACCGTGGGACTGCCGGTCGTGGGCCGCCGCGGAAGCGGCGTGCAGGAGTTCGTCAAGGACGGTCTGAACGGGTATCTCGCCACCGATGATGAGGCTATGGCCAGATCGTTGGCTGCCCTGGTCGTGGACGACGGCCTGCGGGAGTCGATGACCGCATACAACCGCAGCACCCAGCCTGAGCAGTCCTGGGGCCGGATCCTGGACGGTGCGGAGGCGGAATACCGTCGTGCCATTGCCGAGGCGGGTGCCGCGCGGGTGGCGGCGCCTTGACCTCCGCCCTCTCGCCGGCGTGCCGGCTCATAGTGGTGGGCGTTGACTTGCAGGACGAACAGGTCGCCGCTCTGCCGCTGCGTCATGGAGACGACCCCAGCGCACTGCTGGCGCTGCACGGCTGGCAGGTGCGGCGGGTGCGCGGCGTCGAACACCTCCCGGGCGATAAGAATGTGCTGACCCTGACCTTTGTCGTTGAGCCGGCCTTGGCGCAGTCCCAGGCAGACACCGCGTCCACGACCGGAGTCCGCCCAGACGGCGGCGGGGACCTGGCCAACCCGGCGCTCGCTGGGGGCGACGCCATCTTTCGGCACCAGCGTGTGGCGGCGTACGCCGTGGTGACCAGCTCGCGCGGGTTCCTGATGACGCAGTTCTCCGACCGGACAGGCGCGCCAGGTCAGTGGGGCCTGCCCGGCGGTGGTCTCGACCCCGACGAGGCGCCGGAGCGGGCTGTGGTGCGCGAGGTCTGGGAGGAGAGCGGCCAGCTGATCGACGTGGGCGACCTCGCGTTGATCGCGACCAGCCGCTGGGTCGGCCACGCTCCCGACGGGCGACTCGAGGACTATCACGCGGTCAGGGTCATCTACCGCGCGATCTGCCGGCAGCCGAGCGAACCGGTGGTTCACGATGTCGGTGGGACGACGGAGTCTGCCGTGTGGTTGCCACAGGCCGACCTCGATCTGCTGGCACTCACCTCCGGCTGGCGATCGATACTGAGTGACCTGGCACTATTTGGTGGCAGCAGGGCGTAGACGTCAGCCCCTGTCATGGCGCCGGACGAGGCCCATGGCTCCGAGTACCACCATCACGACGCCGATGCTGACGATGGCTCCCGGCCCCAGATGCGACCAGTCGATGCGCAGCCCCATCGTTTCTTTGGCGATGGTCAGTCCCGCGAAGACCATGGCCACAAGGCCGACGACGACCGCTGAGGTGTTGGGTCCACTGGGACGAGTCGCCACGGTGGCAGCCGGTCCTGGAGCGCCGGTGCCGGCGCCATGGCCTGTGGATGTCTGGGCCTTGGGGCGCTGGACTGCGGGGTCCGTGACATGGTCCTGGATCGGATTGCCCTGGGTTGCTGCGGGCGTTGCCGGTCTTTTCGCATCCATGTCCCTACTCCTTCACGACGGTGAGCTGTCCGATGCCGACTCCGGCATTGACCACGACCTGGGGTGTTCCGGTGCCGAACTGCGCCGACCGGGAGACGTCCGAGCCGCCCTGCATCCTGCCGTCGGTATCATTCGGCAGGACGATCGCTCCCAGTCCCACGTGGCCGGCCACCAGGACTCTCAGTCCGGGCGGCACGAGCACTTTCAGATCGCCCAACCCGACGTACGCAGGGATCGTGATGGGATTTGCAGCCGACGCGAGGCTCTGGGGGGGTAGCGCCCTGAGGTCGAGGACACCATCCCCGACTCCCAGTTGGTAGGGGTCACCAGCCGGCGCGGTCACCGACGTGGGAGTCCAGGTGGAGCTCCCGACCCGTCCGTTGACGTGCATCCCCGCAGGAACCATGGCACTCGTCCCTGCGGTCAGCGCCAGCACGACCGCAAGGAAGGCCACGAAGCCTGCGCGCCAGCCGACCACGCCGAGCACCACCGACAGCAGACCGACTGAGGCTAGCGAACCGGCGATGGCGATCGTCGCATGGTCGCCGGACCAGCTGAACGCGTTGCCTGCCCAGAGCACAGAGCCGAACGTCGCGATGGCCAGTCCGATGGCCAGCAACGCCATCAAGGGCCCACCTGATCGACGACGTGCCCTCCCGGGGACAACCCGACGCTCGCCGGGGCGCTCCTGCCACCCCTGGGTGCCTCCCGTCGCCTGGCTGCCGGGGGCAGCCTCGACATGCGGGAGCCCCTTATCCAGTGGGAGAGCCTGGGTCGGTGGCTCGGCCTTGCTGGGCGCGACCCCCGCAGTGGCGGACCCCCAGGATGGGCGGGCGGGCGGGGTGGCGAGCTGTTGGGTCCTCACCGGCTGGCCGTGGTCGGGGTGGCTACCCGAGCGCCTGACCAACCACCAGATGAGCAGGCCAGTGATGACCACGCCCCAGGGGAACCCCCAGACGGAGTGGCCGCCCAACCATGAACCCCCGAACGCCGAACCTCCGAACAGCGAGAGCGCCGCGATGACGATCAGCACGATGGATCCGCCATCTCCGTCGCGAAGGGCTCGCTGGGCCACGATCTCGTCCCGGTCGTTGGGAATCAGTGCCCATGCGAGAAGGTAGATGGTGATGCCGACGCCCCCAAGCAGGGAGAGCAGGACGAAACCGGCGCGGACGATCACCGGGTCGATGGCCATCCGGTCAGCCAGTCCCGAGGACACTCCGGCGATCCAGCCGTCATCGGTGCGACGCCGGATGCCGATGCCGCGCAGGGTGTCAAATATCTTGTCCATCCCCGTCTGTGGGCCGGAGGTGCTCTGTTCACTCATGTCACGATTCTTGGCCACCGGGTGCCCGTTTGCCATCAGGGGAAACCCTGAGCTGACCCTGAGATTCTCCTGCCCATAGTCGCATCGTCCCGAATATGGGCAAGGATGGACTCGTGCCAACGCCCTACGCCCTACCGGAGCCGACAGCCGGCCTGGGTGCACGTCGGCCCGTGCGCCGGATGGTGCGCCCCGTCCAGGGTCGCCGGCTCGGCGGAGTTTGTGCAGGGCTGGCCCAGCATCTCAACCTGAACGTGAGGCACGTGCGACTGGCGTTCATCGTGGCCAGTCTGGGTGGCGGCGCCGGCATCGTGGCGTACCTGTTTCTTTGGGCACTGACCCCTCAGGAGCTGGAGGTAACCCAGGTTGCCGATGCCGATGCCGATGCCGTGGCCGTGAGCCGGCCAGCCCATGAGTCGGCGCGCAACCTCTTAGTCGGGCTGGGACTGCTCCTGGTCGGTGGCGTGCTCTGGGCCCAGCCACACGGTTTCAACCTGCACCTCGGTGTGTCGATCCCGGTTCTGGCCGTGGCCGGTGGGGCCGTGCTTGCGTGGTCGAAGCTCGACGATACCGAGCGCGAGCGTTGGCTTGTGCGCGATATCGGCTCCGGCGGCCGGCGGGCGGCCCTGATACGGCTGGTGATTGGTATCGCAATGGCTTCGGGAGGAGTCGTCGTTCTGGCGACGCAGGGCCTGGGGCTGGCAGGCCTGTGGAGTGTGGGTATCGCGGCGGTGGCAGTTCTGGCCGGTGCCGCTCTGATTGCCGCGCCATGGGGCGTGCGCCTCTGGGGCGAGCTGCGCACCGAGCAGGCGCAACGCATCCGTGAGACCGAGCGGGCAGACATTGCCGCCCATCTTCACGACTCGGTCCTTCAGACCCTGGCCCTTATCCAGCGCAAGTCCGGCGACCCCGCCGAGGTGGTCCGGCTGGCCCGCTCCCAGGAGCGGGAGCTGCGTGGTTGGCTGTACGCCGGCCCGGTCGGCTCCCAGGCAAGCCTCGCCTCCGCGGTCACCGAGGTCGTGCACGAGGTCGAGGACCTGGACGGCGTACCCATCGAACTGGTGGTGACCGGCGACCGCGCCCTGGATGTTGGCGGGAACGTGCTCGTCCGAGCGCTGCGTGAGGCGTTGCTCAATGCGGTCCACCACGGGGCACCGCCGGTGTCCGTGTATGTGGAGATGGGTTCTGAGCTCGTCGAGGCGTTCGTGCGCGACCACGGTCCGGGTTTCGACCTGGCGGATGTCCCCCAGGACCGGTTGGGCGTGCGAGAGTCGATCCTGGGCCGCATGTCGCGCCACGGCGGCTCGGCGCGAGTGCGCCGGCTTGAGCATGGCACTGAGATCTCCATCTCCTTGCCCGTGAGTGCCGCATCCCCGCCGGTGGGCCAACCAGACTCGGGCGCCCAAGCGGAGGTTGCCGGTCAGACCGGGACAACCTCCCAACCAGACTCCAAAGGACCGCGTCGATGAACGAGCCCCTGTCCCCAGATGACACCGACATCCGGCTGGTACTGGTCGATGACCACCGCATGTTCCGCTCCGGTGTCAAAGCTGAGCTGGACGAGTCAATGGTGATCGTCGGTGAGGCCGCGGACGTCGACGAGGCGATCGTGGTGGTGGCTCAGACGCGGCCCGATGTGGTTCTGCTGGACGTCCACCTGCCCGGTGGAAACGGCAACGGTGGCAGCGACGTGATCACCGGATCCAACGGCGTGACAACCGAGTCCGGTGAGCCGGTCCGGTTCCTTGCGCTGTCGGTCTCTGATGCCGCAGAGGACGTGATCGCCGTCATCCGGGCGGGGGCGCGCGGATACGTCACCAAGACCATTGACGGCCAGGACCTGACCGACGCGATTCGACGGGTTGCCGGCGGCGATGCAGTATTCAGTCCCCGTCTGGCCGGTTTCGTGCTGGACGCCTTTGGGGCGGCAGCCGGGGAGGTTGCAGTGATCGACGAGGAGCTCGACCGACTCAGTGCCCGCGAACGTGAGGTCATGCGGCTCATCGCTCGCGGCTACCAGTACAAGGAAGTCGCCAAGGAGCTCTTCATCTCGATCAAGACCGTTGAGACACATGTGTCTTCGGTACTGCGCAAGCTGCAGCTGTCCTCACGGCACGAACTCACTGCTTGGGCTGTCGGGCGGCACCTCCTGTGAGCGGCCGGCCCTGTGCTCCNGGAGGTAGGGTCTCTCGTTCGGCGGCGTAGCGCGCCACCGCATGCTCCAGACGTCGTCGGAAGACCGTTGAGCAGGCCATGGCGACGACGAGGGCTAAGGCCAGTGCGATCCAGGACGACTCTTTGAGCCACCCCTGGGCGCCGGTGCCGAGGGCGTAGATGGCTGCCGTTGTCCCGCACGCCCAGACCATCGCCCCAAGGGCGTTTGCAGCCAGGAAGCGTGGGTAGGGCATTCGGAGGGCACCGGCCAATGGCCCGGCGAATATGCGCAGTAGCGCCACGAAACGTCCGAAGAAGACGGCCCACACGCCGAATAGGCTGAACACATGCTCGGCGTAGGCGAGGTGGTCCGGGCCCGCGTGGCGGGGAAATCGGCGCCCAAGCGCGGTGAACATCCGCTCGCCCCAGTGCCGTCCCGCCAGGTAGCCAAGGTTGTCACCGACGATGGCTCCGGCACTGGCCGCCAACGCGACCCAGACGGGGGAGATATCCAGCTCCGGGCGCGCGGCCAGCAGTGCCGCGGAAACCAGGATCACCTCGCCAGGCAACGGGATGCCCATGCTCTCCAAGCTGATCACCAAGGCGACCAGCGCATAGACGAACGCGGGGGAGAGGCCGATCAGCAGGGCATCGACATTCAACGGCTCAGCCCAGGTCCATGATGTGGAAACACTCAGCCAGCCGACCCTGCGCAAGCCCGAACAGCTGGGCCACCCCGGTGCCCCACTCCCGCAGCAGTTTCTCCAACTGATCCCCCATGTGTCCCGTCTGGGATGCATGGGCCTGCAGCGCTGCGACCTTGCGGGCGAAGGTGTCAGTGATGTCAACTGAGTGGGTCATCTCCGGATGGGCCATGATCCAGATTTCGTTGACATGCCATGGCTCCAGTGCCTGCTCGATGAGCTCGGGCCAGGCGTAGCGGTTCTCGGACGCGGGATAGATGGCACGGATGGCCGCTTCGCCCGCTGCCAGGTGATCCGGATGAGACGCCTGAACCCTGTCGTAGCCTCGCTCCGGGGACTGGATCAGGACGCGCTGGGGCTGGACGTCGCGCAGGACCTCGACGATCTGGCGCTGCAGCTCCCACGAGGGCTCCAACCAGCCGTCGCGATGTCCTGGCAGGAACCGTACGTCTTTGACGCCAAGGGCCCCAGACGCGGCGACCTGTTCACGTTCGCGGATAGCCGGCATCTGCTCGCGGTTGGCGTCGTCGAACCCGCCCTGCTCGCCGTGGGTGCACAACAGGACCGTGACGCTCAGCCCGGCGTCCACCCAGCCTGCTATGGTCCCGCCGGCGCCGAAGTCACAGTCGTCAGGATGTGCCGCCACGACGAGCACCCGCGCGATCTCCTGGTCGGGTCGAGGTCTGGCAGGCTGGCCGAAGGTCCGCTGCGTCATGCATCAAGCCTAATTGGGGACCTCGCCACAGGCCATCGAGTCCAGAGCCATGCCGTCGAGCCGGTAGCGGACCCAGTCATCCATGGGCTGCCCGCCGATCGAGTCGTAGAAGCCGATTGAGGGCGTGTTCCATTTCAGGACCCACCACTCGAGCCGGCCGTAGCCCCGTTCGGCACACAACGCCGCCAGCGTCGCCAGCAGTCTCTTGCCCAGGCCGGACCCGCGATGCTTGGGCGAGACGAACAGGTCCTCGAGCCAGATACCACTGCGTCCTTGCCAGGTCGAGAACGTGATGTACCAGATCGCCACGCCCACGACAGCCCCATCCACGACGGCAACGTGGGCGAACGACGTGGGCTCCTGCTCCTGAGGGAACAGGGCCTGGTGGAAGTGGGCCTCGGTCGCCTCGACTGCTTCGGGCTCCCTCTCGTAGATCGCCAGCTCGCGGACAAGCCCGAGAATGGCTGGCACGTCGGCCGGCACGGCCGCCCGGATGGTGTTGTGTCGCTGGTGGTTCTGGCCGGATTCGGCATGCCCTGTGCTCACCCCCTGAGCCTAGGTCAGGGGTGAGCGTCTACTTTTCCGCCGTGGGGTCCCGTTGGGGACTGAACCCATGATTTGGCGGCGGGATCGAACGTTCCAGCATGCATGGTGTTGTCGCCGGCCCGACGTAGGCTGGAACTCACGATGAGCACACTTTTTGGCGACTTCCCCCTGCCCGAGCTCAGCCCTGTCACGCCCGGCGGTGAGGTGGATGTCCGCGGTGTGCCCTCCTGGGCCGAGGCGGGTGGCGAGCCGGCAGATGATGAAGATGGTCGACCAAACGGCCCGGTGATCAGTCGCGACCCACAGTCCCTGCTTGAGGGCCTCAACCCCCAGCAGCGGGCCGCTGTCATCCACCACGGGGCGCCGCTGCTGATCGTGGCCGGAGCGGGGTCGGGTAAGACTCGCGTGCTGGCCCACCGGATCGCACACCTGCTCGCGGCGCGCGATGTGAGACCCGGTCAGATCCTCGCGATCACCTTCACCAACAAGGCCGCTGGAGAGATGCGCGATCGGGTCGCCTCCCTGATCGGTGCCCGGAGCCAGGGCATGTGGGTCTCGACGTTCCACTCTGCCTGCGGGCGCATTCTGCGCCGCGAGGCCTCTCACGTCGGGCTGAAGTCGACCTTCTCGATCTACGACGCCGCCGACAGCCAACGGCTCATGTCGATGGTCATGCGTGATCTGGACCTTGATCCCAAGCGCTATCGGCCGCGCGCCTTCTCGGCGCAGGTGTCAAACCTCAAGAATGAGCTGATCGACGAGGAGACCTACGCCTCTGGGCTCGGGGAGGCCAGCCATCAGGAGCGCATGGTGGCTGAGGCTTACCGGATGTACCAGGCCCGCCTGCGTCAGGCCAACGCGATGGATTTTGACGACCTGATCATGACCACCGTCAACATTCTTCAGGCTTTCCCCGACGTCGCCGAGTACTACCACCGGCGCTTCCGCCATGTCATGGTCGATGAGTACCAGGACACCAACACCGCCCAGTACCAGCTCGTGCGTGAGCTGGTTGGACACGCAGGCAACGGCGGGCCAGGTGCCGAACCTGGCGGAACCGGCCCTGGCGTCATGGCGCCGGCCGAGCTGGCAGTGGTCGGCGACGCGGACCAGTCGATCTACGCCTTCCGCGGCGCTACGATCCGCAACATCGTCGAGTTCGAGCAGGACTACCCGAACGCGCGGACTATCCTGCTCGAGCAGAACTACCGCTCGACCCAGACCATTTTGCGTGCGGCGAACGCGGTTATCGCCAAGAACTCAGATCGTCGGCTCAAGAACCTGTGGACCGACTCCGGTGACGGTGTCAAGATCGTGGGCTATGTCGCGGACAACGAGCACGACGAGGCGGCCTTCGTCGCTCGCCAGATCGACAGCCTCGGCGATGAGCATGACGTCAAGCCCAAGGACGTGGCTGTCTTCTACCGCACCAACGCGCAGTCGCGTGCCATCGAAGAGGTCTTCGTCCGAGTCGGTCTTCCCTACAAGGTCGTTGGCGGCACGCGCTTCTACGAGCGACGAGAGGTCAAGGACGCCCTGGCGTACCTGCGGGTCATCTCCAACCCTACGGACACCGTTAACCTGCGCCGGATCCTCAACGTCCCCAAACGGGGGATCGGAGATCGAGCAGTGGCCTGTATCTCCCAGCTCGCCGAGCGCGAGCGCATTCCGTTTGTCGCCGCCTTGGGCCGCCCCCAGGACGCCGCAGGTATCGCGACGCGGTCGGTTGCTTCGATCACGGTCTTCACTGCTTTGCTCGAGGCTCTGCGAAACGTCCATGAGGGTGGTTCGGGAGTGGGGGACCTCCTGGAGGCTGTGGTCGAGCAGACCGGTTACCTCGCCGAGCTCCGGGCGAGCCAGGATCCGCAGGACCTGACCCGGGTTGAGAACCTGGCCGAGCTCGTGGCCGTCGGGCGCGAGTTCGACGAGTCGGAGCCTGCGGGCTCGTTGGAGGCCTTCCTTGAGCGAGTCTCGCTGGTGGCTGATGCCGACGAGATTCCCGATGGTTCTGATGCCGAGGCGGCCGACAACGGTGTAGTGACATTGATGACCCTTCACACCGCTAAGGGTCTGGAGTTCCCTGTCGTCTTCCTCACCGGCTTGGAGGACGGCACCTTTCCGCACATGCGCGCTCTGGGTGACAACAAGGAGCTCGAAGAGGAACGGCGCCTGGCCTACGTGGGGATTACTCGCGCCCGCGAGAGGTTGCACCTGTCCAGGGCGATCGTGCGCTCCGGATGGGGCTCGCCCCAGTACAACCCAGCGTCGCGTTTCCTTGATGAGATTCCCGCTGAGCTGATCGACTGGCAACGCACCGAGACCACCGGGATGAGGCCGTCGTCCACTCCCGCGGTGGCCACCCTGGCCGGCCGCCCAGGTGTGCGCGCTGCGGGTAATCGTCCGATGATCTCGCTGCGGTCCGGTGACCGGGTCAGCCACGACTCGTTCGGACTGGGCACGGTGGTCCGGGTGGAGGGGGAAGCCGACAAGGTCATGGCTCATGTCGACTTCGGCACCGAGACAGGAGTCAAACGACTCTTGTTGCGGTACGCCCCGCTGGAGAAGCTCTGATCGTCCGGTGAGGTCAGGTCACGACCGAGCGAGCGTGGGTGCAGAGGTGCTGATCCGGCCCTAGTACGCGATGTGGTGAGCTGTCAGCCAAGGGAGGGGATCGACGGCGATGCCGCCACCGGGGTGGATCTCCAGGTGCAGATGCGGACCCGTCGAGTGGCCTGTGTTGCCGGACAGCCCAACGATCTGAGCGGGCGCTACCACTTCGCCAACGTTGACCGAGACGCTCGACATGTGCCCGAAGTAGCTGATGGTGCCGTCCCAGTAGCGAACCTCCACCAGGATGCCGTAGCCCGACTCCGCGCCGGCATAGATCACGGTGCCGGAGGACATGGAGGCCAACGGAGTGCCCACGGGGACCGCAAAGTCCTCGCCTGCATGCAGGAGTCCCCAGCGATAGCCGAACCCGGATGTGGTCACGGGGTTCGTGATTGGCAGCCGCCAACTGTGGGCAAAGGCTGCGCGCTCAGCGTCGTCGGCCGCAGCAGCGAGTTTGCGGCGCTCATCGCTACGTGCGACCTCGGTCGCGCGGTCCACCTCTTTGAGCGCACTGGCGGCGGCCGCGGCCTGGGCATGCTCCACCTCGACGAGGTGCTCGCGCTGCGTTGCGGTGTCGGTGGTCGCTGCCCCCAGTGATGTCATTGCCGCGGCGCTCTGGCTGAAGATTTGTTTCTGGGTCTTGGGGGATGTGGCCACGGCGGCGCCCGCCGCACAGAACATGAGTGCAACCGTTGCCGCCGTGGGCAGCGCCAGACCTTTGAGGACACGACCCGGCCTAGAGGTGGTCTGGCGCCTGGGGGCGACCTCTTCACCTGCACGGTGGCGGGCCCCATGCGAGTGATCTGGCACAGGCTGAACCTCACGGGAGCGAATAACGACGAGATGAGGCTAGCGCTAGGCATCTGCCGTACCAAAATTTGACAGATCTTCGTTTCTTGCCAGAGATAATTAGCCAATATTGTCGCTCCACCAAGGCGTGTCGCGGTCTCACTACACGCCATAGCTCAGCTCGGTTTTCACCCCGTCGAAGGTCCTCTTCGGATTCAGTCTCGCGCCGTGAGCTTGGTGACGCCGGCTGTCAGCAGGCTGCCGTCAGGGTCCAGATGCGCCAGCGCGGTCGAGATCCCGTGGACCACGTCGCCGTTGATGAGCAGGCTCATGTGTCCGGTGGCGTGAATCTCGATGTTGTTAACCCTCAGGTCTGGGTGATTCATCTTCGCGTTGCGTTGGGGGAACACCAACTCGTCCAGGTCTGACCAGTAAGCCACGAACCGGGTCTTGCAGCCGGGCACGGCGGCGCCCAGCTCGCGCATGAGGGCACTGCCCGGTCGAAGCTGTCGGCACAGTTTGGAGGGCAGCGCGTAAGCGTTGAAGGTGCCTGCGTGTGGCGTCCCGAGGGTGACCAGCGTGTGGACCCGTTCGTGACCGCCGAGACGAGTCACGTAGTACCGAGCGATCAGGCCGCCGAGACTATGACCGATGACATGGACCCGCTCGTATCCCGTTTCGGCCACCAATGTCTCGACCTCTTCGGCCAGCCAGACCGCGGCGACGCGTACGTCAGAGGTCAGCGGGGAGTAGTTGACTGAGACAACTCTGCCAAAACCGCGACGGCGAAGACCCCGACGCAGCAAGGCGAAGATGGATCGGTTGTCGATCATGCCGTGCACGAGAAGTATCGGGGTGCCGGCTGCCTCGACGTCGCCGATCACCAGCCCGCGTTGGATGGGCGGCAACTCCTCCACGCCGTACCCGTGCCCCTGCATTCCTTCGGGGCCGCCGAACAGGCCGAAGGGATACATCGCCAGGTGCGTTCCGACCCAGACCAGCTCCACCGTGGCGCCGGCCACACCGGCCGGTGTGAGCAGGGCCTTCGCAGCGCTGCCTAGCAGATCGCTGCTCCCCTGGCCCGTGACTTTCAGGATGTCGCGAGCGCGCTCAAGGGCGCTGCGGCTGTTGGTGTGCAGGCTCGTGAGACGGCTGGGCCGGGCCGCCGGCTGTGAGGTCTGAGGCGTTGCACGCTCCACCATGGTTACTCGACGGTAATATCTGGGTAATTCGTTTGTCGAGAGCAACACCCGGGCAACATCTGGTGCCGCCCGGGGAGCGCGCTTGCCTAGGGTGATAACCGCCCGGTGCGCGGCGATTCTGGTCGGTGGCTATTCTGCTGCCATGAGCGAATCTCCGTTACGCATCGTGGTGGCCAAGCCTGGACTTGACGGGCATGACCGGGGCGCGAAGGTGGTTGCCCGTGCCCTGCGTGACGCCGGCATGGAGGTTGTGTACACGGGTCTGCACCAGACCCCTGAGCAGATCGTCGAAGCCGCCATTCAGGAGGATGCGGACGCCGTTGGCCTCTCGGTCCTGTCAGGGGCCCACATGACGTTGTTCGCCAAGGTCGCGGCGTTGCTCGCCGAGCGCGACGCGAAGGACATCATCGTGTTCGGCGGCGGCATTATCCCCGAGGCCGACATCCCCGAGCTTGACAAGCTGGGTGTCGCCAAGGTCTTCACCCCGGGCGCCACGACCACCGAGATCGTCGAGTGGGTAAGGGCGAACGTCTCGTCCCACTGACGTTCGTTTCCGGTGAGGTTCGTCTCATCGGGGGCACCCCGTTGAGATCACGTGTATGGCCGCCGATTACGATCCGTTCTGACGTTACCGTACGCAACGATGAGGATGAACTCGTGGATCTTTTCGAGTACCAAGCGCGCGACATGTTCGAAGCGCACGGTGTGCCGGTGCTGGCTGGCATCGTGGCCGAGACCGTTGAAGAAGCACGCGCAGCGGCAGTGACCATCGGCGCCAGCAGCGGCGGGGTCGTCGTCGTCAAGGCGCAGGTCAAGGTTGGTGGTCGTGGCAAGGCCGGTGGTGTGAAGGTCGCCAAGTCTGCCGACGAGGCCGCCGAGGCCGCTGCTGCGATTCTTGGTATGGATATCAAGGGCCACACAGTCCGCAAGGTGATGATCGCCGCGGGCGCGCAGATCGAACAGGAGTACTACTTCTCGGTTCTGCTCGATCGCGCCAACCGTTCCTACTTGGCGATGGCCAGCAAGGATGGCGGCGTGGAGATCGAGGTACTCGCGGTCGAGCGTCCCGAGGCCCTCGCCCGGATCCCCGTCGACCCGATCATCGGCATAGACGCTGCCAAGGCCCAGGAGATCGTCGAGGCGGCGAAATTTGACGAGGACGTCAAGGGTCAGATCGCCGAAGCCATCCAGAAACTGTGGGCCGTCTACCGTGACGAGGACGCCACCCTGGTCGAGGTCAACCCCCTGGTCAAGACCACCGACGGAAGGATTGTTGCCCTCGACGGCAAGGTCACACTCGACGACAACGCCGGCTTCCGTCACCCCGACCACGCGGCGCTGGAGGACAAGGCTTCGGCTGACCCTCTGGAGGCGGCGGCCAAGGCCAAGAACCTCAACTACGTCAAGCTCGATGGCTCGGTGGGCATCATCGGCAACGGCGCGGGTCTGATGATGTCAACACTCGATTGCGTTGCCTATGCCGGCCAGGAGTTCGGCGGGCCAGGCAACCATCCCGAGCCCGCTAACTTCCTGGACATTGGCGGCGGTGCCTCCGCTGAGGTGATGACCGACGGTCTGCACATCATCCTGGGCGACAAGCAGGTCAAGTCGGTGTTCGTCAATGTCTTTGGCGGGATCACCTCGTGCGATGCGGTTGCCAACGGCATTGTGGGTGCCCTCAACCTGCTGGGTAACGAGGCCACCAAGCCTTTGGTCGTCCGGCTGGACGGCAACAACGTGGACGAAGGTCGCCGCATCCTTGCCGAGGCCGCGAATCCACTGGTGACGGTGGAAGAGACCATGGACGGCGCGGCCCGCAAGGCCGCCGAGCTGGCTTCGGCCGCTAACAAGAACTGAAAGGCGGCAATCACCGTGGCTATTTTTCTCACTGCAGACTCCAAGGTCATCGTTCAGGGCATGACCGGCTCCGAGGGTCAGAAGCACACCCAGCTCATGCTGGCGGCGGGCACCACCATCGTCGGCGGGGTTACCCCCGGCAAGGGGGGGCAGAAGGTCGAGTTCAACTCCGGTGTCTTCGTGCCGGTATTCGGCTCGGTGGCTGACGCCGTCGAGGCAACTGGTGCCGACGTCTCGGTCGTCTTCGTCCCGGCTAAGTTCACCAAGGCCGCCGTGATTGAGGCCATTGACGCCAAGATCCCGCTCGTTGTCGTCATCACCGAAGGTGTCGCGGTCAAGGACAGTGCGGAGTTCTGGACCTACGCCCGGCAGGCTGGCACCACGCGAATCATCGGCCCGAACTGCCCTGGAGTAATCAGCCCCGGAGCCTCGAACGCCGGGATCATCCCGGCTTCGATCGCGGGTGCCGGTCGCATCGGCCTGGTCTCCAAGTCGGGAACGCTGACCTACCAGATGATCTATGAGCTGCGGGACTTCGGTTTTTCCACGGCCGTTGGCATCGGCGGTGACCCGATCATCGGGACCACCCACATCGACTGCCTTGAGGCGTTCCAGAACGACCCCGACACTGATGCGATCGTCATGATCGGCGAAATCGGCGGTGACGCCGAGGAGCGGGCCGCGGCATACATCAAGGAGCACGTCACCAAACCCGTCGTTGCCTACGTCGCGGGCTTCACGGCCCCCGAGGGCAAGACCATGGGTCACGCAGGCGCCATCGTGTCCGGTTCCTCGGGCACCGCGGCTGCCAAGAAAGAGGCCCTCGAGGCAGCCGGAGTCAAGGTCGGCAAGACACCGTCAGCCACCGCTGACCTGATGCGCGAGGTCATGAAGAACCTGGGCTGACCCTTACCGCGGCGACGGGGATAGGTCTTCACGGGGATCTGTGGTTTGACCACCCGCCAGGCCATGGCGGTCGCCGGCTCAGGTGCTCTGTGGATGGGGTTACTGGCTGTGCCCGAGGCGAACGTCGAGTCCACTGCCCGTCGGTAGCGCTCGCGTGCGGGAACGACCCCAGCCGAGCTCACCACCGTGTGGCAGGTCGTCGGGCACGGTCCGGGCGTGGGCTGGGGATGACCGCAGGCTCGAGCACCTGCACCGCCGTTCCCAGGCGACCCGGTGCCCGCGCTCAGCTGGCATCGCTGCGGCGGCTGCCCCTTGCGGTGACTGACCCGGGCCGTCCCCGGCCACCACCAGCACATCGCGCAAGCCTGCAACGCCGCCGATGCGGTGATCGCCGCAGGAAGGTCAGCTGCCTGGCTCAGGTTCGCCGATGGCGCCTGGTCGCTGTGGTTGTTGACCCGCTGCAGGAGGCGGCAGCTGACACCACGGGTGCGGCGCCGCGGATGCCCATGGGTCAAACGCCGCTGGTGTTCATCCTGGACTCCCCAGTGGCAGCGGCCCACCGTTGATCATCATCAGCCGCAGACACGTCATGACTGTGCCCACGGCACTGATCGGGTCAACTGATACCTTCCACAAAAGGGACATTTCGCGCGTGCTGCGGTCCCGTTAGCACCACGAGACGAGTGTGATGCGGCAACGTTTCACGCGGCACGTCGCCCTGCTGGGCACCGTCGCTCTGAGCCTGAGCGCCTGCACGTTTGCCGCCGCCGATGGGGTGGGCAAGGCCAGTAGCCCGTCACGGTCCTCTGGCCTGGCCTGGCCAGCACGGCACCCACGGCAGCGGCGGCCTACCAGCTGATGCGCACCAGCGGGGCATCGGCGATGAGCGTCCATATCACCGGAACCTACGCCGACATGGGGCAGCAGGTTCAGCTTGACGTCGCTAGCGACAGCGCCGGGACAACGATGAGGATGCTGGTCAACTTCGGAAGCGGCGTGATCGAGATCCTCAAGGTCAACAACGACTTCTACCTCAAGGCCGATGCGGCGTACTGGACGAGGTTGGACGGCTCCGCGGCGATTACCACGTCGGCCGCCGGCAAGTACGTCAAGGTCCCGGCCGGGTCGGCCGCCGGCATGGGCGACTTCCGGGTGGGCACGCTACTGGACCAGGTCCTCGCCGAAGGCATATCGGCGCCCAACCAGCTCCAGCACGGTCCAGACGACCGTTGTCGATGGGGTCCCTGCCTACCTCCTGACAGCCAAGACTGGTGACGTCAAGTTCTACGTCTCTGCCAACGACCAGGGGGGCGCCTCCTGCGCGCAGAGAGCCCCAAAGGCGGCACGATGGACTTCGCCCAATGGGACTCAGTGGTGCTCACGAGCCCGCCGGCGGCGGACCAGCTGGCCATGATTGCGGGTCTGTAGCCTCGCCCTGCAGTTCTCTTGGGCACAATCTCGGCGCGGACGGCGCGCCCTTGACGTCCTGCGNCCGTCAGCGGCGAACATGGAGGCCTGATGAGTCTGTTCGATCGTGTTCGCTCCGCCCCGATAGAGGCCCCACCCGCCTCTGCGCTTACCGGCGTCCCCCTGCGACTGGGCGCAGCGCTGGCGGGTGCGACTGCGGCCCTGGTCTCGATGATGCTCATGGTGCTGCCCGTGCTCCTAGCGTGGGTTTCCAGCCCGCAGAGCTCCGTGCCCTGGCCACGGGCGCTGTCGGTCGGTTCCTGCATCTGGTTGCTGGCTAACGGAGTACAGCTGAGCTCCGGTCCCGCCGCCATCTCGTTGATGCCGATGTTGCTCACCACGATCCCGCTGTTTGTGGCCACTGTCTCGGCTCGCCGGATACTCAGCCAGCTCGACGACCAGCGCCCGCCCCGACTGGGCAGATGGGCGTACATACGACGCGACGTGGTTGAGGCCAGTGGTGGCTTCACCTTGGGGTATGCCGCCGTCGGACTTGTGGCGGCTCTTGCTACCGCCGGTGATCCCCTCCACGCCTCGGTGCTGGGATCCGTCATGGGAACGGCGGTAGTAGGGGCGGCCTCGGCGATGATTGCCCTCCTGCGGGAGTTCGGCAGCCAGATCGGTTCGGTGGCACCCGAGTTCGCCGGGTGGTTGGACTCCAGGGTGCCGATACACCTGCGGCGGGCCATCCGCCCAGGGTTGTGGGGAGTATTCGCCATCTTCGGCGCAGGAGTGGCCCTGACCCTCGTGATGGTCGTGTTCCATCTGGGTCGGATAGGCCGGCTCTACGACGCCCTGGGCGCCGATCCCGTCGGCATCGTCCTGCTCAGCCTCGGTCAGCTGATGGTCCTGCCCAACGTCGGTCTCTGGGCTGCCTCCTGGACAGCGGGCGCTGGCTTCAGCCTCGGCCAGGGCACCGCCATCACCTGGTCGCACTCCAACCCAGGTCTGCTCCCGCTGGTCCCCGGCCTGGGCGCCATCCCGGCCCCCGGCCCGTTATTTACCGGTCTGTGGCTCAGTGCCCTTATCCCGGTCGCCGCCGGAGCTCTGGTCGGCTGGCGGGCCCTGCACGTGGTGGCCAGGCTCTCATCCTGGCGGGCCAAGGCCGAGACCGCCGGATGGGCATGTCTGATCGCTGCCCTGGTCCTGACATTGGCGTGCTCGCTGGCCGGGGGGTCAGTAGGTGCCGCCCGGCTCACAGGGTTGGGGGCGCCCTCCCTTGCCTTCGGGGCCATGGTGCTGGGGGAGCTGCTCGTCGGAGCGAGCGCTGTCGTTGGCCTCAGCCACCTGCGTGCTTCCCGCACCTGAGGACCTCACCCGAGATCGAGTCGAGACTGCAGCCGAAGCGTGCGCCGCGGTCCGGCGCGGCAACCGCCGTGTTGGTCCCGCTGGTGGCGTCCCGAAGCCCCTTTGTCCACGAGGCGACCGACTCGACTCCGGCCCACAGCGTCGGGATCACGGTGCGGATGTTAACGCACGCCGCGCTGGAGACGGTCAGAGCGACAAGCAGCAACACGACCGACCCTCGTGCAGTGTGCCAGCCAGCGGCAGAACCGATGACGGAGCAGGCGAGGCCACAGCGTGCTCCTGGCATGGGACGGTGGGCGGAGCAGGCGCGAGGTCCGATATTGTCTCCCAACGTGACGAGAATATGACGGAGACCGGGTCGACGACCGGCTCGATCGTGGTCCTTGTCTCAGGCGGTGGTACTAACCTGCAGGCGCTCATCGACGCCACGGCCGATCCGAACTACGGCGTTCGCATCGCGGCGGTCGGAGCTGATCGAGACGACGTCGAGGGCCTGGCCCGCGCGCGGCATGCGGGCATCCCCACCTTTGTCTGTCGGGTCGCCGACTTCCCGACGCGCCAGGAATGGGACGTGGCGCTCACATCACAGGTAGCGGTGTACCACCCCCGACTGGTGGTTCTGGCCGGCTTCATGAAGCTAACCGGCGAAGCCTTCCTGCGCCAGTTCGGTGGACGCACCGTCAACACTCACCCGGCGCTCTTACCCTCCTTCCCCGGCATCAAGGGTCCGAAGGATGCGCTTGACTATGGCGTGAAAGTTACCGGCTGCACGTTGTTTGTCGTGGACGCCGGCATCGACACCGGTCCGATCGTGGCCCAGAGCGTTGTCAACGTCCAGGACGGCGACACGGTCGAGACCCTGCACGAACGCATCAAGACTGCCGAGCGCCAGATGCTCGTCGACTGCGTGGGCCGGATGGTCCGCAATGGTTACTCCGTCACAGAACGAAAGGTCACCATCTCGTGAGCGAGTCGAATGCTGCCGGAAAGCGTGTCGTCCGCCGGGCACTGATCTCTGTCTACGACAAGGCAGGGTTGGAGGTGCTGGCCAAGGGCTTGCATGAGGCAGGAGTCGGGCTGGTCTCGACAGGCTCAACTGCCGCGCGGATCGCCGACGCCGGCGTCCCGGTGATGCGCGTTGAGGATCTCACCGGTTTTCCGGAGATCCTGGACGGGCGGGTCAAGACCTTGCACCCCACCATTCATGCCGGGATCCTGGCTGACACGGGCAACCCTGACCACGTGGCGCAGCTGACCGATCTCGGCATCGACCCGTTCGACCTGGTCGTCTCCAACCTCTACCCCTTCACGGACACGGTCAGTTCCCTTGCATCCGAGCAGGAGTGCATCGAGCAGATCGACATCGGGGGACCCTCGATGATGCGGGCCGCGGCCAAGAACCATGCCAGTGTCGCGATCGTGACCAACCCCTCCGAATACGGCTCGGTNCTGGTTGCCGTGCGCGGCGGCGGTTTCACACTGAGCCAGCGCAAGACCCTTGCGGCGGAGGCGTTTGTGCACACGGCAAGCTACGACTTCGCCGTCGCTAGCTGGATGGGCAGCGTGCTCACCGACACCAGTGACGGCACCGGGTTTCCTGCGTGGGTGGGCGCGACCTGGACACGGGCGAAAGTCCTTCGCTATGGCGAGAACCCGCACCAGAAGGCGGCGCTCTACGCCCACTGGCGCCCCGGAATCGCCACGGCAGAGCAGCTCCATGGCAAGGAGATGTCCTACAACAACTTCATCGACGCCGATGCCGCCCAGCGCGCCGCGTACGACCACAGTGAACCGGCAGTGGCCATCATCAAGCACGCCAACCCCTGCGGGATCGCGATTGGCGCCGACATCGCCCAGGCGTATCGGCTGGCGCACGCGTGCGACCCGCAGTCCGCTTTTGGCGGAGTCATCGCGACCAACCGTCTCGTGACAGCGGCAATGGCAGAGCAAGTCGCCGGCGTCTTCACCGAAGTCGTCGTGGCCCCGGGGTACGAGCCCGAGGCGCTCGAGATCCTCCAGCGCAAGCAGGCAATTCGCCTGTTGAAGCTGCCCATGGGCATGGACCGCGGTGACCAGGTTGACTTCCGTGCCGTCAGCGGCGGCGTCCTGATGCAGACGCGCGACAAGATTGATGCAGAGGTCCCCGGAGATACCGGCGGTGACGACCCGTCGCGCTGGACGCTGGTCTGTGGCGATGCTGCCGATGCCGCAATGCTGGCCGACCTGGACTTTGCCTGGCGGGCCATTCGCGCCGTCAAGTCCAACGCCATCCTGCTCGTCAAGGGCGGCGCCAGCGTCGGGGTAGGGATGGGCCAGGTTAACCGCGTGGACTCGTGTCATCTGGCGGTCACCCGGGCCGGCGTGGATCGTGCTGCGGGCTCGGTGGCGGCCTCGGATGCCTTCTTCCCGTTCGCCGATGGGCTCCAGGTGCTGTTGGACGCCGGCGTTCGGGCCGTCGTTGCCCCCGGCGGGTCTATCCGCGACCCTGAGGTTATTCAGGCCGCTACCGCAGCCGGCATCACCATGTACTTCACCGGCACCCGCCACTTCGCGCACTGAGCGGCACGGTAGCGCACGCAGGTTGCGCCTGAGCCGTTGGCGATCTGGCCACCGTGACCGCACGGCGGCGGCAGGCACGTTCGGTGCTGCGTGCCCGGGCGTGAGCCATCCCAGGCGGAGGCACCCCGCGGGGTATGTCGGCCGGCGCACGACTGCCCCGAGCTGCCTGTCCAGCCCAGCGTGCCCCAGGCTGGCACGGATTCCGTGAGGATCCGACAAAGTCTGGCGCGGCCGGGGACCGGCACGGCCTGGCGGTATCACCTTGTGGAAGGATTCAGGACATGACGGCGCAGATCTTGGATGGCAGGGCGACCCTTGCAGCGATTAAGGACGAGCTCAAAAGCCGGATAGCGGCACTGGCAGAGCGCGGCGTCGTTCCCGGCCTGGGGACCATCCGAGTTGGCGAGGATCCGGGCACGCGGTGGTATGTCAATGCCAAGCACAAGGACTGCGCCGAGGTAGGCATCGCCAGCATTCGACACGACCTTCCGGCGGGCGCAACCCAGTCTGAGGTCGAGGCCATCGTCGATCAGCTCAACTCCGACCCCGCGTGCACGGGTTACCTCGTGCAGCAGCCCACCGGACTGGACGAGTTCGCTCTCCTTTCCCGGGTGGATCCGAGCAAGGATGTGGATGGGCTGCACCCGTACAACCTGGGGTGTCTCGTCCTCGGGCAGGCAGCGCCGCTGCCGTGCACCCCGGTCGGCATCATCGAGCTCCTTCGCCGCTACGGCGTCTTGATCGCCGGCGCCCATGTTGTGGTCATCGGCCGCGGTCTGACGGTCGGTCGACCCCTCGGTCTGCTGCTCACTCGGCGCACTGAGAACGCCACCGTCACCTTGTGCCATACGGGGACCCGAGATCTTGCCCACCATGTCGCCCGCGCAGACATCGTCGTTGCAGCCGCCGGGGTAGCCGGAATCATCCGGGCGGACATGGTCAAGCCCGGAGCAGCGGTCATCGACGTGGGCGTGAGCCGGCAGGCAGGCGAGGCAGGCAGGTCGACAGTGGTGGGCGACGTTGACCCGGATGTCGCTCACGTTGCCGGCTGGCTGACCCCCAACCCCGGCGGTGTGGGGCCGATGACGCGCGCCATGCTGCTCACCAACGTTGTCCAGGCCGCCGAGCGTGCGGTCGGCATGTGACCTCTGCCCGTTTTGGTGCCCTGTGGCTGGTCGCCGCCGGCCTGATCTCGGGTCTGACGGTGATCGCCGTGGGACACGTACGCGCGGGCGGGCTCATTCTCGCCGGCACAGTGTTTGGCGCAGCCCTGATCAGGTTGGCTCTGCCATCATCGCGCGCCGGTGGGCTGGTCGTGCGTTCTCGCCTGGTCGACGTGTTGTTCCTGCTCGGGATGGCCGCAGCGCTGTTCATCATCGTCATCGCCCTGGATCTGCGACCACGGGGCTGAGCCGGACCACTGCGCGCCGGCGATGTGCACGCCCGAGCCACCGGGAACGTCAAAGGCAGTTGCCGCCCAGCACGAGGTGCTGAGCGGCAGCTGCCTTTGAGGAGTGGGCCTTCGGTCTATTTGATCAGACCAAGAGAGCGGACCGCGTCGCGCTCCTCGGCCAGCTCGGCCGTTGACGCGTCGATGCGGGCGCGGGAGAAGGCGTCGATCTCCAGGCCCTGGACGATCTCGTAGTCGCCGTCCTTGGTGGTCACCGGGAAGGATGAGATCAGGCCCTCGGGGACCCCGTAGGAGCCGTCGGAGACGACGGCCATGGAGAGCCAGTCATCAACGGTGGAGCCAAGCATCCAGTCGCGGGCGTTGTCTACGGTCGCCGACGCGGCCGACGCGGCCGAGGACGAGCCGCGTGCCGCGATGATGGCCGCACCGCGCTTCTGGACGGTCGGGATGAAGTCGGCCTCAAGCCAGGTCTGGTCGTTGACCAGCTGAGCAGCATTCTGGCCGTTGACCTCCGCGTGGAAGATGTCCGGGTACTGCGTTGCGGAGTGGTTGCCCCAGATCGTCATCTTGCGGATGTCCGTGACGCTGACACCGGTCTTGGCAGCCAGCTGTGCCAGTGCGCGGTTATGGTCGAGGCGGGTCAGTGCCGAGAAGCGCTCGCGGGGGATGTCGGGCGCGTTGGTCATCGCGATCAGGGCGTTGGTGTTGGCCGGGTTGCCGGTCACCGTGATGCGGACATCATCGGCGGCGTGGGCGTTGAGGGCCTTGCCCTGAACCGTAAAGATCGCGCCGTTCGCCTCGAGCAGGTCGCTTCGTTCCATGCCCGGGCCGCGTGGACGCGCGCCGACGAGCAGGGCGAGGTTGACGCCTTCGAAGATGGTGTTCGGGTCGTCGCCGATCTGGACACCGGCAAGCGTCGGGAAGGCGCAGTCGTCGAGCTCCATGACGACTCCCTCGAGCGCCTTCAGCGCCGGGGCGATCTCGAGCAGCCGAAGCTCCACGGGAGTGTCCCGGCCGAAGAGCGCACCACTGGCGATATGGAAGAGCAGGCTGTAGCCGATCTGGCCTGCGGCGCCGGTGACGGCGACTTTGACTGGAGAAGTGCTCACTGCGTTGTGCCCCTTTGGCTTGCGCCCCTTCGGGCGGAGAGTGTTGTCAGTCGACGTTAGCAGCGACCCTTCCGGCTCTTGTCAGGTGCNGTGATATGAACGCTCTATCTGGTGGCTGGCTGCGGCGCGCGGGTCAGATACAAAGTATCTTGATGTCAAGGTAATCTGGGGGTCAGTTCAGCGAAGTAACCAGCGGTCGAACCGAGGAGCCACACGCATGAGCAAGATCAAGGTGCAGAACCCGATCGTCGAGCTCGACGGCGATGAGATGACCCGGATCATCTGGCAGTTCATCAAGGACCGCCTGATCCACCCCTACCTGGACGTCGACATCAAGTACTACGACCTGTCGATCCAGAAGCGCGATGAGACCGATGACCAGATCACGGTCGACTCGGCGAACGCCATCAAGAAGTACGGGGTCGGCGTCAAGTGCGCAACCATCACCCCTGACGAGGCCCGAGTCACGGAGTTCGGCCTGAAGAAGATGTGGCCCTCGCCCAACGGCACGGTGCGTAACATTTTGGGTGGCACCATCTTCCGTGAGCCCATCGTCATCAGCAACATCCCGCGGCTCGTGCCGGGCTGGACCAAGCCGATTATCATCGGCCGTCACGCTTTCGGCGACCAGTACAAGGCGACCAACTTCAAGGTTCCCGGCGCAGGCAAGGTCACCATCTCCTGGCACCCCACCGACTCCTCGGCGTTCGAGCCCATCGAGCTTGATGTCGTGGACATCCCCGAGGAAGGGGGTGTGGTGATGGGCATGTACAACTTCAACAAGTCCATCGAGGACTTCGCCCGCGCATCGCTGAACTATGGCCTTGAGCGCAAGTACCCGGTCTACCTCTCGACCAAGAACACCATCCTCAAGGCCTATGACGGCGCCTTCAAGGACATCTTCCAGGCAGTGTTCGACGCCGAGTTCAAGGACCTGTACGAGGCCGCCGGGCTGACCTACGAGCACCGTCTGATCGACGACATGGTGGCAGCGTGCATGAAGTGGGAGGGCGGGTACGTCTGGGCCTGCAAGAACTACGACGGTGACGTGCAGTCCGACACGGTGGCGCAGGGTTATGGCTCGCTGGGCCTGATGACGTCCGTGCTGATGACCCCCGACGGTTCGATCGCCCTGGCCGAGGCGGCGCACGGCACAGTGACTCGTCACTTCCGCCAGCATGAGCTGGGCAAGCCGACCTCCACCAACCCCGTCGCCTCGATCTACGCGTGGACCGGCGGCCTCAAGCACCGCGGCAAGCTCGACGGGACCCCCGAGGTGACGGCCTTTGCCGAGACCCTGGAACGTGTGTGCGTCCAGACCGTCGAGGAGGGCAAGATGACCAAGGACCTCGCCCTTCTGGTCGGCCCGGACCAAGTATGGCTGACCACCGAGCAGTTCCTGGCTGCAATTGACGAAAACCTCGCGGCGGCGCTGGCCTGATCCGAGGGGCCGGCGACTGGCGGTTCCCGCTGGGGACATGTCGTTGCGTCGATTGAGCTGATTTGTTCTCGGCTGTTCGGTCACCTTTGGTGACCGGACAGTCGAGATGAGCCCCGAAACCGCTATGTGCTCGGGCGCTCGCTGTGACCGTTGAAGCATGAACAGTGGACCAAAGACCGTAGCCCATCGTCTCGGTGGCGTCGTGGTGACCCTTCTCGCCCTTGGCCCAGCAGTTCTCGGGGCGGCCCCCGCAGCGCAGGCGGCCGCCCCTGGCCCAGCTACCGTCGCCGCATACCAGGCCCGGGTGGTCTACTGGATCAACAACCAGCGGGCCGCGTACGGCCGCGGCCGACTCTCGTGGGGCTGGTGCCCCCAGGTGTTCGCTGACAACTGGGCTATCCACCTGGCTCGCACCGGTACTTTCTACCACCAGTCGATGTACCCGATCCTGCGGTGCCAAGGGGCAACCGTAGCCGCCGAGAACCTGGCGCGCGGCAATGTTGGCGCAAGCGCCATTGTGGCGGCCTGGATGGCTTCCCCCGGGCACCGCGCCAACATCCTGGACGGCAGACTGAACCGGATCGGCGTTCATGCGGTCTATGCCGGAGGCCAATGGGTGGTTGCGGCGGACTTCACCCGTCAGTAGCACCATCTCGCATCTGGGGGGCGCGCCGGTGCTGTGATCGGGCGGCTCTGAAGGACGTAGGCCGTCACGACCCGTTGATTGTGAGTGGTCGGGGATCGTCCAGGGCGCCCCCGCGGGCGCACCCCAGTTACGCACGGGACACAATGGCCCTTATGTGTGCGCAGGCGATCTCCGAGACCACCCGCAAGCCGCGTCTGTTGTCCGGTATGCAGCCGACCGGCTCGCTGCACCTGGGCAACTATCTCGGCGCCCTGGTCAACTGGGTGCAGATGCAGCAGACACACGATGCGTTCTATGTCGTGGTGGACCTGCACGCGCTCACGGTAGAGGTTGCCCCCGCCACGCTGCGCGACCGCACCCGGGCCACCGCTGCGCAGTACCTCGCAGCCGGGGTTGACCCCGCTCGGTCGACCCTCTTCGTCCAGAGCCATATCGGCGAGCACGCCCAGCTGGCCTGGGTTCTTTCCTGTCTGACGGGCTTTGGTGAGGCCAGCCGGATGACACAGTTCAAGGACAAGTCAGGCAAAAACGGCGCCGAGGGCACGACCGTCGGGCTGTTCACATATCCGGTGCTGATGGCGGCGGATATCCTGCTCTATGACGCGGATCAGGTTCCGGTTGGCGAGGACCAGCGTCAGCACCTCGAGCTGACCCGCGATCTCGCTGGGCGGTTTAACAGCCGCTTCGGCACGACGTTTACCGTCCCCGAGCCGCATATCGTCAAGGCGACTGCCAAGATCTACGACCTTCAGAGTCCGACGTCCAAGATGAGCAAGTCCGCTGTCAGCCAGAGCGGGGTGATCGACATGCTCGAGGATCCCCAGACCATCGCCAAACGGATCAGGTCAGCGGTCACGGACGCAGGCCGTGAGATCCACTTCGACGAGGAGCACAAGCCGGGGGTCTCCAACCTCCTGCGCATCTTCAGCGCACTGTCGGGGCGCTCGATCCCGTCACTGGAGATTGACTACGAGGGCAAGGGGTACGGCGACCTGAAGAAGGACGTCGCAGAGATCGTCGTTGACACCGCGACGCCATATCGCAATCGCACCCTCGCCCTGCTGGCTGACCCTGCCGAGCTCGACCGCATCCTCGCCGAAGGTGCCGAGAGGGCCCGCGATGTGGCCAGCGCCACCTTGGCCAGAGTCTATGACCGTATCGGCTTCCTGCCGAGCAAGCGGTAGTCGCGTGAAGATGATCAGCGTCTCTATTGCTGTCCCAGCGCCGTACGCTGGCGAGCTGCAACGGCTGCGCGCCTCCTTCGGTGATCCATCGGCCAGGTCTATCCCGACCCATGTCACGCTGCTGTCGCCGACGGAGATCGCCGATGAGGACAGCTCGGAGATCCACGAGCATCTCCAGCGTGTGGCTGACATGCAGCAGCCCTTCACCATGTTGTTGCGAAGCACCGGCACGTTCCGCCCGATCTCCCCGGTCGTTTTCGTCCAGGTGGCAGGTGGCATCAGTGCGTGTGAGCGGATTGAGCAGGCGATCCGCACCGGGCCGTTGAAACGGGACGTCCAGTTCTACTACCACCCGCACGTCACGATCGCCCACAACGTCGATGATGAGGCAATGGACCGTGCATTCAACGAGCTGGCCCCCTTCGAATGCTCATTCCAGGTCAGCGCATTTGACTTGTTCGAGCACGGAGACGATCTTGTCTGGCGCCCGGTGGGCACCTTCGGCTTTGGTGCGGGACTGACGAACGACTCCCGCCGCTTGCCATGAGTGCGCGATCGCGCGGCGGGGATGAATCCGGGTCAGTGGCGTCGCCTGGAGATCTTGCGCCGTGAAAAGGACCCGACCCAGGCCAGTATCCCGATCCCGCCGGTCATGGCGATCCAGGGCTGGGACGAAGGCGGCGCAGCCGTCCTGCCCAGGGCAGCCATCGCCAGCGACTGTGTATGAGCGCCTGCCACCAGGGTTGGCTTGGGCATGACCGGATCGCCCGGATCGACCAGTGCGCCGATCGGGGCCCATGACGGCCCTGAGGCGAAGGCCCACCCCAACAGTGCCGCAGCCGGCTTTGCAGGGGCAGGAATCGCCAGCGGCTGGGGGCGAGCACCTGCCGCCAGAGTTGGCTTGGGCATGACGGGATCGCCGGGATCCACCAGTGCGCCGATCGGGGCCACGGCGGGACCGTAGGCGAAGGCCCAGTCCAGCAACGCCGCGGCGGGATGCCAGCTTCCGTCGGGGCTGGCCATCTCGGTCAGCAGGTACGTCTTGCCAGCCCGCGTGGCCGCCTCGATGTAGGTGAACTTCGCCGCGACCGTGTAGCCGTTCTTGATGCCGATCGCGCCCCGGTAGTTGAAAAGCAGGGTGTTGTGGTTAGCCATCTGGAAACCTGGCTTTGGCGTGCCGTCGGCGGTGGTGCCGCCGGGCAACGATGTCTGCCTGGTACGGACATAGCCTCGGAAGTCGGGCAGTTTCATCGCTGCGCGACCGATCAGGGCCAGGTCGTATGCGCTGCTGTGCTGGCCGGCCTGGTCCAGGCCGCTGGGGTCCTTGGCCACGGTGTCGGAGGCATGAAGATCTTGCGCGATGGCATTCATCTCTTGCACGGTCACGGCCATGCTCTGGTTCGCGCGGGCGAGAGNGTTCGCGGCATCGTTGCCCGAGGTGATTAACATGCCTTGTAAGAGGGTGCCGACACNGTATGAGGTGCCGGCCAGGAGGCCGACGCGGGTCCCGTCGACGTTCACGTCTTCGGGTTTGACCCGTATCTTCGTCTTCGCGTCCAGCAGCGGGATCACGGTCAGGGCGGTGAGTGTCTTGAGCGTGCTCGCCGGTAGGCGCCGGGCGTGTGGAGCCTTGGCAGCCAAGACCTGCCCGGTGTCCATGTCGGCGAGCAGGTAGGACGCGCCCGGCATCGTGGGCGGAGGCGGTATGCCCGCCCTGAGGTTGACGATGACCCCTGATCTGGTCAGCTGGGGGCCACCGACAGGGTCTTCGGCTGAGCCTGCGAAGGAAGGTCCGGCCACCCAGCATGCGCCAGCCGCGGTGAGCGTCAGGCTCATCGCGAGGACGCGTGCACAAGACGAACGTGAGAACATCGCAGAGGTGACTCTAATGGATCGTGGTGGTCCAAAGGTGACTCCGTTGCGACGATTTGCGGGCATCGCCTGTACCGTCTGCGGCATGGCTGAAGGCGCAGGAACCATCACACGGACCACGGGCACATGACGGCGATTTCACCCGAGGGGGACCCCTGGGCAATTGACGGTTTGTGGGCGGTCATTCCTGCGGGAGGTGCGGGAACCCGACTCTGGCCGTTGTCGCGCTCGGCGTCGCCGAAGTTCCTGCACGACATGACCGGTGGCGGAAGCTCTCTTCTGCAGGCGACGTGGGACCGGCTCAAGCCGCTGTGCGGTGAGCACATCATGGTCGTCACCGGCGCCCTGCACGAGGCGGCCGTGCACGTGCAACTCCCCGAGCTGGCATCGGGCAACCTCGTGGCAGAGCCCTCACCGAGGGGCTCGATGGCCGCAATCGGGCTTGCCGCGGCGATCCTTGAGCGCCGTGACCCCGATGCCGTCATCGGCTCCTTCGCCGCGGACCACATCATCGACCAGCCGCAGGTTTTCGCCGGCTGCGTCCGGGAGGCGGTCACGATCGCGCGGGCCGGCTATGTCGTGACCATCGGCATCCAACCTACTTTCCCGGCGACCGGATTTGGCTACATCCGGGTCGGCGACCCTCTGGCGATCCCGGGTGCTCCCCATGGTCGGCAGGTCAGGTCCTTCGTAGAGAAGCCTAACGAGGCGACGGCGCAGGGATTCCTGGACACTGGCGAATACCACTGGAACGCAGGTATGTTCGTCGTGCGGGCCACAGTGCTGCTCGATTTGCTGGCCGAGTTCCATCCCGCCCTGGCTACCGGGCTGCGTGAGATCGCCGCGGAGCCAGCGCGGCTGGCTCAGCTGTGGCCGGGGCTGCCCAATATGGCCATCGACACCGCGGTGGCCGAGCCGGCCGCGGCGGCGGGTCGCGTTGCCGTCGTGCCAGGGCCGTTCACCTGGGATGACGTGGGCGACTTCGCCTCTTTGGGCTCCCTCTTGCCCGACGTCTCGGCGGTCAGTGGGCTGAAGGTCCTCGGGGACCTCGATCTTGTGCTGGCCGCGGATACGACCGGTGTCGTCGTCCCCGGCTCAGGGCGAACCGTCGCCGTGCTCGGCCTGGACGACATCGTGGTGGTCGACACCCCGGACGCCGTTCTGGTCACCACGCGTGCGCGCGCCCAGGACGTCAAAGCCCTCGTGGACCTGCTCAAGGCCTCCGGTCGCGCGGACCTGACCTGACCTGACCCTGTCTGGCTTGGGCTACCCTGCCCCACCTGGGCTGAGCCGGTTCACTAGGCTGGTAGTCATGGCTGAAACCCCGGTTGCGCGCAGTGAGTCTGATCTACCGATCGCTCAGGTATATGACGAGTCGGCGCTTGACGGCTTCGACGCCGCCCAGCGTCTGGGGTCCCCCGGGAAGTTCCCTTTCACCCGTGGGGTTTACCCGACGATGTACACGGGCCGGCCGTGGACGATGCGCCAGTATGCGGGCTTCGGGAACGCCAAGGAGTCCAATGAGCGCTACCTCCAGCTCGTCAAGGCTGGCACCGGTGGCCTCTCGGTGGCCTTCGACCTGCCCACCCAGATGGGTTATGACTCCGACGAGTCGATCGCCAGCGGTGAGGTCGGCAAGGTCGGGGTAGCGATCGACTCCCTGGATGACATGCGTACCCTGTTCGCGGGGTTGCCGCTGGACAAGGTCAGCACGTCGATGACGATCAATGCGCCAGCTGCGACGCTGCTGCTGATGTACCAGCTGGCGGCCGAGCACGAGGGCATCGCCGGCACGGCGCTGACCGGCACGATCCAGAACGACGTGCTCAAGGAGTACATCGCACGGGGCACGTACATCTACCCGCCGAAGCAGTCGCTGCGCCTGATCAGCGACATCTTCTCCTACTGCCACAAGGAGCTCCCGCGGTGGAACACGATCTCCATCTCCGGGTACCACATGGCCGAGGCCGGTGCCACCCCTGCGCAGGAGATCGCGTTCACCCTGGCGAACGCCAAGGAGTACGTACGCACCGCGCTGGCCGCAGGCCTGGACATCGACGACTTTGCCCCGCGCCTGTCCTTCTTCTTCGTGGCCCGCACGACGCTGCTGGAGGAGGTCGCCAAGTTCCGGGCGGCGCGTCGGATCTGGGCGCACATCATGGCCGACGAGTTCGGGGCTAAGAACCCCAAGTCCCAGATGCTGCGCTTCCACACCCAGACTGCCGGGGTGCAGCTGACCGCACAGCAGCCCGAGGTCAACATGGTGCGGGTGGCGCTGCAGGGCCTGGGCGCCGTTCTGGGAGGCACCCAGTCGCTGCACACCAACTCCTTTGACGAGGCCCTGGCCCTGCCAAGCCAGAAGGCCGCGCGCCTTGCGCTGCGCACCCAGCAGGTCATCGCTTTTGAGACCGACGTCTGTAAGACCGTTGACCCCTTCGCGGGGTCTTACGTCATGGAGTCCATGACCGATGACGTTGAGGTCGCGATTCTGCAGCTCATGCAGCAGGTGGAGGACATGGGCGGCGCAGTGGCCGCTATCGAGCAGGGCTTCCAGAAGGCCGAGATCGAGCGCTCGGCCTACCGTGTCCAGTTGGAGATTGACGGGGGTGAGCGCACCGTGGTCGGTCTTAACAAGTTCACCCTCGACGAGGAGGAGCCCTTTGAGCTGCTGCGGGCCGACCCACAGATCGAGGCGGACCAGTGCGAGCGCCTTGCCACGCTGCGCAGGCAGCGTGACAACGACGCGGTATCGCGCGGGCTGGACGCTCTGAGGGACGCAGCCGGCGGCACGGGCAACCTCCTGCTGCCCATGAAGGAGGCCCTAACTGCTCATGCCACCGGCGGCGAGGTCGCCCAGGCGCTGCGAGACGTCTGGGGCACGTACGTCCCAAACGACGCTTTCTGAGGCCTCCGGCTCGCCGAACCCGGGCCGGTGGGTGGACGCGCTGGAGGACGAGCTCATCGCCTTCCGCCGAGACCTGCATGCACACCCCGAGCTGGGGCACGCCGAGACGCGCACTACCTCGCGGGTGGCCGCCAGGCTTACCGCGGCGGGAATTCGGGTTCGCAAGCTGGCCGGCACCGGGCTGATCGCCGATATCGGGCCGGCCGATCCGGTGTACCGGGTGGCTCTGCGCGCCGACATGGACGCGCTGCCGCTGGCTGAGCGGACGGGCCTTCCGTACGCCTCACGCAACGACGGGATTGCTCACGCCTGCGGGCATGACCTTCATGTGGCGGCCGTCCTGGGTGCGGGGCTGGCCTTGCAGCAGCAGACCGACTCCCTGGCGGCTCAAGGCCTTGGCTTGCGTCTGATCTTCCAGCCGGCCGAGGAGGTCACGCCGGGAGGATCGTTGGCGGTGATCGCCCAAGGCGGCATCGAAGGCGTTGACGCCATCTTCAGCCTGCACTGCGATCCCACCCTTGACGTAGGCCGGGTGGGGTTGCGCGAGGGCCCGATTACCTCGGCTACCGACTCGGTCACCGTGACGCTGCGCGGGCGCGGTGGCCACACGTCGCGCCCGCACCTGACCCAGGACCTGATCTATGCGCTGGGCAAGGTCATCACGGATGTGCCGGCAGCGCTCTCTCGCAGGGTTGACCCGCGTTCCGGTGTCGCCCTGGTGTGGGGGACGGTCCATTCGGGGGCGGCAGAGAATGTCATTCCCTCAACGGGGGCACTCAGCGGGACACTGCGGATGCTGGACGCCAACCTCTGGCAGGACATCGGTCCGCTGCTTGAGGAGCTGGTCCATGCCGTGATCAGCCCTTACGCCGTCTCTGCCACGATTGAGCACCTGCGAGGGGCGCCGCCGGTTGTCAACGACCCGATGTCGGTGGTGAGGTTGCGCGCGGCCGCACAGCTGATGCTCGGACCCGATGCCCCAACCCCAACCCTGCAGTCTCTGGGCGGCGAGGACTTCGCGTGGTACGTGCAGGAGGTTCCGGGGGCCATGGCGCGGCTGGGGACCCGAAGCCCCGGTGGCCGGACGTATGACCTGCATCAGGGCGATCTGGTCGTGGATGAGCGGGCGGTCGCCGCCGGCGCACGGCTGCTGCTGGGCGTGGTCATGGCAGATCGTCCCCGCTGACACCCGTCATCTTGGGATCCAGAATGCTGCCGGATAACGTTGCGGGTGCTACCCGGTGAGCCGACGCGCCGAGTCGGGAGGCTGGCGGTAGAGTCACAAAAAGTGCGCCGTTCGGTGCACACCGCGGATGTGGTGCATGTAAGGGAGAGCGCCTTGAGATCATCGATGAAGATTGTGGCCGTCGCCTCGGTTGCTGCCATGGCTCTTGCCGGGTGTGGGACGAAGTCCGCCTCCACGACGGCCAGTAGTACGTCCGCCGGTGGTGCCGGAGCGAGTTCGGCGGCCGGCAAGGCATTCAAGGCGTGCATGGTCCTTGACACCGGTGGTGTTGATGACCGGTCATTCAACCAGTCTTCGTGGGCCGGGCTGCAAGCGGCCAACAAGGCTGATCCCAACATCGCGATCTCCTACGTCGCCTCCAACTCCCAGAACGACTATGCGCCGAACCTCACCGCTGAGGTCAACAAGGGCTGCGACACGATCATTGCTGTCGGCGGCCTGATGGCTGACGCGGTGAAGGCCTCCGCGAAACAGAACCTCAAGCAGCAGTATGCACAGATCGACAGCGGATCCTCAGGTTCCAACGTCTACGGTCTTCAGTACAACACCGCCCAGGGCGGTTTTCTGGGTGGGTACCTGGCGGCCGCGATGTCCAAGACCGGCAAGGTCGCGACGTACGGCGGCCTGAACATCCCGCCGGTGACCATCTATATGGATGGTTTCTGGGAGGGCGTGCAGTACTACAACAAGACCAAGAACAAGAACGTCCAGGTCCTCGGCTGGGATGAGAAGAACCAGAAGGGTGGCACGTTCGC